>WNGA01000058.1_pt1 | contig 143809 bp, 151 predicted proteins | sample 5400061 | NCBI WGS metagenome assembly WNGA01 (sample SAMN13153366, study PRJNA577476) | soil metagenome | isolation source: 100 cm soil or saprolite under grassland replicate 2 | place: USA:California | collected 2016-06-15 | reverse complement strand
CCCACGGAGCGTGCACGCGCGCGCCGAACGGCGTCAGGATGCAGAGACGCCAGTCGCCGATCTCGTCGCGGAAGCGCTCGACCACGACGGTACGGTCCGACGGCACGGTGCCGGTCGCGGCGGCTTGCTCGTTCAGGAAGGTCAGCAGGTTGCGCGCAGCGCGGTCGTCGAGCAGATGCTCGTCACGAAGACGGGTGAGGGCCTTCTCCTCGCTGAGCGCAACCAGCTCGCGCGATGTCTTGCCGATCGCCTCGCCCAGCTCGTACGGCCGCCCGATGCCCTCTCCCTTCCAGAACGGGACCGCACCCGGTACGCCCGGGGCCGGCGAGACGAGGACACGGTCGCGTGTGATCTCCTCGATGCGCCACGGTCGCGTGTGATCTCCTCGATGCGCCAGGTCGACGCGCCGAGCAGGAACGTCTGGCCGGCCCGCGCCTCGTAGACCATCTCCTCGTCGAGCTCGCCGACGCGCCCGCCGCCGTCGACGAGATACACGCCGAAGAGACCGCGATCCGGAATCGTCCCGGCATTCGTCACCGCCAGCCGCCGGGCGCCGCTACGGCCGCGGATGACGCCCGCGGTGCGGTCCCAGATGATACGCGGCCTGAGCTCGGCGAACTCGTCGGACGGATAGCGGCCGGCGAGCATGTCGAGCACGTTCTCGAGCTGCGTACGGGAGAGGTCGGCGAATGGGTACGCGCCACGGACGAGCTCGTGGAGGTCGTCGACCGAGATCTCCTCGTCCGCTGTGATCGCAACGATCTGCTGCGCCAGCACGTCGAGGGGATTGCGGGGGATGACTGTCTCTTCGATCCCGCCTTGGAGCATGCGTTTCACGACCACCGCCGACTCCAGCAGATCCGCGCGGTACTTCGGGAAGATGCGTCCCTTCGACACGGCGTGAAGCTCGTGGCCCGCCCGACCGACGCGCTGCAGGCCGCGCGCAACCGACTTCGGCGACTCGACCTGGATGACGAGGTCAACCGCGCCCATGTCGATGCCGAGCTCGAGCGACGAGGTGGCGACGAGACACGGGATCTCTCCCGCCTTCAGCAGCTCTTCGATCTCGACGCGCTGCTCGCGTGCGAGCGAGCCGTGGTGAGCACGGGCTACTTCCCGCGGCGTCGCTTGCGATGCCGCTGAAGAGGCCGTAGCGGCTTCGCCGGTGCGGCCGTTCATCGAAGCGAGCTCGTTGAGCCGTAGTGCGAGACGCTCGGCGAGGCGGCGGTTGTTGACGAAGACGATCGTCGAGCGGTGCTCCTCGACGAGCTTGAGGATCTCGGGGTAGATCGACGGCCAGATCGAGCTCTGCGATCCTTCCGAGCCGATGTCCTGGGCGGCACCCGGTTCGCGCATGTCCTCGACGGGCACGACGACCTTCAGGTCGAGCTCCTTCGCGACGCCGGCATCGACGAGCTGAATCTCCCGCGCTCCTGAAACAAAGCGGCCGATCTCCTCCATGGGCCGCTGCGTAGCAGAGAGCCCGATGCGCTGAAACGGCTCGTCAGTTAGCCGTTGCAGGCGTTCAACCGATAGCGCCAAATGCGCACCACGTTTCGTGCCTGCAACGGCATGTACCTCGTCGAGGATCAGCGTGCGGACACCCTTCAGATTCTCGCGCGCGCGCGAGGTGAGCAGCAGATACAGCGACTCGGGGGTCGTGATCAGGATGTCGGGCGGGTTCCGAAGCATCGCGGCGCGCTCCTTCTGCGGCGTGTCGCCGGTGCGCACGCCGATCCGGAGGTCGGACTGCAGCCCGGCGAGCGGGCCGCGCAGGTTGCGCTCGATGTCGTAGTTCAGCGCCTTGAGGGGCGAGACGTAGATCAGGCGCAGGCCCTCCCCGGGCTCGGAGTTGAGCTTGTCGATCCCGTAGAGGAAGGCCGCGAGCGTCTTACCGGAGCCCGTCGGGGCCTGAATCAGCGTGTCCTTGCCGCTCGCGATCGCCGGCCAGCCCAGGTTCTGGGCAGGCGTCGGCGCACCGAACGCTTCCTCGAACCAGGCGCGGGTTTTCGGACTGAAAACGGCGAGCGGGTCCACCCGACTAGGGTACTTGCGCGGGACGCTCCTGAAGAAGAGGATCGCCGGATGGCTGTGACGTACTCCGTGGGCGGGTCGTACTTCGAGAGCTGCAACTGCGATGCGATCTGTCCGTGCCGAATGGTCGACGGCGTCAAGGGCGGGCGCTCGACGCACGGCATCTGCTTCGGGGCGCTTGCGTGGCTGGTCGCGGAAGGCCGAGTCGGAGATGTCGACGTGAGCGGGCTCGCCGCAGTCCTCGTCGTGCGCTACGACGACGACGAAGCCGGCTCGCCGTGGACGATCGTGCTCCACGTCGATGCCGCCGGGAACGACCGGCAACGGGCTGCGCTCGCCGACGTCTTCCTCGGCCGGCTCGGCGGCCCCAAGGTCGGTGTGCTGCCGTGGGTGCGGAAGGCGCGGCATCTGCTGGAGGTGCGCACGGATGCGATCGAGCTCGTGCCGGATGGTGACGGTTACGCATTGCGTGTCGGTGATGCAGTGCGCGCCCGTGCCACTCGCCCCGCGGCCCCCGACTCGGCCGTGCGCTGCGTCATTCCAGGGTACGAAGAGCCTGGCCGGGAGCTCATCGCCGACGAGCTGGTTGTGGACGACGACCCGTTCAGCTGGGAGCTGACGGAAAACTGCGCGTTCGCGAGCCGGTTCGCGTACGCGTCCGAGTGACGCGCTACTTCCCGCCGTACGCGAAATAGAGGACGAGCGCGATCGTCACGAGGACCGCGAAGATCACGCCGAGGAAGAGCGTGACGCCGGTTATCGCGATCAGCGGTGTGCGCGGACTGCTGCCCTCCGCGGCCTCGTGTTCGAGCGCCTTCGCCGTCTCGACGGGGTGCTCGACCGCGTGGACGACCTCCTTTGCCTTGTCAACGGGATCAGAGATGGCCACGTTCTACCCGCGATGGTGATTGGCTACGCACGTCTAGGATCCCATCATGGCCGACGCGCTTCATTTCACCGGGAACGAGGAAGCAGATGCGCTGCTGGCCAAGGAGCCGCTGGCGCTGCTGATCGGCTTTGCCCTTGACCAGCAGGTGCCCGTGCAGACCGCCTTCTCAGGGCCGCTGAAGCTGAAGCAGCGGTTCGGCACGCTCGATGCGCGCGAGATCGCGACCGCAGACCCAGGCCGGCTCGAGCAGTCGTTTCGCGAGAAACCTGCGATTCACCGCTTCCCGGGCTCGATGGCGAAGCGCGTGCAGGAGCTCGCAGCTGTGATCGACGACGAGTACGACGGGCACGCGGAGCGAGTGTGGACCGATGCCGCGGACGGCGACGACCTTCGGCGGCGTATCGGCGCGCTTCCCGGTTTCGGGAAGATGAAGGTGACAGCACTCGGCGCGGTGCTCGCGAAGCGCTTCGGTGTCGAGGCTGCGCGGGATCTCGTCCCGAACCATCCGACGCTCGGCGACGTCGACTCGGCTCAGGCGCTCGAGGACTACCAGGCGAAGAAGCGCGCGCACAAGGCCGAGATGCGCGCGAAACAGTCGTCCTGAAGGTCACGGCCGAGGCCGCGCGCCGCTTTCTCGTCGCGCGTCATCTGCTCGCGCCGGCGCGCTCCCTTGCCGGAGGGCCGGATGCGGTGCTGGACGTCTTCCGGAGGCTCGGCTCGATTCAGTTCGACCCGTTGGGGGTCGCGGGCCGGAGCCACGACCTCGTCTTGCATGCGCGCGTCGCTGGCTACGACCCGTCCTGGTGCGACCTGCTGTACGAACGCCGCGAGATCTTCGAGGCGTACAACAAGGGTCTCTCCTTCGTACCGACGAGCGAGTTCGCATGGTTCCGCGGGATCTTGAGCCGCAGCGCGCCGCGAACCCTCGCTGAGAACGGCGACGTCGCCGCGCGCGTGCTCGAGCGGATCCGCGCGGATGGCCCGCTGTCGGCGCTCGACTTCGAGCGCGAGCGCGGGACAACGACCGACTGGTTCGGAATGTCGACAAACGCCGTACGTGCCGTGCTCGAGGCGTATGCCGTCACCGGCGTGCTCGGGCTTGCGCGGCGCGAAGGAAACCGCAGGTACTACGACCTGCTCGAACGGCTGCTACCTGCCGACGTGCTCGCCCGCAAACTTCCGCTCGAAGAACAACTTCGGTACAAGCTCCTGTCGCGCTACCGCGCGCACGGTCTGCTCGGTGTGAGCGGTGCCGGAGATGTCTTCGGCGGTCTCGGGCCTGCGAAGCCGGACGAGCGGTGGCCGGGGCACCCCGGCCGGAACGCTCTACGCGAAGAGCTCGTCGAACGCGGAGACCTCGTCACCGTCGAGGTGGAGGGCGTCCGCGGAAAACGCTTCGTCATCAGTGAGGAGGTCGAACTGCTCGAAGCGCCGCCGAACGCGCCCCCCTCTGTCGCGTTCACTTCCCCGTTCGACGCGCTCATCTGGGACCGCGCCCTCCTCGGGAGCCTGTTCGAGTTCGAGTACGTCTGGGAGCTCTTCCTCCCACCAGCCAAGCGCCGTTGGGGCTGGTACGTGCTGCCGATCGTTTTCAGAGATCGCTTCGTCGGCCGGATCGAGCCGCGGATCGACCGGGACGAGGCTCGCGTGCACGTGCTCAATGTCTGGTGGGAGGATGGGTTCGCGCCACGCCGCGTTGAAGGGTTCGTCGACGCGATGCGTGACGCGCTGCGCGCATATCTCGGCTTTGCGGGCGCCGACAGGCTCGCGTGGGCTACGCACCTCGGTGCTGAGAAGCGGTTGCTCAAGAGTCAGCCCTAACTCCGTGTGCGCGAAGCGCGCATAGGATCGCAGGGTGCGCGTCATACCCGATCTCGTGACCCGCCTTGCAGAGGCCGAGGCGCGTTATCTCACAGCGAATCCTGAATCGCGGCGGCTCCACGACGAGCGAGCGCGCTTCATGCCCGGCGGCAACACGCGCACGACGATCCATCAACCCCCGTTCCCGCTGACGATCGTCCACGGGGAAGGTGCGCGGCTAATCGACGCGGATGGCCACGAGTACGTCGACTTCCTTGGTGAGTACACCGCGGGTCTGTACGGCCACTCGAATGCCGTGATCGTGGACGCCATCCAGAGCGCGCTGGCGGACGGATTCGTGCTCGGAGCGCCTAACCGGCACGAAGCCGTGCTCGCTGAAGCGATTTGCGCGCGTTTCCCGTCGATCGAGCTCGTGCGCTTTTGCAACTCGGGAACGGAGGCGAACCTTCTTGCGCTGTCGCTCTGCAGGGCCATCACCGGACGTCTCGGCGTGCTCGTGTTCAGCGGCGCCTACCACGGCGGCATCCTTCTCTTCGCTCACGGCAACTCGCCGCTGAATCCGCCATTCGAATGGATCGTCGGCGAATACAACAACGCCGCCGAGGGTGCGCGACTCGTCGAGGAACACGCGCGACGGCTGGCCGCCGTCATCGTCGAGCCGCTGCAGGGCGCGGCGGGAGTGATCCCTGCCGATTGCCCATTCCTCCGTGCGCTGCGCGAGGCCACGGCCGCACAAGGTGTGCTGCTCGTGTTCGACGAGGTCATGACCGCGCGTCTCTCGCGCGGCGGCATGCAGCAGCTGGTCGGGATCGAGCCCGACCTGACGACCCTGGCAAAATTCGTGGGCGGTGGCCTCCCATTCGGCGCGCTCGGCGGACGGGCCGATCTGATGCGCCGCTTCGATCCTTCGCGGCCCGATGCTCTCCAGCATGGTGGGACCTTCAACAACGACGTGCTCACGATGGCGGCCGGAGCCGCCGGGCTGACACAGGTCCTGACAGACGCCGAGATCACGCGGCTGAACGATCTCGGGGATCGGCTGCGTCAGCGGCTCAACGCGTTCTCCGCAGAACGCGAGCTGCGGTTTTGCGCAACCGGTTACGGATCGCTCGTCGGCCTGCACTTCACTCCTGGGCCAGTGCGAAACGAGGGCGACGTGCCGGAGGCGACAGAGTTGCGCGGCCTCCTTCACCTACACATGCTCGAGCGTGGCTTCTCGTACGGGCGCCGCGGATTTGTCGCACTCTCACTTCCACTCGACGAGAAAGACATCGACGGCTTCGCCGCAACGGTCGAAGAGTTCTTGCTGACGATGTGAGAGCGACCGGTTCATCGGCGATCGCGGAAGCGCCCACTAAGCCGAGCCAGGTCAGCGGGCGGGCTCGAGGAGATCTTCTGGCCTTTGCTCTGCGCCCCGGAGGAGCGTCAACGCCGTCAGCGGGAAGAGCAGCACCGATAGAAGGCCTGCGGCGATAAGCCCTGCGGACGCGGCGGGCCGAATCAGATCCAGCTGTACACCGATCTCGCCCGCGACAACCAGGAAACTCAGCGAGGTCGCCTGTAACAGCGCAGCCGCGAACGCCTGCGTGCGGGTGGCAAGCGATTTGTAGACAAGCGCTGGAAGCCCGCGTGCAAGGAGCAAAGCGGCGAGGAAGATCGGCACGCGGGCGAGCGTGGTCGCGTTCGCGAAGAGCGCCCTTAACTCAAACCCGACGCCCGTCGCGACGAAGAAGACAGGCACGAACACGCCGTAGCCGACCGCCTCGAGCTTCTGACGGAACTGCGGGTGCGTCAGCATCTCGTCTCGGTCGACGAGCCTGAGGATCGCGCCGGCAAGGAAGGCGCCTAGAATCGCTTCCAAGCCGAGTCGCTCGGCTAGGACGACGAAGACGGCAAGCAGGAGGAACGACCCGCGGATCCGAATCTCGGCGGTCGTGTCTTGCAGGCGCAGCAGCGTCGCCGAGATCCGCATCGACCGCTCGGCGCCGGCAACCGCCACGCCGACGGCCAGAACGAACAACCCGAACAGCCCGAGCAACAGCAACTTCACGCCGAGCCCGCTGGCTTCCCCCGAAAAGAAGAGCGACAGCAGAACGATGGTCGCGATCTCGGCGATCGACGCTCCGGCGACGACGACCTGTCCGAACGGCGAGCCGACCTGACCCGCGTCCTTGAGGACCGGAATCACGATGCCAAGCGAGGTGGCCGACAAGGCGATGCCGATGAGAAGCGGCGACTTGACAAGCCCGCCGGCGTGGAGTCCGAACCCGATCAACAGCGCAAGTCCGAACGACATTGCGTACCCGATGGCGCTAAGGCGAAGCAGGCGGCCGCGAAAGCGCTCGTACTCGACTTCCAGACCTGCGAGCAGAAGAAGAAAGGCGAGCCCGAGCAAGCTCATGATCTGGATCGGTGTGTCAATAGAGACCCAGCCCAACACTTGGGGTCCGATCACGATCCCGAGCACGATCTCGAGCACGATCGGCGGCAACCGAACACGGGGGAACAGCCCAAGTGCAAGGGGCGCAGCGAGCGCCACCGCGGCGACGATTGCTAGCCCGTTGAACGAGATGTCGATCGTTGTTCCTCTCGGATAGCCCTGTGGTTGCAGCTGGTGAGTCCCAACCCCGGGCTACTGCGAATATCCCTGAGTCACCTCGCCCTTGTGCGCGGCAAAGGCACCCAGAACCTCCTCCTTCTCCCGTTCGGGCACCTTGAAGAAGTCAAGCGTTCGCCCAAGTTCAGCCGCGACTTCGTCGAACTCGGCGGGAGAGATCTTCAGTTCGCGATGGGCTTCTTCCAAGCCGAGAGGAGTACTGCCTGGCTTCGTGGCTGCATAGTGCTGAGGTCCACCGGCAACGTTGCAGACCCACAGGGTGCGCATGAATTTGAGACCTGGAAGTCTGCCGAGATTGTTGGTATGCCATTCCCGGAGGGCGGCGTTCTCCGAGCTCTGGCCGACAATCGGGTTCCGCACGACAGCTTCGCTGAAGTGATCGACCACTGCTGCGATGGCGAATGCGCCACCGAGCCGTTCGTAAAGACTCGACTCCGTCATTTATTGCCTCCTAGAAGGTCTCCTAGAAGCCTCCCACCGGTTCATCGGTGGTTCATTCATCGGGGGAGGCCATAGCACTGCCCGTTACTACGCCGAACCGCCCGGCTCGGATTCCCAGCGGGACTAGGTTCCGCTCACGCCCATCAGTGCAGGTCGACAGTGTCCAGGCCGAGCCACGCCGCCAGCGCCTCGATCTCGCCGTGCACCGCCTTGGTGACGGCGCGGGTGAAGCGGACGTCCTCGTGGATCGCGTTCACCCGCAGAACCGAGGCCTTCCGGTCGACGATCGCGTCAAGCTTGCCGACCAGCTGGTCGTGGTGCAGCACGGGAAGTGCGAAGTAACCCCAACGGCGCTTGTCCTTCGGCTTGTACATCTCCAGGTAGTACTCGAAGTCGAACAGTTCCTGGGCTCGGACGCGGTCGTGGACCAGGCGATCGAACGGCGACAGCAGCGCCGTACGGCCCTCGAACGGCTGGCCGATCGCCGCCGCGTCGACAACCCAGCTGCCAGAGGTCCCCTCGACCTCGGCAGGCTCTCCGGCGACCTCCTCGAGGTTCCGCTCCCCTGCGACACCGATCACCTCGGCCCGGGCGATGCCGAGTGCGCGCAGTCTTCGTGCTGCCATGAGCCGGCGGGCCTCGGCCAACGGGACGACCTCGGTTACGGCGGGGTAGACGCGCTCGGCGAGGTCCCACAGCCGCTGCCTTCCGCTACGCCGAGTGGTGGCGACCTCGCCGCGAGCGGATAGGAACTCCAGCATCTGAGTGACGTTGCGGTTGCCGGTCCAACCTGTCGATTGCCACGGCACGACGCTCGTGTCCGGAATGTCGCGTGAAAGCAGGGGCCCGGACTTTCGCAACAGCTTGAGGATGTCACTGCGGAACGCGTCGTTGGCCTCCAGCCACCGGGCGGCACCCGCACCGGGTACCGCCCGGTGGCGCTTCTGCTCGTCCGCGAACGGCCACGCAGCCATCTGAGCTCGGTGCAGCCGGAGGTCGGCGGTCGGCCGGATGATCGCGCGGACCTCGTACAGGGTCCGGTCCCGCTCCAGCGCCGCAGTCAGGTCGGCCGGGCGGTACGCACCGCCCACTCGCGTATAGGCAACGAGGTCGGCGCTCGGCGCGATCGCGGCCGTGGGGTCGAGCTGCAGGAACGTCAGGTGGTCGACGACCGTCAGCAGATCGGTCGGTCGGTGCGCGTCCAGGAGCTGGGCGCGGATCGCGATGCGGCGGGCCTCGATCCGGTCGAGCCGGTGGGCGGACACGACGCGAGGTTACCCGGACGTATCCTACGACCCTCATTCTCATCCAGGTTCACACGCTCACCGACGGCGGCCAAACGTCGCTGGACGTCGCGCAGAAGATCGCGGCGTTCGTCGACGGCGCGCGCGAGACCCTCGAGCTCGCGCTCTACGACATCAGGCTGGAGGACGGGACCGACGACATCGTCCGTGATGCGCTCGTCGGCGCGCACGAGCGCGGCGTTCACGTCCGGCTCGTCTACAACCTGGACGAAGTCGACGAGCGCCCTCCCGTCCCGCCGCCACCGAAGACCGAGCCCGATCTGGTCGAGTCGCTGCCGTTCGAAACCGCGGCCGTGCCCGGCTGGCCGGACTTGATGCACCACAAGTACGTCGTGCGAGACCGCGACGCGGTGTGGAGCGGCTCGACAAACTGGACGGACGATTCATGGACGCGGGAGGAGAACGTCATCGTCGTCGTCGAGTCGACCGGCATTGCGATCCGCTTCCAGGAGGATTTCGCGCAGCTCTGGAAGAAGCGGACGGTCGCCGCGTCGGGGAGAGTGGCGACGGATCCGATTCGCGTCGGCGACGCAGAGGTACGTACGTGGTTCTCGCCGAAGCGCGGCGAGAAGCTTGCGCACCGGATTGCCGACCTGATCGGCCGCGCCGAGCGCCGGATGCGAGTCGCCTCGCCGGTGATCTCGTCCGGCCCGATCCTCGGCACGCTGGCCGAGGTAGCCGCGGACGGCAAGGTCGATCTGGCGGGTGTCGTCGACGCGACGCAGATCGCTGAGGTGCTCGAGCAATGGCGCCGCAACGGGAATATGTCCTGGAAGGGACCGTCGCTGCGATTCCTGCTCGAGCGCCCGACGTTCACCGGCAAGCGTTCGACGCCGTACGCGCCAGGCGCGGTGCACGACTACATGCATGCGAAGGTAGTCGTGGCCGACGACACGGTGTTCATCGGCAGCTTCAACCTCTCGCACTCGGGCGAGACAAACGCCGAAAACGTGCTCGAGATCGCAGACGCGGCGCTCGCCGAACGGATGGCCGGCTTCGTCGACTCGATCCGCGTGAGGTATCCGCCGCTAGCGCTGGACTAGCTCGCGCGGATTCGGCAGCGGCGTCAGCAGCGGCTCTACCTTGTCGCGCAGGTGCTCGTAGTCCGGCGGCAGCGACAGTCGCTCGCCAAGTGTCTCGAGCGGCTCGTCGACGATGAAGCCCGGGCCGATCGTCGCGATCTCGAAGAGAACGCCGCTCGGCTCGCGGAAGTAGATGGACTTGAAGTAGAAGCGGTCGATGACGGGAGTCGGATGCGCTCCGCTGGCGGCGACGTGCTGTTGCCACGCCTCGTGTTCCTCCGGCGGCGCGGCCCACGCGACGTGGTGGACGGTGCCGGCGCCTGGAACGCCCGGGTCTCCGGGCGGAATGTCGTAGGCGTACCAGGAGCCCCGTTTCGCGCCGCGCACCTCCCAGGTGTTGTCGCCTTTCGGTTCGAAGGCAAGCGTCTCCTCGAGGAAACGGCGGCTCGGCTCGGGGGCGGCGTACGCGCGCACGCCGTCGAATCCCTGCAGCGCGAACTCGCGCGGGATCTGGGGATGGTCTGCGATCAGCGGCTCGTCGTCGGTCGCGACGGCTGCGATCTCGAAGGCCAGGCCTTCCGGATCCTCGAAGCGGAGGCCGGTGTCGGCGCGCTGCGTCGGGGCGTTCTCGGCGGCTAGCCGCTCCTCCCAGAAGTCGAGCGCCTCGTCGGAGGCGACACGGAAGACGATCCGGTGCACCATCCCCGCGCCGGCACGTCCGCGACGGGCGTGCGGGTACTCGAAGAAGGTCAAGTCACTTCCCGCGCTGCCCTTCTCGTCTGCGTAGAAGAGATGGTAGACGGTCGGGTCGTCCTGGTTCACGGACTTCTTGACGAGCCGCAGGCCGAGGACGCGGACGTAGAAGTCGACATTGCCGGGGGCGTCGCCCGTGATGCACGTGATGTGGTGGATCCCCTCGAAGCGCATCGCCGCTAGGACTGTACCCCGGCAGTCATGATCTAGGCGTGGCCTTGACTGCGCGTGTGCGGCCGGCGGCCGACGAGCCAGAAGGCGCGCTGGTCTTGTTCCACGGACGCGGCGCCGACGAGCACGATCTCTTTCCCCTGCTGGATGCGCTGGATCCGGAGCGGCGCTTTGTCGGGGCGACACCGCGCGCGCCCCTGTCGCTGCCGCCCGGCGGCGCGCATTGGTACGTGCTCGGCGGAATCGGCACGCCGGAGGCGACGACGTTTTACGCGAGCTACGGGGCGGCCTCGGAGTGGCTGGACGGCTTCCTGGCGGAGCACGGCATCGGGCACAACCGGCTCGTGCTCGGCGGGTTTTCGCAGGGGGGCGTGATGGCGTATTCGCTGGGCCTGGGGCGCGGGCGGCCGCGGCCTGCGGCGCTCATCGTGTTCAGCTCGTTCACCCCGAACGTCGAGGGATTCGAGCTCGACCTGTCGCCGCCGCTGCCGCCTGTGGCAATTGGGCACGGCACGCTGGATCCGGTGATCGAAGTCGAGTGGGGCCGGCAGGCGCGCGAGGTGCTGGAGGCTGCCGGCGCGGAAGTCCTCTACCGCGAGACGCCGATGTACCACCAGATCGACCCGGACTTTGTCCTCGAGATCGGGACCTGGATCCGGCGAGTCATTCCGCCTCGCGAATGAAGGCGGCGAAGTTTGTACGCGCATTGTCGAGGCCGGGCCCGAATTCACTGAGCAGCCACGGCGAAAGCTTCGGTCCCTTGGTCGTGAGCCCGACCATCGCGCGATAGCTGCTCCACTCCCAGTCTTCGGCAGTCGGACAAAGACGTGCGCGAACCGGGTTCAGAACGATGTACCTCGCCGCTTCGAAGAAGTGCCAGTCGGTCAGGAGGAGCTCAGACCAGAAGCGGCGCTCGAAGACATGTCCTTCGTAACCGTGACGCCAGTCGAACCATTGGGCGTAGCAACCGTTCAGGTACTGCATCCCCGCCGACACGGTCGGCTCGACCGTCGTGACGAGCATGTGGAAGTGATTCGTCATCAGGCACCACGAGTGCAGTTCCCATTCGTAGAGAGCAATGGTCTCGTCGAGGAGACCGAGGAACCGCCGACGCGACGTGTCGTCCGTGTAGATCGGCAGCTTCCGCACACCGCGACTGACGAGGTGGTAGGTACCCCCGACGACTTGCGGGCGCAGCGGACGCGGCACTCATGTCCTTTCGGGACGCTGTCTTGGGGTCAGACCCCAGGACATGGCTCCAGGGAACGGAACCCGCTGTTGTTGGGTGAACGGGAATTGTTCACGGTACGGCTTACGATGTGACGTGACTGTGCCGGGTTTGCGTCGGATGTCGTGCTTCGTTGGGTTGCTGTTCGCGGCTGCGGTAATCGCTAGTGGATCGGGGAGCGCGCGATCGCCGCAGTTGCCGGGGTGCGCCGCGCGTTCGGTCACGCCGGCTGTCCGTACCAATGGGGCGGGCGGGGCGATCCTGATCTACGCCGGGCTGCGCAACACAGGCGACCACGCGTGCCTTGCTGGGGGACGCCTGGTGCTTGCCCTTCGGGATGCGAGGACACACCGCCTGCTTCGCATCCACGGTAACCCGCATGCGAAGACCGTTCTGCGGCGCCTTCGCGTCGGCACGAACAACATCTTCACGCTGCAGTGGTCGAACTACTGCGGGCCCGGGAAACCGCTTCTGCTCGTTGTAAGCCTCGGCGCACAACGCGCAGTGGAACGGGACCACTACCCGGGCGCGCGCTGCGAGTCGCCCGACGCGCCCTCGCAGCTCCGCCTCTTCCGACTCACGGGCTAGCGCCCTACTCCACCAGCGCGAGAAACCGCTTCGTTCGCTCGTGGCTCGGCGCGGAGAAGAAACGGTCTGGCGGCGCTTCCTCGATTACCTGGCCCTCGTCCATCATCAGGATCGAGCTCGCCACGTGATGCGCGAAGCGCAGTTCGTGGCTGACGACGACCATCGTCATCCCGTCACGCGCCAGTCCTTCCATCACGTCCAGCACCTCTCGGACGAGCTCGACGTCCAGCGCCGAGGTCGGCTCGTCGAACAGCATCGCCTTCGGACGCAGGACGAGCGCCCGCGCAATCGCCACCCGCTGCTGCTGGCCACCGGATAGCTCCTCCGGATAGTTGTCCGCCTTGTCCGCGAGGCCCACGCGAGCGAGGAACTCGCGCGCACGCTCGCGCGCCTCGCGCTTCTTCAGGCCACGCACCTCGACGAGCCCACACATGACGTTGCCGAGCGCCGTCATGTTCTGGAAGAGGTTGAACCGCTGGAACACCATGCCGACCTCCGACCGATGCGCCGCGAGCTCCTTTTCACGCAGGTCACTCAGGCGGTCGCTCTCAAGAAAGACCGCGCCGGAATCCACCGGCTCCAGCAGTGCGAGACACCGCAGCAAGGTCGACTTCCCCGAGCCCGACGGCCCGATGATCACCTTCACCTCGCCGCGCCCGACCTCGATCGACACTCCCCGCAGCACCTCGAGCCCGTCGTAGGACTTGTGCACGTCCTCCGCACTGAGAACGACGTCGCTCATCGGGCATCGTGCGGGACCGAGACAACTGGCACACGACGACGTCGCCGACCCGCCGAGGTCCACGTGTAGCGCCGTTCGAGCTGGGCCTGGATCACCATCAGAACACTGACGATCACCAGGTAATAGACGACGGCCGCCGAGTACGCCTCCGCATAGTGGAAGTCGGCCGCGCCACGTACTTGCGACGCAGTCAGCAGCTCGTGCAGCGAGATGACGTACGCCAGGCTCGTCAGCTTCAAGAGGGTGATGAACTCGTTTCCCGTCGGCGGGATGACGATGCGGATCGCCTGCGGCACGATCACGCGACGCAGAATGCGCGGACGCGTCATCCCCAGCGCCCGGCCGGCCAGCTCCTGGCCCGGATCGACCGAGAGCAGGCCGGCGCGGATGATCTCCGACATGTACGCCGCCTCGTTCAGCGACAGCGCAATGAACGCCGCCAAAAACGGCTTGAACCAGTCGCTAGCGAACGTGCTCCAGATTTGCGGCAGGCCGTTCCAGATGAACAACAGCTGCAAGAGCGTCGGCGTCGCGCGGAAGATCCAGTTGTAGAAGAACACGAAGCCGCGCACCCACCTGAAGCGGCTGCTGCGACCCAACGCGAGGAAGAACCCGATCACGCAGGCAGCCGCCAACGAAACGAGCGTCAACTCGAGCGCGAGAAGCGCCCCATGCCAGTACGGCCTGGAAGTGAGCGCTTCCCAGAAGATGTGGGTGTCGAAGCTGGCGAGCACCCGCTACGGGAACTACTTCACGTCGGCAACCGGAATTTGATGCTTGGTGGCGATCTTCCTCAACGTGCCGTTCTTCCGGAACGTCTTGATCGCCGCCTTCAGCGCGGTGCCCAGCTTGGCCTCCCCTTTTCGGTAGTAGATGCCGAACGAGTCGGTCTCCGGGAAGAGATAGGCGATCGCGAGCTTGCCGGGATTCTGCTTCTTCTGGTACGCGCCGGATGTGTCCTGCGTCAGGACGGCGTCCGCACGGCCGACGATGAGCTGACCCACCGCGTCGGTGTCACCCGGGTAACTCTGCAAGGTGAACTGAGCCCTGCCGGAGGACTTGAACTCCTCGTTGAGAGCCTTGAGGTATTCCTCGTACTTCGTTCCCGCCTGCACCGCGACGGTCTTGCCCGAGAGAGCGTTCGGCCCGTTGATCCGCTTCGGGTTGCCGGCTTGCACGACGAGTGCGCGATGTGTCTTCATGTACGCAACGGCCGGGAACTGCTTGACGCGGTCCGGCGTGATGAAGATCCCGCTGATCACGACCGTGCATCGCTTGGCTGCGAGGCCCGGGAGCAGTCCGGTGAAGCCCGTCTCGACGAACTTTGCCTTCACCTTCCAGTGCTTCGCGATCGCGTTCGCAAGATCGATGTCGAATCCGACCGCCTTGCCGGCCGCCGTCTTGTACTCCATCGGCGGGAAGGTCGGATCGCTGCAAAACTTGAACGAGCCTTTGATGGGCGACGCTGCCCCAACTGTCCCGATCACGGTCAGAGCTGCGATCAAGGTCAGGATGCTGATTGCGCCGAAGCTGCGCTTCATTGCTCCTCCTAATTAGCCAACACCGGCAAGCAAGAACGCGCGCTGCTCCTTGAGCATCTCGCGCGCGATCACCAACCGCTGGATCTGGTTCGTCCCCTCGTAGATCTGCGTGATCTTCGCGTCCCGCATCATCCGCTCGAGCGGGTATTCGGAGATGTACCCGTAGCCGCCGAGCACCTGCACCGCGTCCGTGGTCACCTCCATCGCCACGTCCGTGCAGTAGAGCTTGGTCATCGCGGAGAGCTTCGTCAGCTCCGACCCCTCGATTCCCTCGTCGACCGCCGCGCCGAACTTGTACAGCAGCCCGCGGGCCGCCTCGCACTTCGTCTCCATGTCCGCGAGCATCGCCGCGATGATCTGATGCTCGCCGATCGGCTTGCCCATCGTCTCGCGGGTCTTGGCATACTCGAGCGCATAGTCGGTCGCGCCCTGGGCCAGGCCCAAACCCTGCGCCGCAACGCCCGGCCGCGAGCGATCGAGGATGCGCATCGCGATCTTGAACCCCTCTTCCTCTTCGCCGAGCAGGTTCGCCGCCGGCACCCGCACGTCCTCGAACACGAGCTCCCCGGTCGTCGACCCCTTGATGCCCATTTTCGGCTCGACGCGAGCCACCTCGAATCCCGGCGTGTCAGTCTCGACGACGAACGCCGATATCCCCGAGTGTCCCAGGTCGGGGTCCGTCTTCGCGAACACGGTGTACAGGTGGGCCACACCCGCGTTGGTGATGAACCGCTTGGATCCGTTCAGGACGTACTCGTCACCTTCGCGCCGTGCCGTCGAGCGCATCGCCGCCGAGTCGGAGCCGGAGCCGGACTCGGTGAGCGCATATGCACAGAGCCACTCTCCGGACGCGAGGCGCGGTAGGTACCGCTGCTTCTGTTCCTCGTTGCCGGCGAGCTTGAGGCCGAGCGACCCGAGCTCCTGCACCGCAAGGATCAGGCCGCTCGTCGCGCAGACCTTCGAGACCTCCTCGATCGCGACGAGCGCCAGAAGCGCCCCGGTCCCCAGGCCTCCGTACTGCTCCTCGTAGAAGAGCCCGAAGAGGTCGTTCTCCCGAAAGAGCTCGACGACATCCCAGGGAAACTCGTGGCTCTCGTCGATCTCCGCCGCCCTCGGCGCAATCCGTTCACACGCGAGTTGACGAACGAGATCGCGGATCTCGCGCTGCTCCTCGGTCAGCGGCTCGTACGCCACGAGGGGAGTCTAGTTTCTGATGGCGTCTACAGTCCCTCGGGTGATCCTCGAGAACGGGGTCGTTCGGACGATGGCGCCGACGCTGCCCGTCGCGCGCGCGTTGGCGATCGCGGGCGACCGAGTCGCAGGCGGCGTCGGGACGCACGAGACGGCGCTCGCAAGCCCCGACCGTGTCGACCTCGGCGGGCGCTACGTCCTGCCGGGCTTCAACGACTCGCACGTCCACTTCCCGACCTGGGCCCTCGCACAACGCCAGATCCGTCTGGAAGGCACTGCGTCATTGGACGAAGCGCTGCAGCGCGTTGCAACGGCCGCACGCGAAGTCCAGCCGGGTCGCTGGCTCCGCGGTATGGGCTGGCGCGCCGGCGACTGGTCACCGCCAACCGAGCCGACGAAGGAGGCGCTCGACCGGGTCACCGGCGACACGCCGACAGCGCTGATGGCCCGCGACTACCACTCGCTCTGGCTCAACTCGGCGGCTCTCGCCCACGCGAATGGCGACCTCGACGCCGAAGGCGGTGTCGTCGTCCGCGACGAGCGCGGTGAGCCGACCGGCGTGCTCCGTGAGGAATGCGCCTGGCACTTCCGTGACACGTACGTGCGGCCGACCGAGGACGAGATGGTCGACGCCTCACGCGAGGGCGTCCGCATCGCGATCGCGCGCGGGGTCACCGCTGTGCACGACAAGGACGGCTGGCTCGGCGCACTCGGCGTCTGGCAGCGCCTCCGCGAAGAAGGCTCGCTCCACCTCCGCGTCTGGCAGTCCATGCCGGCGGAAAAGGTGGACGAGCTCGCCGACCTGTACATCCGCAGCGGCTTCGGCGACAACCTCGTACGCATCGGCTACCTCAAGACGTTCATGGACGGAACCCTCGGCTCGCAGACGGCGCGAATGCTCGACGGCACCGGCGTACAGATCACGAGCAGGGACCAGCTCGCGGAGATCATCCGCCGCGGCGCGCAGGCAGGCCTCCCGGTCGCAGTCCACGCGATCGGCGATCTCGCCAACCGCGAGGCCCTCGACGCGTTCGAGGAGACCGCCTCGGAGTGGCAGCCGCTCGGTCTCCGTCACCGCATCGAGCATGCCCAGGTACTCGCACCGGAAGATCTGCCCCGCTTCGCGGAGCTCGGCATCGCCGCGTCGGTGCAGTTCAGCCACGCTCCCTCCGACCGCGATCTCGCCGACCGTTTCTGGGCCGAGAAGACGCAAGGTGCCTATGCCTACCGCTCGCTCCGGGACTCGGGCGCCCTGCTGACGAACGGCTCGGACGCGCCGATCGAGGAGCTAGACCCGTGGGCGGGCGTCTGCGCCGGCGTCCTGCGGACGATCGACGAGCGCGGGCCGTGGCATCCCGAGCAACGGCTGACGCTCGACGATGCGCTCGAGGCGACGACGGTCAATCCCGCCTGGCTCGCACACGAGGAGCATCGCCGCGGGCAGCTCCTCCCCGGCTTCCTTGCGGATCTCGTCGTCCTGGACCGTGACCCCTACGAGCTCGAGCCGGAGCAGCTCCCGGAGGTCAACGTCGTCGCGACGATGCTCGGTGGCCGCTGGACACACAATCCACCCCCGTGGGAAGATCGCCCGGGGTAAATCCAGGAGCAGGAGGGTGTCCTCGATGGAAGCTCGTTCGGTTTCCTCATCCTTCGATCGGCTGCGCGTGCACTCGATTGGGCTACCGCAGGTGCTGTTCCAGTCGATCACCCACATGGCACCCGCTGCGGCGGTCGCCTACTCGATCTACATCTCGGTGCCGTTCTCGCGTCAGGCGCTCGCGCTGTCCGTGTTGCTGGCGCTCGTTGCCTGCCTCTGCACGGCAACGGCGATCGGCCAGCTCGCCAAGCTCGAGCCCTCGGCCGGCGGCCTCTACGCCTACGCGGCCCGCTCGCTCGGGCCGTGGGCGGGCTTCAACGTGGCGTGGCTCTTTATTCTCTTCGAGCCGCTCGTCGCACCTTTTCTCTACCTCGAGTTCGGCTGGGCGATGCGCGAGGTGATGTCGAGCGAGGCCGGCTGGCACTGGTCCGGGCAGTGGGTCATCTGGGCACTCGTGATGGCCGTGATCGTCTTCCTGCTCACCTATCGCGACATCCGGATCTCGACCACCGCCGGAGTCATCCTCGGCGCCTTCGAGATCGCGGTCTTCGGCGCACTAGCCGTCTGGATGCTGCTCTCGAACGTGGGCGACCTCAATCTGCAGCCCTTCAACCCGGACCACGCGGTCGGCGGCTGGAACGGCGTCTTCCGCGGCATGGTCTTCGCGATCCTCGCCTTCATCGGGTTCGAAGCCGCGGCACCGCTCGGCGAGGAGGCGAAGCATCCCCGCTACGCGATTCCGCGCGCGGTCGTCGGTTCGGCGCTCGCGATCGGCCTCTTCTACGTGCTCGCCGCGTACGCATGGGTCTTCGGTGCGGGCTTCAACGGCTTCGTCGACCAGGCGACCGGCGCCGACCCCTGGCGCGCACTCGGCAAGACGTTCTGGGCCGGAGCCTGGGTGCTCGTGTTCCTCGCGATCTGCAACTCGATCGCGGCGAACTCGAACGCCGCGGTCAACGCGGCGACGCGAGTCTTCTACGCACTCGCGCGCAACCGGCTGGCGCCGCGGCCGCTCGGACGCACGCATCCGGAGTACAAGACGCCGTACGTCGCGATCGTCTGGATGAGCGTCTTCGCCGTCGTGCTCGCCCTGCTCCTCGGCTGGAAGTGGGGACCGCTCGTCGGATTCGCCTTGATCGCGACACTCGCGGTGATCGTCGTCGTCGTCGTCTACATCCTCATCTGCCTCGGCTGCATCTGGCACTACTGGACGAAGCGGCGCGCCGACTTCAACTGGTTCTTGCACGGCCTCGTTCCGGCCGCAGGCGCGATTCTGTTCTTCTTCCCGCTGTACTACGAGTACGTGAAGTTCCCGCCGACGTACCCGATCAAGTACGCGAACTGGGTTGCGCTCGGCTGGGTCGGACTGGGGATCGCATTGACGTTCTTCCTCTACGCCCGTTACCCGGACCGGCTACGTGACATGGACCGGGTGTACGTCGAGGACGAAACGGTGGCACCGGCGCCGGTCGCATCGGTGCCCGCGTAATGGCGATTGCGGTCGACCACCGAATCGGCCGCGACGAGATCATCTGGGCGTTCGGGCCCGACCTCGAGCCTGTGCTCGAGGTCGAGCCCGGCGCGACAGTCACGTTCGAGACGAACGACTGCTTCACCGGGCAGATCACCTCGGAGGACGACCTCGTCACGGAGATCGACTTCGCGCGCGTCAACAGCGCCACAGGCCCCGTCGCCGTCAAGGGCGCCGAGCCGGGTGACTCGCTCGTCGCCGAGATCCTGGACGTGCGGCCGATCGAGTTCGGCTTCGCCTGTCTGATCCCCGGCTTCGGGCAACTGATCGACCAGGTCAAAGCGCCGGTGACTCGACTGTTCCGTGTCGAGGACGGCTGGATCCACATGAACGAGCACGTCCGCTTTCCGGCCCGGCCGATGGTCGGCGTCGTCGGGGTGGCCACCGACGGGGAAACGCTGAGCAACGGCCTCGCCGGACGGCACGGCGGTAACCTCGACGATCACCTGCACGGGACCGGCGCACGCATGTACTTCCCGGTCCGGCAGGCAGGCGGCATGTTCGCGGTCGGCGACATGCACGCGTCGATGGGCGACGGCGAGGTCTGCTTCACCGGAGTGGAGATCGCCGGCGAGGTCGACATCCGCTTCGACGTCCTGAAGGGAAAGCAGGGCACCTGGCCGGTGACGGAGCTGCCGGACCGCTGGCTACCTCACGCGACCGCCGACGACTACGACGAGGCGCTGAGGCTCGTCTCGGAGGAGGCCGCCCGGTTCCTGGCGGACGAATGGGGCTTCTCGATCGAGGACGCCTTCATCTTCCTGTCCGTGGCCTGCGACGCCGGGGTGGCCCAGGCCTGCAAGCCGGCCCCGGGCTTCGGCACGATCGCGCGGTTCGCCATCCCCAAGATCGAGGCAACTCCTCGGCCCTTCCGCGCATGACTACAATTGGGAAAGCAATGCGCACCATGAATCCCGTCCACGAGTCGACCTCATGCGCGGTCGCAGCGTGCGCCGAGATCATCGGCGCGAAGTGGACGGCCCTCCTCGTGCACGACCTCTCCGAAGGGCCACGCCGGTTCTCCGAGCTCGAGCACTCGTGCGCCGGGATCAGCCCGCGCACGCTCTCCGAGCGTCTACGCGCACTCGAGGACGAAGGCCTCGTCCTGCGGAGGAGCTACGCGGAGTCGCCGCCGCGCGTGGAGTACGAGCTGACCGAGAAGGGCGACGCGCTGCTGCCGATCATCGAGGAGATGCGGCGGTTCGGTCGCTCTTTTCTGACCGGCTGAGGGCCGAACGCCCAAACCACTCGGGCTCCGCCCAGAGCTTCACGAGCTCCACGATCGTCGCGGCCGACGCGGCCATCTCCTGAACTGACGCCCACTCCAGCACGGAGTGGAACTGGTGGCCGCCCGTGAAGATGTTCGGCGTCAGCAATCCTCTCGCGCTCAACATCGACCCGTCGGTGCCGCCCCGGATCGGCTCGCGCCAAGGATCCATGCCGGTGCGCCGTGCAGCCTCGTCCGCGGCCTCGGTGACGGCGGGCGCCGCGTCCAGAAACTCCTTCATGTTGCGGTAGCTCTTCTCCACGGTCACCGTCACGTGAGCGCGCGGCTCTTCTGCGGCAATGTCGTCCGCTAGTGAGCGGAGGAGCTGCTCGTGCTCCTCGAGCTTCTGGGCATCGAAGTCGCGTGCGATGAAGCGCACCTCCGCCTCGGCGGTCGTACCTGTGATCCGCGTCGGATGGACGAACCCCTCACGTCCCTCCGTCTTCTCGGGCGAGCGCTCGTTCTGCGGCAGCCGCTCGACGACTCGGGAGGCGAGCTTGATGGCGTTCACCATCTTCCCCTTGGACGTGCCGGGATGGACGCTGTGACCCTCGATCCGGATACGCACCTCGGAGGCCGAGAACGTCTCGTCGTCGATGCGGCCGATCTCCGAGCCGTCGAGCGTGTACGCGAAGTCGGCGCCGAACTGCTCGATGTCGAAGTGCTCGACCCCGCGGCCCACTTCCTCGTCGACGGTGAAACCGACGCGGATGGGGGCGTGCTCGATCTCGGGGTGCGCCGCGAGGTATGCGACTGCGCCCATGATCTCGGCGACGCCGGCCTTGTCGTCTGCGCCGAGAAGCGTCGTCCCGTCGGTCGTGACGATGTCGTGGCCCGCCCGCTCGGCGAGGATCGGATTCTCGCTCGGACGCAGCACCTTGCGCGGATCGCCGGGGAGGACGATGTCGGTGCCGTCGTAGTTGCGAATGACCTGCGGTTTTACATTCGTGCCGGATTCGTCGGAGCTCGTGTCCATATGTGCGATCAGCCCAACCGTGGGACCTGCGGTGCCGGGCACCGTCGCGAAGACATAGCCGTGCTCGGTGAGCTCCACGTCCTCGAGCCCGATCTCGCACAGCTCGTCGGCGAGCATCTTGCCGAGGTCGAGCTGCTTCGCCGTGCTCGGGTACGTCTCGGAGTCGTCATCCGACTGCGTATCGACCTGGACGTAGCGCAGGAAGCGGTCGAGGACGTCGTCCGCGAGCTCCTCGGCGATCGGCGTCGGATAGCGCGGATCAGCCAAGAGCGGCCAGCCCCCGGTAAAGCTCCGATGCGGCGGCGACCGCACGGTCGATGTCCTGGACGCGCAGCCGCTCGTTCGGGGAGTGCACATTGCTCTCGCGCAGCGCGAAGCCGGTCCCGATCGTCGGAATGCCCTTCGCAGCCAGGGCGGGATAGATCGGCAGCGTGCCGCCGACGCGGACGAGCAAGGGCCGCACGCCGGTCGCCCTCTTGAACGCCTCCATCCCGAGCTGGATCGCCGGCGAGTCCGGCGAGAAGACGCCCGGTGGCGCGGAGTTCTCGCGAATCAGCTCGACCGCGGCTTCGTCGGGCATCGCCGCCCGGATCAGCTTCTCCACCGTTGCGGCGATCGTCTCGGGATCCTGGCCCGGCGCCAGTCGGATGGTGAAGCGCGCCTCGGCCTCGACGATCAGCGTCGTGTTGACGAACTCGGGCTTGCCACCGCGAATGCCGTTCACGTCGAGCGAAGGCTCTGCCCAGGTGCGGTCGTAGAAGTCCTCAGCCGCCTTCGGATCGAGCGGCGTCGCGCCTGCCTCGTCCAGCATCTCCCAGCCTTTCGGGAGCTTCTCGAGGCTGTCGACCTCGACCTGGCTCAGCGGCGCGCGGCCGACGCGGAGCTTGTCGGGCAACAGTCCGTCACGCGCGGTCACGGCTGACAGTCCCTGCATGAGCACGTGAATCGCGTTGAGCGCCGCGCCGCCGTAGTACCCGGAGTGCATGTCACGCTCGCCCGTCTTCACCTTCAGATGGAAGGCCACGAGGCCGCGCGTTGCCAGCCCGAACTCCGGTTGCTCGGCGCGTGTCATGCCGCCGTCGAAGATGATGCAGGCGTCGGCACCGCGCTCGTCCGCTTCGAGGAAGTCCACGACGGTGTGGCCGCCGATCTCCTCCTCACCGTCGGAGACGACCCTGATGTGCACGGGGAGGGCGTTCTGCTCTCGCAGCAACTGGGCCGCCTTGAGGAGCGTGAAGAGCTGACCCTTGTCGTCCGCGATACCGCGCGCGTAGTACCAGCCGTCGCGCTCGGTGAGCTCGAATGGTGGCGTCTCCCAGAGGTCGAGCGGGGCCGGCGGCTGGACGTCGTAGTGCCCGTAGATCATCACGGTCGGTGCATTGCCACCACCGTTCGCGTTCGCCGGGATGTCGCCGATCACCAGTTCTCGCTCCCCGTACCGGACGAGCTCAGCCTCCCCGCCTGCGCGTTTGACGAAATCGCGCACCCACTCCGCCGCACGACGCACGTCGGCTTCATGCGCCGGGTCGGCGCTGACGCTCGGGATCGCGATGAACTCGCGCAGCTCGTCTACCCAGGAGGGATCCACGGGCGGCGAGTCTACGTGGACCCGGTTCTAGATCGTCAGGCGACGTCGCGCAGCTTGACCGCGTCCGCGAGGGCACGCAGCTTCTTCAGGCTCTGGTTCTCGATCTGCCGGATGCGTTCTCGGGTGACGTTGAACGTCCGTCCGACCTCGTCCAGCGTCCTCGGGTGCTGGCCGTCGAGCCCGTAGCGGAGCTCGAGCACCTGGCGCTCCCTGCTCGAGAGCGTGCCGAGGATCGTGCGCAGGGTCTCCTTGCGCATCGTGATCTCGGCCTCCTCGTCAGGCAGCGGCAGGTTCGCGTCGGTGAGGAAGTGCCCGAACTCGGACTCGTCCTCGTCGCCGACCGGCTTCTCGAGCGACACCGGCGTCTGGGCGCTGCGGCGGATGTGCTCCACCTCTTCGCCCGTGAGATCGAGGTCCTTGCCGATCTCGATGGCGGTGGGTTCGCGGCCGAGCTCGGCGCGGAGCTTCCGCTCGGAGCGGACGATCTTGTTCAGCTTCTCGACCACGTGGACGGGCATGCGAATCGTGCGCGCCTTGTCTGCAAGCGCTCGCGCGACCGCCTGGCGGATCCACCACGTCGCGTAGGTCGAGAACTTGAAGCCTTTCCGGTAGTCGAACTTCTCGGCTGCGCGAACCAGGCCGATCGTCCCCTCCTGGATCAAATCGAGGAAGGGCAGCCCCTGGTTTCGGTACTTCTTGGCGATCGAGACGACGAGACGAAGGTTTGCCTCGACCATCTCCTGCTTTGCGCTGTGGTCGCCTCGCTCGATCCGTTTCGCCAGCTCGACTTCCTGAGCGGCGGTGAGGAGATCGACCTTGCCGATGTCCTTGAGGAAGAGCTGGAGCGCGTCGGTCGAGACCTCGCGGGGCTCCTCCACCGGCTGCTCCTCTTCCTCCTCGGCGGCGACGACCTCGATCTGGAGCTCCTCGAGAGCGTGGTAGAAGTCGTCGATCTGACCCGGCTCGAGATCGAGCTCGTCGAGCGCGATGGCGATCTCGTCGGCGCTCAGGCGCCCGTGTTCGCGCCCGGCATCCAGGAGTGCCTTTGCGTCATCCGTCTCCAAAAGATCGGTGACGGTCTTCGGTGGTGCTACGGCTACCTCGGTTGCGCTCACGCGTTCCCCCCTCCGGGACGGCGTTTTAGCGATGCCGCACTGTGCCAGTTGGATCGGACAGGCGCCATAGGCCGAACGGCTCATCTTTGTGCCAGATGGTCCTAGGGGCTTCGACCTGCCTTAAGAAGCGTTTCGGCTCTCTTTCCAAGGGGTGTCCGTGGGCCTTGCGCACGGGCGAGGGCCAATTCGCGACGGGCACGAGGCATGTCTCCGAAGTAGATCAGCAGGAGCCCCAGGTGGAACCGCACGGTCTGCGCATGGGGGAAACGGCGCGCGAGCGGGCCGAGGCGCGAGAAAGCAAGGGCGGGCCGGTCCTTGTCGTACAGGCCGACGGCCGCCGCAGTCAGCGCTTCGGGGTCGTTCGGGGCAGCCTTCGCCGCCGCAGCAAACTCGCGTTCGGCGGAGACGGGCCGCAGGCCCTGCTGGTAGGCCGCGCCCCGCAGCAGGAGGGACTCGACGGCATTCGTCACGCGCGTGAAGCTCGGCACGAACGGCGGCAGGCCCGGCGGGCTGCCGGGATGACGGAGATCCTGGGCTCTGACGGCCGAGGGAGAGTCCGGCTGGGCACGCTCCGCCGCCTGCCACGCCCGGGTCGCGTCAGCCTGCTGGCCCGACAGCGCGAGCGCAAGGCCGAGCTCGAGCTGGACGAGGGCGCTGTGTGGGTAGCGCGCGGCGAGAATCCGCAGCCGGCGAGCCGTGCCTGACGGCCACGCCTGCAGCGCTTCGCGCACCTGTTGCGCCACCTCGGGCCGGGCCGTCGGATCGGGAGCGTAGGGCGGCGGCTTGCTCGACTGCCGCTGGACGTCGCTCCGCGTGGCGAGCGTGACTCCGACGACGATTCCCACAGCGGCGCCGGCGGCGAGCGCGACGATGATCCAGACCCTGGCACGCGCGCTCATCCCAGGCGACGCTAGCGAACGGTGCAAAGCTATATTTCCTATAGCGATGCCTAACTATCGAGAGCTCCTGCAGCAGGTGCGGTCCGAGATCTCGGAGATCGACGCCGGCGAAGGCCGTGGCCGGATCGAGTCGGGCGAGCCGGTCGTCGTCGACGTCCGCGAGCAGGACGAGTGGGACGAGGGCCACATCCCTGGAGCCGTCCACGTCCCGCGCGGTCATCTCGAGTCACGGATCGAGCGCTTGGCCCCGGACACCGCCCGCCCCGTGGTCGTCTACTGCTCGGCCGGGAACCGCTCGGCCTTCGCCGCCAAGACGCTGACGGAGCTCGGCTACGAGGACGTCGTGTCGCTCGCGGGCGGCTTCACCGACTGGAAGCGCAACGGGTTCCCCGTGCAGCTCCAGGCCGGCCTGGACGCTCCGCGTCGCGCGCGCTACAGCCGCCACCTCCTGATCCCGGAAGTCGGTGAGGAAGGGCAGCTGAAGCTGCTCGACTCGAAGGTCTTGCTCATCGGCGCCGGCGGCCTCGGCTCTCCCGCTTCGCTCTACCTCGCCGCAGCCGGTGTCGGCCGCATCGGGATCGTCGATGCGGACGTCGTCGACGAATCGAATCTGCAGCGGCAGATCGTCCACTCGACCGAGTCACTCGGCGAGCCGAAGGTCGAGTCGGCAAAGCGTTCGGTCGAAGCGCTCAATCCCGATGTCGAGGTGGTCGCTTACAAGGAGCGCCTCACCTCGGAGAACATCGAGCGCATCCTGGCCGACGGCTGGGACGTGATCGTGGACGGCGCCGACAACTTCCCCACGCGGTACCTCGTCAACGACGCCTCCATCTGGCACAAGATCCCCGTCGTCCACGGGTCGATCTACCGCTTCGAGGGGCAGGTGACGGTCTTCAAACCGTACGAAGGCCCCTGTTACCGGTGCCTCTTCCCCACGCCACCGCCGCCGGAGCTCGCGCCGTCGTGCGCAGAGGGCGGCGTGCTGGGCGTGCTGCCCGGCGTGATCGGCTCCCTGCAGGCAAGTGAGGCGCTGAAGCTCGCGCTCGGGATCGGCGAGCCGCTCATTGGCCGGTTGCTTCTCTTCGACGCGCTCGCCGCGACGTTCGACGAAGTGAAGCTGCGGCGCGACCCGGAGTGCCCGGTGTGCGGAGAGCATCCGACGATCACCGAGTACATCGATTACGTCCAGTTCTGCGCCGGGACCCGAGAGCCAGCATGAGCAAAGTCAGGATCCCACCGACGCTGCGTGAACAAGCAGGCGGTCAGCGCGAGCTCGCCGCAGAGGGCGACACGGTTCGCGAGCTGCTCGAGGATCTGATGGGGCGTTTTCCCGGGCTGCGCACGCAACTCGTCGAAGACGGGGACATCGCGCCGTTCGTCAACGTCTACGTCGAGGGCGAGGACGTGCGCACGCTCGACGGCCTCGAGACCGAAGTCACTCCTGGCTCGACCGTGATCCTGCTACCGGCCATGGCCGGTGGCTAATTCCGTCGAAAGTGCCGTCGCACTTTCGACGGGTTCGGGATTAGATCCTCGCTTCGCTCGATGAAGTTGAGAACGGCAAAGAATGTACTCGAGCTCGTCGGTAACACCCCGCTCGTCGAGCTGACGCCCGTCGGCGACGTGCAGATCTACGCGAAGCTCGAGGGCCAGAACCCGACGGGCTCGATCAAGGACCGCATCGCCAAGGCGATGATCGAGGCGGCGGAGGCTTCCGGTGAGCTCGAGCCGGGGCGCGAGCTCCTCGAGCCGACGAGCGGCAACACTGGCATCTCGCTTGCGCTCGTTGCCAAGCTGAAGGGATACCCGCTCACGTGCGTGATGCCCGAGAACGCGACGGACGAGCGCAAGCGCTTGCTGCGGCTCTACGGCGCCAACATCGTCTTCTCACCCGGCGACGAAGGGTCGAACGGTGCGGTGCGCCTCGCGCTGGAACTCGCTGAGCGCGAGCCGCGGTACTTCATGCCCTTCCAGTATGCGAACGAGGCGAATCCACGCGCGCACTACGAAGGCACCGGTGCCGAGATCGCCGAGGCGCTCGACCGTGTCGACGTGCTCGTTGCCGGGCTCGGAACCGGTGGAACGCTGATGGGGACGGGCGACCGCCTGCGTGAGTCGTTTCCCGACGTCGTCGTCGCCGCGGCGGAGCCGCTGCCCGGCGATCCGGTGATGGGATTGCGGTCGCTCGACGACGGTTACGTGCCGCCGATCCTCGACGTGTCCAAGCTCGACCGCAAGGTCCTCGTCTCGAACGAGGAGTCCGTGCGCGAGGTGCGCCGGCTGCTCGACTTGGAGGGGATCTTTGCCGGCGTATCTGCGGGGGCTGTCGGCCACGTCGCGCGCAAGCTCGCGGAGGAGCTCGACGAAGGTGTCGTCGTGGCGATCCTCGCCGATGCCGGCTGGAAGTACCTCTCGGCGGATTTCTGGGACGCGGAGGACGTGGAGCGGGCAATGGAGCGCATCGTCTGGTGGTGATCCCGGACGACGTGCGCGCAGCGATCGTTGCGCACGCCGAACGCGAGGCGCCGAACGAGGCGTGCGGGCTCGTCCTTCTGCGGGACGGCCGAGCGGAGCGCTACGAGCCGGGTCGCAACGCCGCTTCCTCTTCCTACCGCTTCGAGCTGGAGTTCGACGACCCGGAGATCTGGTTCGCCGAGGACGACGGCTACGAGCTCGCTGTTTTCCATTCGCACATCTCCGCGCCCGCGCGTCCGTCGCGCACCGATGTCGAGAACATCGGCCTGTGGGCAGGGAAGCCCTACCTCGTCTACTCGATCCAGAAGGACGATCTGGCCGCCTTCCGGATCGAAGGCGGCCAGATCGAAGACATTCCGCTTAGGCGGTGACGCGGAAGTGGCCCTTCATGCCCCTCGCGGCATGTGGGTCGCACTGGTACGTGTAGCGGCCGACCTTCAGCTTGATCGTCCAGGTCGTCTCGCCCTTGAAGCCGATGCCGGTCTTCTTGTTCAGACCGGGGCCGATCAGGTGGAAGTTGTGAATCGCAGACTTGTCTTCGATCTTGATCCGGTAGGTGCCGGCCTTGATCGTCTTGAGATCCTTACCGCCCTTCTTGACCTCGATCGAGTACCCGGGGCCGACTTCTCCGACGAATCCAGCGCTCTTCGCCCAGGCCGGAACCAGAAAGAGGGCCGCCGCGAGCGCGGCGGCGACGAGCGATGAAAGTGCCAGTCGAAACATGAAGCTCCTTCGCGTAGATGGCCTTACGCAACGTGCTTACGCGAAGGAGCCTCGTGCGGTTTTGGCTAGGTGACGGTGAGCTTGCCCTTCATACCGGCGGCCGCATGTCCGGCCACGGTGCAGAGGTAGGCGATCTTGCCCTTCTTGGTGAGCGTCACCACGAACAGCTTGGTCTTCTTCGGTTGAACCAGCGGGCTTTTCTTGCCGGCGATCTTGAAGTCGTGCGCGACACTGCCCTTGTTGACGAGCTTGAAGGTGACCTTGCCGTGCGGCACTTTCGCCTTGGACAACGTGAACTTGAACTCCTTCATCGTCACGGTGACGGTGGTCGCCGCCACCGCAGACGGCCGAGCCGCAATGGGAGCGGCCGCCACGAGAGCCGCCAGCGCGACCCCGAGCGCAAGCGTGATGCGATTCATGAGGCTCCTTCCTCGGTCGACGATTTCGCGGGACATCGTAGCCGCGACACGGCCAGAGTCGGGCTAGTTCTCGGCGTCGAACAACTCGGCTTCGAGCGCCTCGCGCTCGACATCGTCACGGTCCCGCTGCTCCCGCCGCTGTTCGAACGTCACCGCGAGCTTGAGGATGCGCGAGCCCTCGACCTCGAGCACGTCGAAGCGCATGCCGTCGTGCGTGATCGTGTCACCTGCCTCAGGTTGGCGCCCGAGCAGGCCGAAGACGAAGCCGGCCATGGTGTGGTAGTCCTCGACCGGCAGCGCGGTGTGGAAGCGCTCGTTGAAGTCGTCGATCGGGAACGTCCCGTCCACAATCACCGTGTCGTCGTCGATCTGCTCGATCGACTCGTCGGGTAGGTCGAACTCGTCCTCGATGTCGCCGACGATCTCCTCGAGCAGATCCTCGAGCGTGACGATTCCCTCCATGTCGCCGTACTCGTCGACGACGATCGCCATGTGCTGATTCGCGCGACGAAACTCGGCAAGCAGGGCCGCGAGATCCTTCGTCTCGGGAACGATGTGCGCCGGCCGAATGATGTCCTCGATCTTGACCTCGTGCATCCCACGATCACGGAGCGCGCTAAAGAGGTCACGCACATGGAGAATGCCGACGACATTGTCGAGACTCTCCCGGTAGACGGGATAGCGTGTGTAAGGGGAGTCCATTACCGCTTCGAGACATTGCTCCGGCGGAAGGTCAATCGACAATGCGACGACCTCAGGACGCGGCACCATCACGTCCGAAGCCTCCTTGTCGGCGAAGTCGAAGACCTTGTAGAGCATCTCCTCCTCCGCCTCTTTGATGACGCCGGTGTCCTCGGCGGCGGCGACGATCATCCGAATCTCCTCCTCCGTGTGTACGACGACTCCCGCCGGCGCAGGTTCCACGCCGAAGAGTCGCGTGAATGCGTTCGCCGAGGCCTGGAGGAACCAGACGAGTGGATAGCTCGCGATGTAAACCGCCTCGACCGGGAGCGCGACCCACATCGCAACCCTCTCGGCACCGTGAAGCGCGAAGGCTTTCGGCACAAGCTCGCCAAGCGTCACATGAAGGTAGGTGACAATCACGTACGCGATCGCGAAGGAAATACCGGTCGCTACCGCAGGTTCGAACCAGTTCTCGACGAGCGGTTCGCCGATGGCCCCGAGGAGGATCGAAAAGGCGGTTATACCGAGCTGCACCGTCCCGATGAACCGAACCGGACTGTCCATGATTCTTAGGGCGATCCGGGCACGGAGGACGCCTCGCTTCGCGAGCTCGTTGAGCACCGAGCGCCGAGCGGTCACAAGCGCGTACTCCGCTGCGACGAAGAACGCATTGCCGAGCACGATCAGAATGACCGCGACGCTCTGCAGAAGGATCGTCACGCCCCGACCCCGTGGGCGCTGGTACTAGGCGGGATTTCGTCGTCCAACTAAGGACCAGTATAGGAAACACGCTTGTCGCCGACGATTCGCTTGGTCCGATACTCATGGACAAGCCGTTCCAGGTGGGACAGGGTCTCGGCGACCGCGAACCGGCGCTGGGTGGGCGACAGCTCACGCCCGAACACGTCGAGGGAGATCTCGTAGGCGGTTCGCGGCTGCGTGGAGAGCGCCGCTGCGTGGTCGTCGAGCCTCCTCCGGTGGTGGTCGATCAACTCGCCGGCCCGGGCGGCCGCGTCGAGGATCGGCTCGCCATGCCCTGGGTAGACGACGCGCGGCGCGAGCTCGATCGTGCGCTGGAGCGAGGCAAGGTAGTCGCCGAGCGGATCCGGGCGGCTCTCGGGATAGAGGCCGACGGCCGGAGTGATCCTCCGCAGCAGGTGGTCGCCCGCAATCAACACGCCGTCGCGGAGGAAACCTAGGTGCCCGTCGGCGTGGCCGGGAAGCTCGAGGACCTTCCAGCCGCCGACCTCGCTGCCTTCGTAGAGCAGGTCGGGGTCGATCGCGTAGCGGATGAACGGCGCGAAGGCGTGCCCCTGGACGATGAGATCTTCGGCGACATTGACGGGCACGCCGTGTCGCACGAACCACGCCGCCATTCGCTCGGGCCAGTCGTCGCTTCCCCAGACCCGCTCGCACTGTGCGTAGTCGAGTCCGCCCTGGGAGACGGGGGCGCCGGTAGCGCGCGCCGCCGCTTCGGCCCCGCCCACGTGATCGGGGTGGAAGTGGGTGATCGCGATGCGCTCGACATCCACGGCCTCCCACGGGGCGTGTCCGAGCCCGAGGCCGGTGTCGAAGAGCGTGCCGTGCGCCACGTAGGAGTGGACGTGCTTGGGCCCGGTCGGAAGTGGCAGCGTCAGCCGCTGAATATCGTCTTCGAGCTGTACGAACGTGTGTTCTATACTGCCTGTTGAGGACATGCGGATCGAGTATCGCGAAGAGCCCTGCAAGAGCGCCCTCAACGCGGTCAAGGGCATGGGCTTCAAGTGGTCCCTGAACCCGTACATGGGCTGCGTCCACCGCTGCACGTTCTGCTACGTGCGTGCCTTCGAGCAGCGATCGGACCGGCCCTCGGACGATCGTTACGGGACGTCGATCCGAGTGAAGACCAACGTGGCCGACGTGTTGCGGACCGAGCTCGCGCGCGCGACCTGGCAGTACGAGCAGGTAACCGTCGGCGCCGCGACCGACCCCTACCAGCCGGTCGAGGGGAAGTACAAGCTCACGCGCGCGTGCCTCGAGGTGTTCCGCGACGCTGCAAATCCGTTCGGGATCATCACGCGCGGGCCGATGATCGTGCGCGACCTCGACGTGCTCGTCCAGGCGGCTCAGCGCGCCGACGTGAGCGTGACGTTCTCGATCCCGACGCTCGACGACGAGGTGTGGAAGCGAACCGAGCCGTCGACCGCGCATCCGCGCCAGCGGCTCAATGCGGTGAAGGCGCTCGTCGACGCGGGGGTGAAGGCGCGCGTCGGCATGGCGCCGATCCTGCCCGGCATCTCCGACCGGCCCGAGCAATTGCGGGAGGTCGTCCGCGCAGCCCGAGAGGTCGGGGCGACCGGGATCTGGGCGAACCTCCTCTTCCTGCGCCCCGGCACACGGGAGCACTTCCTCGAGCATCTCGCCGAGGACTGGCCCGAGCAGCTGCCGCTCTACGAGCGGCTCTACGCCCGCCGGCGCGCCTACCTCGGCGCCGCGGAGCGAAATCCGCTGCGTGACGAGATCTCCAAGCTGGCACGGGACTACGGGATCCGGGACCGGCGGGCGCTCAAGCTCGCCCCTCCCCCTGAGCCCGAGCAGCTTTCAATGACCGTCTAGCCGAATATCATCCGGACGGGTGTCCACCCCCTCCACCCCCTCCGAGATCACCTGTCTCATCGTCGACGACCACGAGGTCGTCAGAGAAGGGCTGCGCTTGTCGCTCTCGCGTGCCCCGCACATCCGCGTCATCGGCGAAGCGTCCGACGGTGCCAGCGCCGTGGCCCTGGCGGAGCGCCGCAAGCCCGACGTCGTGATCATGGACGTGCGCATGCCCGGTATGGACGGGCTCGAGGCGACGAAGATCCTGACTGAGAGAGTTCCTGAGTCGGCCGTGCTGATCTTCACGGCGTACAGCGAGCGGTCGCTACTCGGGCGGGGGCTCGAGTCGGGCGCGAAGGGCTACATCCTCAAAGAGGCGCCGCACCAGACGCTGTTGCGGGCGATCGAGAAGGTTGCGGGTGGCGAGGGTTACGTCGACCCGGCGCTGATGCCCGCGTTCCTGACCGGCAAGGACAAGGACGAGATGCTGACCGGGCGCGAGCGGGAGATCCTGCAGCTGCTCGCGGACGGCATGTCCAATCAGGACGTCGCTGCGAAGCTCTTCATCAGTCAGGAGACCGTGAAGAGCCATGTCCGTCACATCCTCGCCAAGCTCGAGGCGGACACGCGGACGCAAGCGGTTGCGATTGCGCTTCGCGAAGCGATCATCGACTAGAGCCGGACTGCTCGTTCTGGCTTTTGCCGCGGCGGCCCTACTGGCGGTCGTCTCACTGTCGGCGAACAGTCATCCGCTGGCCCTCGCCGGCCTCGCGCTGACGATCGCGCTCGCGGGAGTCGTCGCGGGGTTCCTGATCGTGACCGAGCGCCGGCGACACGAGGCCGCAGAGCGGGTGCTTACGAGCGAAGCTCGGTTCCTCGAGTCGCTCGTAGAGACGATGGGATCGATCGCGGGCGGCCCCGAAGTATTGGAGCGGACTCGCCAGGAGGCGGAGCGGCTGTTCGAGGCGCGCGTGTTGTTGCTCGAACCGGGCGAGCGGCCGCGGCAGGCGCCCGCAGAGAACGCAATCGTGATTCCGTTGCGTGCGCATGACGAGGAGATCGGCGCACTGCGGTTGACGCGCCAGCGTCCGTTCGACCGGGACGACGTCGTGCGTGCAACCGTTCTGGCGGACTTCGCTGCGCGCGAGCACGAGAACGCCCAGCTGTTGGGCGACGCGCGTGTGCGCGAAGCGGAGCGCTCGCGGCTGTCGGATCAACTCATCACCGCGGAGCAGGATGAGCGGCGGCGCCTTGCGAATGAGCTGCACGACGGCGCCGTGCAGTCGCTCTCGGGAGTCGCGCTGATGCTCGATGCAGGGCTGAACTCGATCGAGGAAGGTCGGGGCCAGGAGGCGCAGGAGATCATCGGCCGCGCACTCGAGCGCCATCGCGCGACGATCGGCCAGTTGCGCAGCCTCTCCTTCAACCTCGAGCCGGTGGTGCTGCGCGACCAGGGGTTCGCGCCTGCGGTGCGCGCTCTGACGGATCAGATCGAACTCGCGCACAACGTGCGTGTCGAAGTCGACGTCGAGGCCGCCGAGCAACTCGCCGACAAGACGCAGGCGGCGATCTACCAGATCATCCGCGAGGCTCTCGACCAGGCGGTGCATCGCGGGCCGCAGACATTGTCGGTGACTATGCGGCAGACGCCCGACGGTGGCATCGAGACGGCGATCGCGGACGACGCGCCCGGCGAGCGCCGCCGCCGCAGCCTCGAAGAACTGGAGGAGCGGGCGCGGACGCTGAACGGCGTCCTGACGGTGGACCAGGGAGAGGACGCCGGGACGACCGTCCGCCTCGTACTCCCGCCGTATGCATCGTCCCGTTAGGCCACGTCACGTGCCTGACACATCGCCGGATAGGATGCGCGGCCGATGGACGACCGCGCTGGCAAGCATCTCCTCTTCGTCTGGAAGCCCAGCGGCTACGAGCTGCGTGAGGCTGACGGCGACGTACCGGCGATGGGCTCACTCGTCGAGGTCGACGACCGCGAGGAGCAGGTGGTCAAGATCGGCCCTTCGCCGCTGCCGAACGATCCTCGGCCCTGCGCGTATCTCCAAGCTGTCTGAGCTCGGCGAGGGGCCGTCGTCTCATGAACGTACCGGTGCCAGGCACCGGTACGAAACGCATGACGAAGCGTCACGACACTCAGCGAGCCCGCACGCGGTGCCGCAACCCGGAGGGCGTACCGGTGCCAGGCACGGGTACGCGCGCGTGACGTGCGCGTCACGGTTCGGCTACGAGCGGCCTACGGCACTCTCGGCGCTGATTCGCCCGAAGACAAGCGCGGCGGCAAGACCGCTCGCGTAACCACCCGTCGAGATGCCGCCCACGTCGGCGCCCGCGGCGAACAGGCCGTCCGTGCCCGCGACCCGCGCTTGCTCGTCGATCCGGATGCCGCCGATCGTGTGCGTGATCCCCGGCGAGACGCGGACCGCCACGCGCGCACCAGGCGGCACAGGAAACGGCAGCTCCGCCGGATCTACCCGCGTCGGCGCGAGCGCGACGATGTCCGACACCGTGCGGTCACGCACCGGCTGAGCGAGTGCGTTGTCGTCCAGGACGTACCACGCGCGTGCGCCCGGCTGCTGGGCGGTCGCCTGCACGAGGTCGTTCTCGGACCACGACACCTCGCCCTCGAAGAACTCCTCGCCGCGTTCGTTGTAGACGCGGGCAACTCGGCCGTATAGCTGCGCGAGCGGGACGAACTGTTCCTCCGAGAAGTCCGTGTCGGGCATGTTGCGCCCGTAGAACTCCTCCAGCCCTGCGGAGAGCTCCGCGCCTCGCTCGAGCGCGTAACGCATGCCGTCACCGCTGCTCCAAGGATTCGCGCGCAGCCTGAGCGAGCCGGCCGGGTGGATGTGCGCCGCGACGAGTTCACCATTCCCCTGGAAGCCGCCCGTCGCAAGGATCGTCGGCTCGGCCGCCGACTCCCCGAGGCGGACGCCCCCCGCAGTTCGAACCAGTGTGTCGGTCAATCCGCGCGGGTCGAACTGCTTTCCGATCGTGCGCGGATTCCCCGTCTCGTGCGCCACCACCGGCGCGCCGAGCGACTCGAGCCACGCGATCCCGTCGTCGAGCCGTTCCCACACAACGCGCTGCAGCCCCTCGTCGCCGGTCGGACACTCCACGCGAAAGTCGTCCCACTCCCGGAAGCGCCAGATGACACAGCTCGACAGCAGCATCGATCCACCTGGCCGCGTTCCCTTCTCGTGGACCAGCGGCGTTGCCCCGAGCTCGAGTGCGCGTGCGGCGGCGCACAGCCCCGCCATCCCCGCACCCGCTATGAGGAGTGTCCCTGCCAGCAGGGACACTACTTCAGCGCGAATCCCGGTTTGTGCTCGACGTACTCGATGCGCACGCGCTCCGGGCCCCAGACGAAGACCGCGCGCGTGTTCGCAGCGTCGACGACGTTGTCGACGATGTCGCGCTTCTCCGCCTCTGCAATCACCGGATCGACCTCGTCGACGAGCACGGCGACATGGTTCAGCAAGGGCTTGTCGGAATTTCCCGGGTCACCAGAATGGAACTCCACGTACGCGCCGCCGATCTCGACGCGCGGATGACCCTCATCGGAACGCTCGGCAGCATTGAAACCAAGCGTCATGTAGTCCTGCGCCGTCTGCTCGGGGTCGACCGAGTACAGCGCGACGTGGTCGAGGTCGTATTCCACGTCCGTCGGCGCCTCCACGAGCCGGACGCGCACGCCCTCGCCGAGCTCGACTTCCACACCGTCGGGAAGCGCGGCGCGCGCACGATTCAGATCCGACACGCGCAGCGCGACGTGCTTGAACGCACCTTTCTCGCGCGGGCCTTCAGCAGTGAAGAGCGTCAGCTTTCCGCGCCGCGCATCGGAGCCGACCAAGGTGAATGCATCCTGCCGGTCGATGACGTGCATCCCGACGTGCTGCGTCAGGAAGTCGACGATCGGCTCGCGATCGGCGACCCAGAAGGCGACGTGATCCAGGGTCTTGGGCTTCACGTCGCCAGCGTACCTGCGCGGTACCGGTCTACGACCTACCGCTTGCGGCCATCGACAGCGCGCTGTAGCTGCTGCTTGTTCATCTGCGAACGTCCGGGCACGTCGAGGCGCTTGGCTTCGTTGTAGAGCTGCTCTTTCGTACGCCCTTTCGGCCGGCTCGTGCCGGAGCGGAGCCCACCGCGACGGCCGGAAGAGATGTCACGCGTTGACGTCTTCGACGCCTGTCCCTTCGTCTCGCCGGATCGCGCCCGCTCCTTGTTGACCGTGCGCGCAGCTATCTCCTTCGCGCGCTTCGTCGAGCGGCCTTGCTTCTTCTCCGCATCCTTGATGTGCTCGTACTGACGCTCGCGCTTGTCGCTCCAGGCTCCCTGTGGCATGTCTCGAACCCCCTCGTGTGGACGACGAGCGCCCTGTACCCGCTTTCGCGAGGGTTACTCCAGGGGTGGATTCTGGACGTTGTGCTCGGTCGCGTACTCGTCCGTGAGCTTGTTCACGACGTCGAAGCCCTCGCCGTAGGCGTAGTTGATCTTCACGAAGGGCTCCCATTTGTCCGGCAAGGCGTCCTCCGGAAAGATCGCCTCCACCGGGCATTCCGGCTCGCACGCACCGCAATCGATGCACTCCTCAGGATCGATCACGAGGATGCGTTCGGCCTCGTGGATGCAGTCGACCGGGCAGACGTCCACGCAGGACTTGTCTTTGATGTCGATGCAGGGCTCGGCGATGATGTAAGTCACTGGCGACGACCCACTTTACTCAAGCAATCAGCTCATCAACGACCTGAGCTGCGCGCTCCTGCAGTGCGTTCTTCACGAGCACCTGGTCGAAGCCCGCCTCATGGGCGCGCCGCAGCCCCGCCGTGTCGGTGTGCCCCCCGAAGCCGAGGATTGGTATCTCCGGATACGAGTCGGCGACGTCGACCGGATCGACGCGGCTGATGTCCGCAATCACCAGATCGGGCCAGTCCGCGCTGTCGGTCGTGACGAAATGATGTCCAGGGAGCAAGGCTTCGAGCTTGCCCCGAAAGTAGACATCGACCCCACACAGCAGGATCGTCGCCACTGCTGGAGGGTATCGCGCGCAGGCGGCCCGACTCAAGCCCTTGGTACTGTCGCGCCTGGGTGAAAGACGGAGAAGTTCGAGTCCGCGTATAGGACAGGGGTCGAGCTCATTCGGGCCGGCGAGTACTTCGCCGCGCACGAGCAGCTCGAGGACGCGTGGCGCGCGGCGCCCGCCGACGAGCGCGACTTCTTCCAGGGTCTCGTGCACGTCGCGGTGGCGTGGTACCAGGCCGGGCGCGGACGCGAGATCGGCACCGAGCGGCAACTCGCGAAGGCATTGCACCGGCTCGAGCCGTTCGCGCCCACCCATCGTGGCATCGAGCTCGTACCGCTACTCGCCCAACTCCGCGAGCTGCACGAGCTGGGCTCGCTCGACCTCCCTAGACCTCTGCTCTAGCACACGCGTCGGTTCCAAACTCGAAGCGGATGCCGAGGACGTAAACGGTCGCACGGGCAAAGCCCGCACGACCTCTACGCGGCGCCGCCAAGTCGGCGCCTCGGCCGCAGCTCTAAAGATCGCCGAGGCCGATTGCCTCGAGCAAACGGTGCGTATAGACCTGCACGCGATAGAACTCGTCGAAGAAGAGGAGCAGCCCGAGCACGACAAGAATCGTGCCGCCGACAATCGAGAACACTCGGTAGTGGTCGCGCATCCAGCGGAACAGCGCCATGCCCCGCACGAAGAAAACGGCGACCAGCAGGAATGCAGCACCGAGACCGGCCGAATAGGCGGCCAGCCAGGCGGAGCCGCGGATCACGGTGTCGGAGTTTCCGGCCGCGGCGAATGCCCCCGCGAGGAAGGGCCCGACGCACGGGGCGGCGCAAACCGCGAACGCGCCGCCGAGGAGTACGCGCGAGCCGCTCTTTCGCGCGCCTTGAATGAGCCCGCCCGCCACGAGCCGGTCGGTCCAGGGCAGCAGACCCATGAAGGCAAGGCCGGCGACGACGAGGATGAAGCCGGCGACCGCCTGCCTCGTCTGGTCGTTCAGCACGCCCGAGATCAGGTTTGCCGCAGCGCCCAACACTACGAACACGATCGCGAAGCCGGCGATGAACGGGAGGCTCGCGATTGCGACGCGTCGACCCACGCCGGGGTCGCCGAGTCGCTGCGCCTCGACCGCCGACACCGCGGAGAGGTAACCCGGCACGAGCGGCAGCACGCACGGGAACGCGATCGAGGCGAACCCAAGGAGAAACAGTCCGCCCGCCTTCTCCATCAGCCCTCGAAGCGCCGCAGCTCGTCGTCGAGTCGCCGCTCCAACGCCGGATCGAGCGGCGGTCCGACAGGCGCCGGCTCGCGCGCACGAGCCCACCGCCGGGCACCGATTCCGACCACCACCGCGGCTATCAGGATGCCGACCACCGGCAACCACCACGCAACTAGCCCGAAGCCCTCGCGCGGCGGCGCCGCGAGAATCGCATCCCCGTACTCGGCGACGAGCCTGTCCTTGATCTCGGTCTTCGTGTCGCCGGCGGCGATCCGGTTCGCGATCACGCGCTTGATCTGCTGTGCCGCCGGCGAGCTCGACTGGTCGAGCGTCGTCTCGCACACGGGACACATGACCTCGCCTTCCAGCTCGGCGAGCGAGGGGTGCTGCTCACTCGCGCGGGCCGCCGGAACGAGGGCGAGCGCGACCAGCACGAACAGGAAGAGACGCTTCACGACGCGGCGATCTGTCGCAGGTAGCGCGGCAGGTCTTCTTCGACGATCAACTCACCGACGACCTTGCCACTCCGTGCGACGAAGAAGATGCGCGGGATCGGCAGGCCGCCCCACTTCGTCAAGACGCTGCCGCTGCCGTCGTGCACGCTCGGGTAAGTGATGCCGTGCTTCTTCTGCCATTGCCGGGCGTCGCTCGAGAAGTCCTTCGTGTCGACGCCGATGAAGGCAACCCGGTCGCCATATTCCTTCCGCGCGGCCTCGAGCCGCTTCGACTCGTGGATGCACGGGACGCACCACGACGCCCAGAAGTCAAGGACGATCGCCTTTCTCCCGCGTAGCGACGCGAGGTCGATGCGTCCGCGGCCGTCGAGCCGGGGCAGGTGGAACTCCGGGGCGGTTGGATGTTCGCCGTCCTTGAGCGCCTGCGCCACGCCTTTGCTGTTGTCGTTGGCCACGCGCCAGACGAGCAACGCGAGCAACCCTACGACGAGCGCGACCGCCAGCCCCTGAGCAGCGAGCCTGGCCGGCCGCGTCATCAGGACGCGACGATGAAGACCGTCGTCCCGACCTCGACGTGGTTGAACAACCACTCGGCCTGCGGGATGTGCATCCGGATGCACCCGTGCGAGACCGAATAGCCGATCGAGCCGTCCGAGGGCGTGCCGTGTATGCCGACACCCGGCGCCGAGAGCCCCATCCACCGCGTACCGAGCGGATTGCCGGGCCCAGGCGGAATCGGATCCTGCCCACTCGCCCACGGCGAGTCCGGCGGATACCACCACGGGTTCTTCCACTTGACCACGATCCCGAAGCGGCCGAGCGGAGTCGGGTACTGATGCTGGCCGGTCGCGACCAAGAAGAGGCGGCGGTAATGCATCCCGTTGTAGAGGAACAGCTTATTCGACTTGCGACGGATGACGATGACGGGCCCGAAGTTCGCCCGCGTCACCTTCGGGCGCACTTTTGACTGCGTCAGGATGATCCCTGTCCTCACTCCGGTGGCGACCGCGGTTGCGACGTCGCGCACCGCGGCGCGGCGGTCGAGCTTGAGCCCGGCTCGCTCCTTCGACAGCCACGGACGCAGGTGCCTGAGGAAGAGCTTGGCGTCGACCGCCAGGCGGTCGTAGCGCTTCGCAAGCGTGGCGATGAAGGCGGCCGGGGCTCCGGGGACGACGCTGACGCCGAGAGGAATCACGCTGTTCGGCTCAGCGGTCAGGGCCCGCTCGATCGCCTTGTCGACCACCGGCGTGGCTCCAAGGACGTCCGGGGTGACGAGGATCCGCGTCGAGCCGAGCTGGAGCTCGAGCGGCGTCGCGAACCCCTGCTGGACGGCCGTCGCAGCCGCCTCGGGGGTCAGCCCGCCAACCTGTACTCCGCCGATCGTGACTCCGAGCGGAATCGCCGCAGGCGGCCCTGCCGCTGCCAGGGCGGACGCGAGCACGCCGGCGACCGCGAGGCCGGCCAGGATCGAGAGAAGGAGCGAAACACGTTTCACGCCGTGAACATCGTAAAGATCCGCGGATCGTTTGTGATGATTCCGTCGGCGCCGTCGCGCACGAGCCTCTCGGCCAGCCTCGGGTCGTCGACGGTCCAGACGTAGACGGCGGCGTCGAGTTCGTGGGCTGAGTCGATCGCCGCCCTGGACGCAATCGAGTAGTGGAGGGTCGCTGCAACCGCCCTGGCCCGGGCGAGCAAGGCCGGCAGGCGGCGCGGCAGGGAAGCGCCGATCGAGCCGAGTGCGCCGCGGACGACCGGAGCAAGCGGGCCGCGCTTCGAGATCCCGAAGCGATCCCGCGGCAACGTGTAGGAGCGTGGCAGCTCCGGCCCGAGCTCTGCCAGGAGCCGGAGCGACCGGGCGTCAAAGCTGCTGACCCACGAGCGGTCGAGGACGCCGTGTCTGCGCACCGCCTCGACCGTTGCTGCTTCGATCCCCAGCCTCTTCAGGTCGAGCTGGAGCCCGATGCCGGGCAGACGGTCGGCACAGAACGCCAGTGCTTCGTCGAGCGTCGGAAGATCGGGCGTGACGCGTCGCAGACCTTCGAGATCGCGACTGCGCACGCGGCCGCGCACCGCGCCATGGCTCACCTCGCGCAGATCGTTCGAGTGCGCGAGCACGAGAGTGCCGTCGGCGAGGTCGAGGACGTCGAACTCCAACATGTCGCAGCCGAGCTCAACCGCGAGCTCGAGTGCCTGCAACGTGTTCTCGGGTGCAAGTGCGGAGGCACCGCGGTGGCCGACGCGGGCGAACTGGCCTTCCAGGCGACGCAGCTGGATCAAGCGGTCCGTCTGACGACGACGACAGCACAGTCGTCCGCGAGCTCACCGCGCGCAAACGCCCGGCAGTCATCGAGCACGACCTGTGCCAGCTCGTTCGCCGACAGGTCACGCCGTTCGGACAGCACGCGATCCAGGCGCTCGACGCCGTAGAGCTCGCCGTCGCGCCGCGCCTCGATGACTCCGTCCGTGTAGAGCACGACCGCGCCGCCGACATCCAGCGTCGCGCGAACCTCCTCGTAGTGCTGGGCCGGCTCGATGCCGAGCACGAGCCCTCGCGCCGCCAGCCCCGTCACCGAACCGTCCGCGCCCATGATCCGGGGCGCTGGATGTCCCGCGCCCGCCACGGCGACTTCGCCTTTGCTGCCGTCGATGAGCATGTAGACGAGCGTGATGAACTTGCCCGGTGCGATCTCGCCGACCACGACCTCGTTCGCCGACTGGAGGAAGTCACCAGGCTCGGGATGCTCGCGTGCGAGCGAGCGAAAGACGAACTTCGCCATCGCCATGTCCGCGGCAGCTTCAATGCCGTGCCCGGTGACGTCGCCGAGCGCGACCGCAAGTCGCCCGTCGCCGAGCTCCATGAAGTCGTAGACGTCGCCGCCGACCTCGACATGCGCCGACGACTCATATGCGTCGCCGAGCTCGAGGCCTTGCAACTTCGGACGCGAGCGCGGCAGGAGCGAGCGCTGCATCGTGTCCGAGAATTGCTTCTGCTGCTGGTACAGACGCGCGTTGTCGATCGCGAGCGCAGCCTGGCCTCCGATCGCCGTGGCCTGATCGATCGTCTCGCGCGTCACGGGCGAGCCGGGCTGCACCGACAGGATCGTCAGCGACGCGAGCACCTCCGCCGGCGTCGCGATCGGCACCTCGGCGCCCGTCCAGCCACGCTCGAGGAAGGGAAGCAGCGCTGTCTCCGGAGCTCCGATCGCCTCGGCAGTCGCACGGGTGATCAGAAACGGCTCGCCCTCTCGAAACAACAACTGGACCGGATGCGCGCCGAACGCCTGGGGCGTGTAGAGGATCGAGCGTGCTGCCTCGTCCAGGCGTGGCTCGGCAACCTTCATCGCTCTCGGTAGGAGCCACTCGCGCCGCTCGTCTGGCATGCGGATGAGCGCGACGTCAACGCCGAGCACGTCCACGACCGTGCTGGCGACGGCCTCCAGCGTCGCCTCGAGCGACAGGCTCTGTGCGAACGAACGTGAGATCTCGTACAGCGCCCGCACCTGCTTCGAGGCTGCGCGCTCCGCGTCGAGTGCACGCTCACGCTCCTCACCGAGCTGCTTGGCACGTTCGTGCAGCTGCGCGTTCTGCACGGCGACCGCCAGCTGCGCGGCGAGTGCGGACAGAAGTGCAGACTCGTTCTCCGTCAGCACGCGGCCCCTAGCGGGAAAGACGCCGAGCAGGCCGATCACGTCAGCCTGGGCAAGCAGCGGGACCGCGATCGCGGCTTCGATTCCCGTTTCCGCGGCGGCGTCGCCCACCCCGGCCAGCCGGGGATCCGAGGCAACGTTGTGGACGACGAGCACTCCGCGTGAGCGGAAGGGCCCGAGCGCGAGCTCCAGCAGCCGATTGGCGACGCGCACGTGCGGTCCGGCCAGCCCGATGCCCGCCGCGGCATACAGCCGGTCGTCCTCGTGCAGGTAGACGGCGAGCCGGTCGGCTTCGAGCAGCTCTCCAACCCGTGCGACGGCCGTCTCGAGCGTGTGCGAGAGCGACAACTCGCTGATTGCCTGCCCCACGACGGCCAGGAGGGCACGCGTCCGCTCGAGCTCGAGCGCAACTGTCCGCACGTGGAAGCTCGCGCGTAAAGCATGGGCGGCGCGCACGCCGAACGTCGCAAGCGTGGCGAGAGCGACGTCGCTCGGCTCGCCGTCTTGCAAAAACAGAAGTTGAAGAGCGCCGATCGAGGGCTGCCCCAACTGCAGCGTCGCGGACAACGTTGCCTGTCCTGGTAGACCACCCACCTGTTCGATGCCGACCGCCCGGCGGCCGAGCAGCGCGCGCTCTGCGGCCGCCATGGCCGGCTTCAACGCCTGATCTTTCGAGACCGCGCCGACAGAGGCGACGAGCTCGAGCAGCCCTTCCCCGCTGCGACGCCACAGGAGACCAGCCAGGGCTCCCGTTGCTTCGGTTGCGAAGCGAGTGATCTCCTCGCCGGTGCGGAACTCGTCCGCGCCCGCTGCGAGCGCCTCACCCACCAGGCCCAGCGTGGCCTCTGCGTCGACCTCGCGGTCATCGGCGTGGCCGGCGAACGCCCGGATCGCGAGCGCCCCTTGCCCCGCCGCCAGGCGGGCGAGCCGCCGCTCGCCGGCAGCGAAGGTGTCGCCCCGACGCATGAGCTCGAGGCTGCCCTCCACGCGGCCGTCGACGTGGATCGGAATCAGCAGGACCGAAGAGGCTCGTACTCGCTCGGCCGCGCGCCGCACACTTTCGGGCAGGCGCTCCAAATCGTCGACTTCATGTTCCGGCACGTCTTCGAGCGGGAGACGCGAGCCTTCGAGCTCCGCGCTGACCGCAGCCGAGCTCGTCGCCACCGCGCAGGCGTTCAGGGAGCGTCGCGCATCGTCGGCCACACGCGCCACGACGACCTCGGCGCCGGTGGCCCGTCTCGCCGCTTCGGCCACGACCTGCATGGCCTCGTAGAGGCTGCCCGCGAGCCCCAGCGACAACGCTGCCTCGGCGAGCGCGTCAAGGCCGCCCTCGGCGAGCCCGACCTCCCGCTGTTCTGGACCCACAGCCATCCCGACCCCGCCGAAGTATGGCCGAGGCGCAAGCCGGCAGCGAGGTCGGACCCGGATCGGGGTCTGCCTTGTGAGGCCGTCAAGACAGCGGAGCGGGCAAGCCCGCCACGGCCTCTACGCGCCTCAGCCGCAATAGACTCCCCCGGATGGCCCAGCCAGCCCGACGACAGGTGTCGGCGCCAGCCGAAGAATCGCCGGTCGACCCCGAGGCGATCGACCGCGCCTACCACTACCACCGCGCTCGCCGAAACGCGCGCGTTCGTCGTCAGCGCGAGAAGGCGCACGCACGGCTGCGCTTCTTCTTCACCTTCGCCGTCCTGGTCGGGCTGGCGTTGTTCCTGCTCCTGACCATCTGGCACGAAGTCCAGAAGGTCTTCGGTCTCTAGACCTGGCTACAAGAGGGCCGAAGCTCTCCCGAACGGGCTCCAGCTGGATTGCTCCCAGGAGTTGCCGCCGCACATGGGGCAGATGGGGAGCGCACGGATGATCGTGACCCCGTAGCCACACTCCGAGCAATGGAACTCACCCTTGACCGATTGACCGGTCGTCCATAACTCGACGTATTCGTCGGGCGCCGCTCGAGACGTTCCCAAGCCCTCCATCATCCAGACCCCCTTAGAGTACTGCTTCCGGCGTGAACCCCTAACCTCTTCCCTCCGGCCACCATACCCGTGCAGACTTCTGAGCCCTATCCCCCGCCTGAGCCCCAAGAGGACGACTGGATGACCCCTCAGCCCAGGCCCTCACGCACGTTCCAAGACCTCTCCGGCTTGGGACACATGCTCACCTGGGTGTCCGGGCTGATACTGGCCATCTCAGCCTTCACCGACTGGTACGTCGGCTCGGGGCCGGGGCCGACCACGAGCGTGATCGGGTGGCACACAGGCGCCCTGGGGAAACTCGTCTTCGTCATCGGGCTGGCGGTGCTGGCCCTCGTGATCCTCCGGGAGGCGGGCATCGAGCTGCCTGCCACCGTTCCGGAGAGCCTGGTCATCATCGCGCTCGGGGCGCTCTCGACCATCTTCGTGCTCATCCGGCTGATCAGCGTTCCCGACGAGTTCTTCGGCTGGCGCGGACGCGGGATCGGGATCTTCATCAGCCTGATCGCATCACTGGTCGTGATCGCCGCCGGGCTCCTACGAGCCGGCGAAGAGCTCTGACCCCGAGCCAAAGCTGACGCTTTCGCTCGGCATTAGCTACTCGGGAGCGGGCAACCGTCCGTGTGCGCGGCGGCTAACGAGCAACCTGAGAACAACCGCGATCAGCGCACCCAGCACGGCGCCGCCGATTACGTCGAGGGGGTAGTGCACTCCCACGTACACACGCGAAAACGCGACAGCTGCGGCAAGCACGTAGAGGAACGGGGCGAGCCGTGGGAACGCGAACGACAGCATCGTCGCGGCCGCGAAGCTCGTGGCTGCGTGGCCGGACGGGAACGATGCATCGTGGGGCACTGGAACGAGCGTCTTCGGCTCCGCGTAGCGCAACGGTGGACGCGGCCGGTCGACGAGCGCCTTCAGCCCCATCGCCGACCAGTCCGCAAGCGCGACCGCGATCACGGTGAGGGCGAAGACGCCCCAGCGGCGGTACGCCGCACAGAGCACGAGCGCGATGACGACCCACAGAAGCCCGAGCCGGCCGGCATAGGAAAGCCCCTCGAAGACCGGATTCAGCCAGCCCGCGCGATGGTGGACGACCCAGCGCTCGAGATGCCGGTCGAGGGAGATCAGGCCGGGACGATCTGCTTCGTCTGCTCGATCAGCGCACGCAGGTCGAACGGCTTGCCGACGAAGCCCTGCGCACCACGCTCCGCCGCTTCACTCCGCGCATCGATCTGGCCGCTGAACATCACGACGGGGATAGAGCCGACACCGTGCCGCTCCTGCACGCGTCGCAACATCTCCCAGCCGTCGACCTGCGGCATCATCACGTCGAGCAGGATCAGATCCGGCGCCTCGTCCTCGAGGGCCGCAAGGCCGTCTTCCGCGTTCGCCGCTTCCCGGACGGCGTAGCCCTCCATCTCCAGGTTTATGCGCACGACCTCGCGCACCTGCGGGTCGTCGTCGACGAGCAGCACGAGCGGGCCACGTGCCGGCTTCCCGGGGCCCGAGCGCTCGAGGAAGGCTTCGAGGTCGTGGCGCTTGTACCGACGATGCCCGCCGGGCGTGTAGAAGGCCGGCACTCGTCCGACGTCGGACCACTTCCTGATCGTGCTCTGCGCGACGCCCAGGAACTTCGCCGCCTGGCCGAGCGTCAGCCAGTCGCTCTCACCGGAGGCAGCCCGCCGTGCACCGGGTTCTCGCGTAGCCATACCCGCGAATCTACCCAAACGTGCGCCTTCCTAACTCCGGAAGGGAGTCAGGAGGGAAATGTGCGTAATCCTGCCGGGGGCGGAGCTCAGGGAGTGACGGTCAAACCCTGGTTTCCGGTGGTCGGAATGTGGAGCGTTCGGTCAAAAGTGACCGTTGACCCCGGCCGAGGGTTGTCCTGAATCGCCTGCCCCAGGGCGACGCCCAGGGAGAAGACCAGGGCGACCACGAGAACGCGGACGCTCCAACGAATCAGCTCCCGGCGCCGCTGCAGCCGGCGGCGTTCGGTCCGCTCCACAGGGGTTAGCGCCGTCACGGCCTGTAGTCGACGGCGCCGCGCTGGTAGAGGTGGAAGGCCGTGTCCTCGACGACGGCGAGCGTGCGGGGCCACCCGGGCGTCGGAGCATGCTCGGAGACCGAGTCGCGCACCCACGCTTCGGCGCGCTCGTAGAGGGCCACCAACTCCTCGAGGGTGAACGTCTGACCGATCCGGCGGCGCAGCTCGGCGGTTACGACCTCCAGCTGCTCGCTCAACCGGTCAGCGGCAACGGGATCACGCGACGCCACCTGGAAGCGGCGGTAGCCGTCCTCCCACTCTCGTCTGGCGACGTCGATCACTACCGACACGGGCGGAGAACCTATCCGTTACGGAGCGCAGCAAACAGACGGCCAGGGCGGGTCGACCTCCGCGAGGATCTGCTCCCCCAGCTCGTAGCCCGGGCGGGCCAGCGCGAACGCCACGTGCGCGTGCAGGCACTTGAGGCTTCCCGCGCCCTCACGGGCACCGCCCACGCCGAGATCAAGCTCGGGACGCAGCTCCCGCTGTTCTGCATGCGCGCGCTCGAGGCTTGCCGCCAGTCGAGGGTCCTCGGCGGCAGCGCGGGTCCAGCGCTCCACGCCACCGGCCGCTTCGAGCCGCGACACCGCTGCGACGAACTGGGGGCACGTGAGCCAGAAGGTCGTCGGGAACGGCTCGCCGTTGTCATCGAACGCATGCTGCTCCGTGACCGCGGGGTGCCCGAACGGGCAGCGGACGACAACGCGCCTAAAGGCCCGCGGCGGCCGGCCTAGCTGGCGTTCGACGGCCGCGCGATCCTCGTCATCTTTCGCAAGCGAAGCGATGCCCTAACCCTATCCCGCTGAAAATGCGCAGCATTTTCAGCGGTTAGTGTGTGCCTTCTTCCAGCCCTGAATGCCCTTGACGATGAAGAGGTGCTCGCCCGGGCGGATGAACCCCAATCGGCGCGCCTCGCGCGTGAGGGCGTCGCTACTCGCCGAGAACTGGAGCCGATCCCGCAGAGCCCGCTTCTCGTTCGCCAGCCGGCTGACCTCGGCACGCCGGGAGGAGAGCTCGTGGCGTGTCTCGATCCAGCTTTTGATCGGGTGGTAGTACGCGTACCCGATCACCACGACCAGCATGACGGCTAGCCAGCGCCGCGCGAGCGTGGCGAGGGGTGGACGACGTGAAGCCCGCGCGGCCATGAGCGCAGGATTCGCGGAAGCCCTGCCCGCTCCTCTTACATAACGACGTCGACCTTGATGACGTTCGTCGAGCCGGGGATGTTGACCGCAGTCCCCGCGGTGATAACGACGGTGTCGCCGGACTCGATCAAGCCTGCTTGCTTCGCCGCATCTAGGGAACGGTTCCAGAGATCCGCGACGTCCTTGCACTCAGGGATCCAGATCGGCGTCACACCCCACTCGATCGCCATCTGGTGCACCGACCACTGCTTGTGGGTGAGCGCGACGATAGGCCGGCGAGGCCGGAGCCTCGCGACCGCCGACGCGGTGCGCCCGGTGAAGGTCGGGACGAGCATCGCCTTCGCGCCGAGCGCCTCCGCGAGATCGCACGCGGCATTGGACATCGCATTCCCGATCGTCGGATCTTCATTCGCTTCGGGAATCTGATGGCGGTAACCCAGGCTCGGCTCGACCGCACGCGCGATGCGGTCCATCGTCTGTACCGCCTGCACCGGGTACTCGCCCATCGCAGTCTCGCCCGAGAGCATGATCGCGGAGGTGCCGTCCAGGACAGCGTTGGCGACGTCGCTGGCCTCGGCACGCGTCGGCTCTGGATGGTGGATCATCGACTCGAGCATCTGCGTCGCCGTGATCACGGGCTTCCCGCGCTCGAGCGCTTTGGAGATGATCCGCTTCTGGACGAGCGGCACGAGCTCCGGACCGATCTCGACGCCCAGGTCGCCGCGGGCGACCATGACCGCGTCAGCCTCCACAAGCACGTCGTCGAGCGCGTCCACCGCCTCCGCCTTCTCGATCTTGGCGATCACGTGAGCGGTCGATCCCTCCTGCTCGATCAGCGCCTTCAGGTCGCGGACGTCGGCGGCCGATCGCACGAAGGACAGCGCAATGAAGTCGCAGCCGAGCTTGAGCGCAAACTCGAGGTCTTGGAGGTCCTTCCGCGTCAGCGACGGGATCGGGATCGGGACGCCCGGAAGGTTCACGCCCTTGTGGGACGTCACGGTCCCGCCGACGACGACTCCGCACCGGAAACGGCCGGACTCCACGGCATCGACACGAAGCCGGATCATCCCGTCGTCGATCAGAACCTCGTGTCCCGCGCGCAAGACCTCGCCAATGGCGGCCGGCGCAACCGGCAGCTCGCCGTTCCCGGCGCCCTCTCCGCTCGTCACCACCGTCACCTCGGACCCCTGAATGAGGATCAGCGGCTGGTCGAGCCCTCCGACACGGAACTTCGGGCCCTGGAGGTCGCCGATCAGCGCGAGCGGCCGGCCGACCTCCTCCTGGACGTCCCGGACGAGCTTGGAGCGGGCCGCATGATCTTCGTGAGTCCCGTGTGAGAGGTTGAGGCGCGCCGCGTCCATCCCCGCCTCGACGAGCTCCCGCAGCCTTTCAGGAGTCGAACAGGCGGGCCCGATCGTCGCGACGATCTTCGTCCGGCGCGGCGTCACGGAAGCCATGCATGCAGGGTAGCGCCGAGGTAAGTCAGCGCTTCGTACGCGGGAGTCGCGTAGTGACCTGTCCGCGAAGCGGACCAGTGGAAGGGTTTGGGGAAACCGGGAGGTTTCCCCAAAGATTCAGTGCCGCACGGATCTCGGAAACGCCGACCAACCCGGATAGACGGCCGCGTCGCCCAACTCTTCCTCGATCCGGAGCAGCTGGTTGTACTTCGCGACGCGGTCGGTCCGCGAGGGGGCGCCCGTCTTGATCTGGCCCCCGCCCGTCGCCACGACTAGGTCGGCGATCGTCGTGTCCTCGGTCTCGCCGGAGCGGTGGGAGATCACCACGCCGTAGCCGTTTGCGCGCGCGAGCTCGATCGCATCGAGTGACTCGGTCAGGGTTCCGATCTGGTTGACCTTGACGAGGATCGCGTTCGCGACTCCCTCGTCGATGCCGCGCTGGAACCGCTCGACGTTCGTCACGAAGAGGTCGTCGCCGACGAGCTGCATGCCATCGCCGAGACGTTTGGTCATCGTCTTCCAAGCACCCCACTCGTCCTCCGCGAGCCCGTCCTCGATCGAGACCACCGGATAGCGATCGGCCAGCGTCGCGTAGAGATCGATCAGCTCGTCCGCGCTCATGATCTGGCCCTGGCGCTCGAGGTGATAGCCCCCGTCGCGGTAGAGCTCGGTCGACGCGGGATCGAGCGCGATCGCAACGCGGTCGCGATGCCCCGCCCGCTCGGCCGCCTCGAGCACCGCCTCGATCGCCGCCTCGGTCGAGTCGAGCTCCGGAGCGAAGCCGCCCTCGTCACCGACTCCGGTCGACAGTCCGCGCTCGTGCAGCACGTCCTTGAGCGCATGAAAGGTCTCCGCGCCGATCCTCAGTCCTTCGGCGAAGGAATCCGCGCCGGCGGGAACGACCATGAACTCCTGCAGGTCGAGTGAATTCTGGGCGTGGGCACCGCCGTTGATCACGTTCAGCATCGGCACCGGGAGAACGTGCGCACCGACTCCGCCGATCCAGCGGAACAGGGACACGCCCGCATGGGCTGCGCCGGCCTTCGCAGTGGCCAGCGAGACGCCGAGAATCGCGTTGGCCCCGAGGCGTGACTTGTTCTTCGTCCCGTCGAGCTCGATCAACGTCAGGTCCAGCGTTCGCTGGTCTTCGGCGTCGAGCCCCGCGACCGCGCCGGCGATCTCGGTCTGGACATTGCGAACGGCGTTGAGAACGCTCTTGCCGCGATACGACCGCTCGTCGCCATCGCGCAGCTCGACGGCCTCGAACTGCCCGGTGGACGCGCCGGAAGGCACCGCAGCACGCCCGGTCGCACCCGACTCGAGCACGACATCCACTTCGACGGTTGGATTTCCCCGCGAGTCCAGGATCTGTCTCCCGTGCACTCGTGCGATCGAGGAAGCACTCATTCGAACTCCTCCTTGGCGCGATCGAAGTAGCGATCTTGCTCCTCCAGCGGCAGCTCGGCGAACGACTTCCCTTCGCCGGCCGCGGAGCGCTCGGCACGTTCCACGCGCTCGACGAAGCGGCGAGACATCGCACGCAGAGCGAGCTCAGGATCCACGTTCAGGCGCCGCGCGACGTTGACGGCCGCGAAGAGCACGTCTCCCATCTCCGCGAACACATGAGCGGGCGGCTCCGTTTCCGGCGCGGTCTCGCCGGCCTCGGAGAGCGCCTCCTTCAACTCGCGCACCTCGTCGTCGAGATCCGCGAGCGCGCCCGCAGTGTCCGGATACTCGAAGTCGATCGCCGCAGCGCGCCGTTGCACCTTGCGCGCGAAGAGCAGCGCAGGAAGCGACTCCGGCACGTCGTGAAAGATGCCTGCGCGACCTTCCAGGTCGCGCTTACTGGACTCCCAGGTGCGGCGGACTTGACCCGCGGAGTCGAGCTCAGGCCCACCGAACACGTGCGGATGCCGGCGCACCAACTTCGCGTGAGCGCCCCGCGCGATCTCCTCCAACCCCAGTTGGCCCTTCTCCGCGAGGAGAAGGGCAAGGAAGTACACCTGGAACAGCAGGTCGCCGAGCTCGTCCGCAAGCTTTGCGCCATCCCCGCTGATTGCCGCGTCGGCGACCTCGTAGGCCTCCTCGACGGTGTGCGGGACGATCGTGCGCTCGGTCTGCTCGCGATCCCAGGGACACTCGCGGCGCAGCCGCTCGGTCAGCTCCTGGAGGTCGACGAGCGCCTCGGCGAGGCTCACTTACTGTGACGTCGTGGTGGTCGCGCCCGTGACTGTCGCGCAGGGATCCGGGTTCGGCTGGTACCCGACCTGGTACTTGATGCCCGACTTGCAGTAGCTCTTCTTCTTCGCGTCGACCCACTTCGTCATCGCGTCGTTCTTGCGCTGCTGCTCGAGCTGCTGCTTGATGGACGACTCAACTTTGCTCAGCGAAGTCGTTTGCGCGGCCTTGATCTCGGAGAGCGCCTCGATGATGTGGTAGCCGTACTGCGTGTGGATCGGCTGTGACAGCTCGCCCTTCTTCAGGCTGAACGCGGTCTTGTCGAAAGCCGGGACGGTCTGCCCCTTGGAGATGGTCAGCTTGCCGCCGTTCGAAGCGGAACCAGGATCCTTCGAGTACTTCTTCGCGAGCGCAGCGAAGCTGGCGCCCGACTTCAGCTGTGCGTAGAGCTTGTCGGCCAGGTCCTTCTTCGTCACGAGGATGTGACGCACCTCGCGTGTCTGCGGCTGCCCGTACTGAGACTTGTGGGAAGTGTAGTAGGCCTTGATCTCTTCCTTCGAGACCGTGACCCCGCTTGTCACCTTCTTGAAGAGCTCCTCCGAGATCAGCTGCCCGCGCGTCGCAACTTTGGCCTGCTCCTCGGTCAGCCCTTGCTGCTTGAGCGCCTTCTGGTAGCGCTGCTCACTGCCGCCGTAGAACTGCTTTTTCAGCTTCTCGAGGTACTTGTCCACCTTGTCGTCGGTGACCTTGATCCCCATGGCGTCGGCCTCTTGCTCGAACTCGGCCTGCTGAATCAGGAACGTAACCGCTTGGCCCTTGAGCTGCTCGTACGCGGTGCTGCCGGGCTTCGGGAAGGGTTTCTTCTGCGTGTCGTAGCTCGCCTTGGCGCGGACCATCAGCTCCTGGAACTGGTCCTTCGTGATCGCCTTCGAGCCGACGACGGCAGCGTCATTGGAGCCCAGGTTCGCGGTCGAGGTGCCACCGCAGCCGGCAGCGACGAGCGCGAGCGAGCAGAGAGTAAGAAGAATGGATCGTCTCATGGAAAATGCGCCATTTGCAGCGGATTCGTCACGCTGCCCGGCGCGCGGCCAGTATAGCAGCGACACGCCAAGGCCCTTCCGCCATGCGGTTCGGCGCTGACGGTCATCCAGTCCTGAGCAACTCGCGTGGGCCGAGCTTTCACGCCGGCCCACGTCGTACGTTCCGAGCCCTCCAGTTGATGGAGGGGCAGGCCGCCGGCTGCGGCTGGTCGATCCTGATTCCAGTGTTCGGCGTCCCGCGCGAAAGGACGAACACGGCCTTTCAGCAGGCGACCGTTCTGAGCTTCCGGCTGATGGTGACGGCCGTGGGCGTTCCGGTAGTTCTGGAGGAACGTACCCCGGGGCGATGACCGTGCTTGATACAAAAGGATCATACTCCCGTTGCGGCCCGGGACTGGTGGTGGCCCTGGTGGATCAGCTCGCTGTTCGACGTCGGCGTCGTCGTTCTGGCGGTGATCGTCTTCTTGCGTTCGAACCGTCGACGCGTGCGTCAGATCGCAACAGCCATTGGGATCGGAGCGATCATCGCAGCCGGGCTTGCTCCCGTCGTCATGAAGGACATGGACTCCGACTCGCCGATGCGCATGCAGACCGGAAACACGATGACGATGACGACGCCTTAGCCAAGTCGCTAGTTGCCGTTACCAGCACGCACGGACTGAATCGCGTCGACCAGCCGGAGCGCCTGCGGGAAACCCTCTTCGCGCAATGAGACCTCGTGGTTCGCGATCGTGTAGACGGCGGTGTCGATCCGGCGTCGCAGGTCTCTCAACTCGTCGGCGCCGAGCACCATCTGGCCGACGCTCGCCTTGCCGCCGCGGAAGACGAAGTAGTCGGCGCCCGCACGCGCTAGCTTCAGCTTCGCCTCCTGGATCAGGAAGAGATTCTCGACCGGCTCGGGGAGCGGTCCGAAGCGGTCCTCTGTCCCTGCTTGCAACTCGCGCAGCTCGTCCTCGGACTCGCTCAACGCGAGCCGGCGATGGAGGTCGATCTTGAGCGCCTCCGACGCGATGTAGTCCGGCGGAACGTACGCGTCGACACGCGCGTCGACGCGGACGGGGCGGGCGGCGACGCGGCGCTCCCCGGAAAGCTCGGCAACGGCCTCGGCGAGCATCTCCACGTACAGCTCGAAGCCGAGCGCTGCGACGTGGCCCGACTGCTCGTCGCCCAACAGATTGCCGGCGCCGCGAATCTCGAGATCGCGCATGGCGATCGCGAAGCCGGCGCCGAGCTCGGTGTGGTCGGCCAGAGTGGCAAGGCGCGCGCGTGCCTCCGGGCTCAGCTCTGACATGTCCGGATAGAAGAGGAACGCATGGGCGGTCACGTCGGAGCGGCCGACCCGTCCGCGAATCTGGTAGAGCTGCGACAGCCCGAGCTGATCCGCCCGCTCGATGATCAGAGTGTTCGCCTGCGGTATGTCCAGGCCCGACTCGATGATCGTCGTCGAAACGAGGACATCCGCGTCGCCACGGAGGAAGGCGTGCATCTTCTCCTCCAGCTCCCGTTCGCGCATCTGGCCATGTGCGACGAGGAAGCGGAGATTCGGCGCGAGCTGCTGCAGCTTCTCCAACGCCTCGTCGATCGTTTCGACGCGGTTGTGAAGGTAGAAGGCCTGGCCGCCACGCTCCACCTCGCGCTCGAGGGCGAGCTTGACCGCTTCCTCGTCGTACTCGCCGACCGTGGTGCGGATGGGGCGGCGCCCCTCCGGAGGTGTCTCGATGATCGAGATGTCGCGGAGCCCGGAGAGCGACATGTGCAGCGTGCGCGGAATCGGCGTCGCGCTCAACGTCAGCACGTCGACTTCGAGCCGCAAAGCGCGCAGCAGCTCTTTCTGCGCGACGCCGAAGCGTTGCTCCTCGTCGAGGATGACAAGTCCCAGGTCCTTCGGGATGACATCGCGGCTGAGGACCCGGTGCGTGCCGATCAGGACGTCGACCTTGCCGTCCTTGAAGTCCGCGAGCACTTGCTTGACTTCGCGCGGCGCCCGGAAGCGCGAGACCATCTCGACACGAACTGGGAAATCGCGGTAGCGCTGGCGGAACGTGTGCCAATGCTGCTCGGCGAGGATCGTCGTCGGCGCCAGCATCAGTGTCTGCCGGCCGTTGACGGCCACGGCAAACGCCGCGCGGATCGCGACCTCCGTCTTGCCGAAACCGACGTCGCCGCACACGAGGCGATCCATGGGCCGGGGCGCCTCGAGGTCTTCCTTCACCGCTTCGATCGCGGCCATCTGGTCCGGTGTCTCTCTATAGGGAAACTCCGCCTCGAGCCGCTCCAGGTACTCGTGGCGCAGGTCGTAGGGGACGCCCGGCGCCTGCTGCCGCTGCGCGTACAACGCAAGCAGCTCGCCGGCGAGCTCACGCACCGACTCGCGCGCACGGGTCTTGAGGTTGTCCCACGCCTTGCCGCCGAGCTTCGAGAGCGCCGGCGCTGAGGTGTCCGCGCCGATGTAGCGCGACACCTTGCCTAGCTGCTCGTGCGGGACGTACAGCCGGTCGTCGCCTCGGAAGCCGAGGAAGAGGTAGTCACGCGTGACGCCCGCTACCTCCTTCGTCTCGAAGCCGAGCAGCTTCCCGACGCCGTGGTCCTCGTGGACGACGAAGTCGCCACTGCGGAGATCCGCGAACGACTGCAGCGCGCGTCCGCCGACTCGCCGTTCACGCGGCGGCCGCTTGCGGAAGACCTGCGTGTCAGGCAGCAGGACGAGGCCCAGGTCGCGCCAGACGAAGCCGCGTCGCGCAGGCGTGACGGCGAACATGAGCCCCGCTTCGCGCGGCAGTTCCTCTCCCTCGGCAACGACGCGCGCTTCGATGCGCCGCAGAAGGTTCTTCTGGCGAAGCGCCTCGCCGAGGTGTGGGAAGGCAACGACGACGCGCTGACCCGAGCGCACGAACGCCGCGAGCTCGTTCTCGGCTTCCGCCAAACCGCGAGCGACGAGGGCCGGCCTCTGCGCCTCGAAGGCAAACGGCTGGCCTGCGGGAAGCGTGTCCAGCAATGCCGCCTTGCCGAACGGCACCGGCTCGAGACCCTCTTCCTCCCAGACCGTGCGCACCTCGTCGGCTTGCCACACGAGATCTGGGCCCCGCGGAACCGGCCGCACCAGATCGGTCGGAACCGGGATCAGCTTGCCGTCGTCGAGGAGCGTCGGCTCGATGAGATCCAGGCGGCGCTCGACGGCTGGATAGATGATCGCCGCCTCGACCGGATGCAGTGCGCGCTGCGTGAACGGCGAGAACGCGCGCATCTGCTCGATTTCGTCGCCCCAGAACTCGATGCGCAGCGGCTCGCGGCCCGTCGTCGGGAAGACATCGACGAGCCCGCCGCGAACGGCGAACTGGCCGCGCTCGTCGGCGCGCTCGACACGTTCGTAGCCCGCGAGCGCAAGCGTCTCGGCGAGCTGCTCGAGGCTGATCCCTTCGCCCGGCGCGATCCGGATCGGCTGAGGCCGCGCGCTCGGCGGCGGCATCGGCTCGGCAAGCGCCGCAGCCGAAGCAGCGACGAGCCCGCCTACGGCGAGCACGTCGAGCGCGCGTGCGCGCTCACCGACGAGGTGCGGCGCCGGGTCGAGGCCGGAGCCCCAGTGGACACCCCGGCTCGGCAGCATCGCAACGCGTTCGTCGCCGAGGAACCAGGCAGCGCCTTCGGCGGCGTCGCGGGCATCCTGATCCTCCGGCGCCAGAAGCACGAGCGGGCGGTTGAGCTCCTCGTAGAGCGAGGCGAGCAGCAGCGGCAGCGCCGGCTCCGACACGCGCGCGGGCTTTGGAAACGCCTCGGCAAACCCTTTGAGGCGTTCGGTCGCGCGGAGCTCCGCAACGAACGGGTGCAAGATCGACTGGTCCATTGAAAACGGCTGCGCCGGCCAAGCCGGCCCAGCCTCTAAGTCGGCGCCGCAAGCGACGCCTCGGCGAAAGGCCGAACCCCTCGGGTTCGGCGATTGTCATGGTACCGCCGCATGGATGGTCGACCCGCCGCGGAGCGCGAGCCGGTTCCGCTTCGACGGAATCGGGACTTCGTCCTCCTCCAGATCGGGCAAGCGCTGTCCACCGTCGGCTCGGAGGCGTCCGCGATCGCCTACACGTTGCTCGTGCTGGCGCTCACGGGCTCACCGGCGAAGGCCGGGCTGGCAGCATTCGCGCGCCTGGTGCCCTACGCATTGTTTGCCCTCCCCGCCGGCGTTGCATCCGACCGCTTCAACCGAAAGTGGCTGATGATCTGGGCCGACGTCGTCCGGGTCGTCGCCCTCGGCTCGCTCGGCGTCAGCGCGGCAACCGGACACGTCACGTTCCCCCAGATCCTGATCGTCGCCTTCGTCGAAGGGACGATGTTCGTCATCTTCAACATCGCCGAGATCGGCGCTGTCCGTTCCGTTGTGCCGGCGCTGCAGCTCCAGCGGGCCTTTGCGACCGAGCAGGCTCGGATGTCGAGCGTCTATCTCGCGGGGCCATCGCTCGGAGGCGCACTCTTCGGGCTCGCGCGATCGCTGCCGTTTTTGGTGGACGCGGTCTCCTACGCATTCTCGACCGGAACGCTGCTCGCAATGCGGACGCCGTTCCAGGAGGAGAGGGAGGAGAGCGAGACGGCCGGCCTCTGGACCCAGATCAAGGAAGGGCTCGCCTGGCTCTGGAGCCACGCATTCCTCCGCACCTGCGCGCTGCTCTTCGTCGGGGGGAACTTCCTCTTCGGCGCGCTGGAGCTCGTGCTGATCGTCGCCGCGAAACGCCAGGGTCTCTCCTCCGCGGCGATCGGTGCGCTCGTGGCCGTAACCGGTGCGTTCTCGCTGCTCGGCTCGATCGCTGCGCCGCGCTTCTTGCGACTGCTCCCGATGCGCGCCGTGCTCGTGTTGTCGGCGTGGCTGGCGCTCGGGATCGTCGCGTTCGTGATCGAGCCCAACGTGTTCGTGCTCGTCGCGGGAACAGCTCCATTGATCTTCTTCAACCCGACCGTCAACGCCATGGTGATCGGCTATCGCGTGGCGATCGTGCCCGACCGGTTGCAGGGACGAGTGAACAGCGTCGCCAGGTCGCTCGCCCTACTCGCCTTCCCGCTGGGACCCGTCGTCGCAGGGCTCCTCCTTGTCTCTTACTCGGCCAGGACCACCGCTGTCTTCGTCCTTGGAGGCTTCGTCATCCTGGCGGTCGCGACCACGGTGAACCGCTCCATCCGCGGAGCGCCGAGCTTCGAAGAGGTGACCGCGACAGCTAGTTGAACTGCGCCTGAGCGCGCTCGAGTCCCTCGGCGTCGAGTTTCTCGACGGCGTCGGCGGCTCGCGCGACGATTGTGTCCGGGTCCTCTTCCGCCGTGAAATTCGAGAGCACGTAGTCCGCGCCCTTGCGCGGATCGTCCCGGCCCGGCCGTCCGACGCCGACGCGCAGGCGGAGGAAGTCCGGCGTCTTGAGATGCGCCGCGATCGAGCGGAGCCCGTTGTGGCCTGCCAGGCCTCCACCGCGGCGGGCCTGCAATCGTCCCGGCTCGAGATCCATCTCGTCGTGCACGACGAGGATCGCGTCGGGCTCGAGCTTGAAGAAACGCGCAGCAGCGCCGACGGACCGGCCCGACTCGTTCATGAACGTCTCGGGCTTCAGCAGCCCGACGCGATGACCGTCCAGGCGCAATTCAGCCAACTGGCCGGAAAACTTGCCCTTCCACGACGCGCCGTGCCTGCGCGCGAGCTCCTCGACGACCATCCACCCCACGTTGTGGCGATTGCCGGCGTATTCGCGGCCCGGATTCCCGAGCCCGACGACGAGCAACTCGAGCGACGAGGCGCGGTCGCCTCGACGCCACGGGAGGCGCATTAGCGGTCCTCCCGGTTCGTAGGGTGGATGCCACGGTCGCGAGAAGCGAGCCAGGCTAGGACGCAGGGAGCTCCCATGCTTTTCAGCATGGGGGCGACTGAGGACGACGCATGGCGAAGTCTTATCGCGGGCGTGGCGCCGCCGTACGGGCCGGGAGGGCCGCTAACTCTCGGAGGCTTCGGGCTGGCCTTGATCGCCTGAGCCCGCGTCTGCGGCCTCGCCCTCGGCAGCGCCTTCGGCGCCCTCCGGCGCTTCCTCGCCCTCCGCCAGCTCCTCGCCCTCGAGGGGCTCCTCGGGCTCGGGCTCGATCTCGCGCGCCGGAAGGCCGACGCTCGCGAGCACGGTCTCCTCCGGATCGTCGAGATAGGTGACGCCTTCGACCGGAGCGAGGTCGGCCAGGCGCAGCGTGTCGCCGATCGCCATGCCGGTGACGTCGAGGTCGATGTGCTCGGGAATCTCCATCGGCAGGGCTTCGACGTTGATCTCGCGCTGTACCTGCGAGAGCACGCCGCCTTCCTTCACCCCGGCCGGCTCCCCGATCAGCTGGACGGTGACGCTCGCCTGGATCGGCTGGTCGAGCCGCACCTCCTGGAGATCGATGTGCGAGATGTGGCCGCGGATCGGATCCTGCTGGTAGTCCTTGAGGATCGAGGCGTGGGTCGTCGCCTGGCCCTCGAGGACGACGTCGAGGATCGCGTGAAGGCCGCCTTCGCCGGTCAGCACACGCCGAAGGTCGCGCTCGGGCACGCAGATCGCGTAGGAGCCTTTCCCCTTGCCATAGAGGACGCCGGGGATGAACCCCTGCTTGCGCAGACGCCGAGCATCGGCGGAGCCGCGCGACTCGCGCTCCTTCGCCGTCAGCTTGATTCGCTCGCCTGCCATTTTCGGCGGCGAATGGTAGCTACTTCTTTATGTGAAGGTTGATCCCCAGCAGGATCAGCGGCCAGAGGAAGACGGCGAAGATCGCCGATAGCACGCCCCGCCAGCCGTGGACGTTGTCGAAGTAGTTGTGGTTGGCGGCTACCGCTACCCCAACGCCCACGTACACCAGCCCTAGGAGACTGATCCCTCGTCCGCGTCGCATGGTGGAGTCCTAACCCGGCTTCGGGTTTCGAAACCGAAATGTACGCCCGAGCCAGGCTGAACCCAGGCACGGGAAGAAAGGAGATTACGCCCGAGCCAGGCTGAACCCAGGGACGGGAAAAGAGGAAATTACGACCGAGCCAGGCTGAACCCGGGCACGGGGGGAATGTACGCCCGAGCCAGGCTAAACCCAGACACGGGATTTAGAACAACGCGTTCATGTCCTGGAAGATCGCAGAGACGGAATCGTCGGCGAAGACGTTGTGAATCGTCTCGGCGAGGATGTCGGCCACGGTCAGGACGGTCACCCGCTCCGGCTTCGTCAGTGGATCAATCGGGACGGTGTCGGTGACGACCACGCTGTCGAGGGCGCTCTCCTCGATGCGCTCGATCGCCGGCGGCGAGAAGATGCCGTGCGTCGCGCACGCATAGACCTTTTTCGCTCCGCGCTCCTTCAGGAACTGCGCACCCGCCACCAGCGTGCCGGCCGTGTCGACCATGTCGTCAGTCATCACCGCGCACTTCCCGTCGATGTCGCCGATGACGTTCGTCACCCGCGCGACGTTGTGTGCCGGCCGGTCCTTCTGCAAAACAGCGAGGTCGCCTCCAATCATCTCCGCGAACTTGCTCGCCAGCCGCGTCCGGCCCGTGTCGGGCGCGACGGCGACGAGCTCCTCTGGCAGGCCGAGGTCTCGGAAGTACTGAGCCAGCATCGGCAGCGCCGTCATGTGGTCGACGGGCACCTCGAAGAAGCCCTGCACCTGGCCTGCATGCAAATCCATGGTCAGCACGCGGTCCGCCCCCGCTGACTGGATCATCTCGGCCACGAGCTTCGCGGTGATCGGCTCGCGCGGCCGCGACTTCTTGTCCTGCCGCGAGTACGGATAGAGCGGGACCACCGCGGTGATGCGCTTCGCCGAGGCGAGCTTGGCCGCGTCGATCATGATCAGCAGCTCCATCAGGTGCTGGTCGACGGGCGGCGAGCTCGTCTGAACAATGAAGAGGTCTGCGCCCCGGATCGATTCTTCGTACCGGCAGTACGTCTCGCCGCTCGCGAAGGTGCGTAGCGACACGTCGCCCACCTGGATGCCGAGCTTCTCCGCGATCCGCTGCGCCAATTCGGGATGCGAGCGGCCCGAGAAGAGCATGAGCCGCTTGGACGGCCCGCGCTCGATCCAGTGCTCCGGCTTGACCTCGGCCTTGGTCTCTGCGACCTCGAGCCCGGGCAGACGAGTCAGCTCAGTCGTTGCGCTTTCCACGGAGATAGCCCTCTTTCGTGATCTGCTTCGGCGGGAAACCAGCGAGCGATTCGGGAGGGACATCTTCTGTTATGTACGAACCGCCTGCAATCCAAGCGTCGTCCCCGACCTCCACCGGTGCCTCGAATCCATTGTGAATGCCGGTGTGGACGTTCCGCCCGATCTTCGTCCTTCCCTTGGGCCGGTCCGGCTGGTGGGGGAAGTTGGCAGTGATGTTCCCGGCGGCGATGTTCGAATCCTCCCCGACCTCGGCATCGCCGATGTAGGAGAGATGCGGCACTTTCGTCCTAGCGCCAATCTCGGAGTTCTTGATCTCGACGAACGTCCCGGCCTTGGCGCCCGCCCCCAGCCTCGTGCCGGGGCGGAGGTAACAGAAGGGGCCCACCTTGGCGCCGGGGCCGATCTCGGCATCGTCGGCGACTACGTGCGGGCCGACCTCGGCGCCGGAGGCAACTCGGGTCTGACCGCGCAGCACGGTGAACGGATGGATCGTCGAGTCGGGCTCGAGCTCGACATCGGGATCGATCCAGGTCGTCTGCGGGTCCACGATGGTGACGCCTGCCAGCATGTGTTCTCTGTTCACGCGCGCGCGTAGGAAAGCAGCTGCGTCGGCCAGCTCGACACGCGTGTTCACTCCTTCCACTTCATCGGCATTCGGAGCCTTGAACACGACAATCTCCTCTCCTCCTTCGACCAGCAGCCGCACCGCATCCGTGAGATAGAGCTCGCCCTGGGCGTTCGCCGGCTCGATCCGTTCCAGAACCGGCCAGAGCTTGTCAGCTTCGAAGACGTAGATCGACGAATTGACCTCTCCGATCGCGCGTTGCGCCTCGTCGGCATCCGCATCCTCCACGATCGCCTTCAGGCGGCCGCCATCATCGCGGACGATGCGACCGTACGCGCGCGCATCGGGCGGCTCGAACGACAGCACCGTCGCAGCCGCGCCGGCAGAGCGGTGCTCTGCCACAAGCTGTTCGAGCAGATCCGAGCTGATGCGCGGATGATCGCCCGACACCACAAGCAGCGTCTTGGCGTCGCCGACACTCTCGCGTGCCGCGCGGAGCGAGTCACCGGTGCCGAGTGGCTGCTGCTGGACCGCGGCGGTCACATCATCCAGCGCATCCGCTGCTTCCGGCGAGAGGACGACGACGAGCGGATCCGCGCCGAGCGGGCGCACCGCCTCCACGACCCAATCGACAAGCCGCCGCCCGAGCAGCGGGTGCAGGTGCTTCGGCGTCGCGGACTTCATCCGCGTGCCGAGGCCGGCCGCCATGACGACGGCTGCGAGATCGCTTGGCACTAGAGCTGGGGTGCCAGGATTCGAACCTGGGATCGCGGGACCAAAACCCGCTGCCTTACCACTTGGCTACACCCCACCGCGGGAAGCTTAAGTGCGCCGGGAGTCCGAGAAGAGATATGCAAGGGCGATGATCGCGAAGGCTACGACTGCAACGATCGCCAAGAGCCCGAGGACGAAGGCGAGGATGACTACGAGGATCGCGAGCGCTTGCGACGCCGCGGCGATCCAGGACAGCTGACGAGCGACATCCCAGCGCATGCTGCGGCCCGCGACCATGTAGAAGGCAAGCAGGATCACGCCGATGACGAGGACAGTCCACTTCGTCAGGTCGGCCGTGAGTGCAACGAGGAGCCCTTCGACCACGGCGACCCATAGGGCAAGACGCAGTCGCCGTTCGCGCAGCCACCTACCAATACGTGTGCTGCCGCCCTCGATCATTGGCTGGCTGTACGCCATGTGATCAACGGTACCACGCTGGTGTCGTGAGCCAGGTACGCCCTTCGCGTGACATTCGCTTCTGCGCTGCGCGCGCCTGGCGACCGTGCAAGAAGAGTGCGTAGACCGTCGGTCCGGCGCCGGTGACGTCGGCTCGGAACGCACCGAGTGCGACGAGCTTCCGCGCGAGCGGGGACGATGCGAGGTCGTTCGGCGGCAGTGCCGCGAGATCGCGTGGACGCTTGACGCGGGCGAGGGCGTCAAGCAGCGTGGCGCGCCGTTCCTCGTAGCCGCGCTCGGCGCCGCGCGCGTCGAAATCGGCGTACACGCGGTCGGTCGAGCTCTTTACCGCGTGGCGTGGCAGGACTAGGAGGATCCAGTAGTCCTGCGGAAGCTCGAGGGACTCGAGCTCGGAACCGTCGCCCGTGCCGAGCTGCGGCCCGTCCTCCAGGAAGTACGGAACGTCTGCCCCCAGCTCGCGCGCGAACGCTCGGAGCCGGTCAGGCGGATAGGGCTGTGCTCGCAACGTGTTCGCCAAGCGCAACGCCGTCGCCGCGTCAGAGCTGCCGCCGCCCAGTCCCGCTGCGACCGGGATGCGCTTCTGGATCCGCGCGGCGAAGCTCGCGCCGTTGCCGTCGGCCATGCGCTCGAGCGCACGGCGAACGAGCGTGTCGTCGGCGAACCCGGCGACGCTCACGTCGGGCGACCGTTCGACCGCGATCCGGTCGGAGAGTGCGACGCGCTGGTAGACGGTGACGACCTCGTGGTTCCCGTCCGCGCGAGCCGGACCGACTACGAGCGACAGATTGATCTTGGCGGCCGCCGGTGCGCGCGTCACTTCAAAGCCTCGGCAAGCGCGAGAAACTCATGGGGTGCGAGCTCCTCGGCGCGAACGTTCGGCGCTCTCCCGATCAGCGCGATCGCCTCTTCCGCCGGACCGCGCGCGGCAACGCCGGCGAGCTCGAGCGAGTTCGCGAGCCGCTTGCGCCTATGGGCGAACGAGCCCTCGACCACTCGCTTGACGCGACGGAAGTCGTGCGGGAGGCCGGTGCGTCGGAAGGCGACGAGCGCAGAGTCGACGTTCGGCCGCGGGCGAAACACCGCTGAAGACACGGGATGGAATCCCGTGCGCTCCGACACCAGCTGCACGAGAACGGACACCGCGCCGTACGCCTTGGTCGAAGGCTTCGCGAAGAAGCGGTCGGCGACCTCGCGCTGCACCATCACGGTCCAGAGCTCGATCCCGGGCAGGCGGTCGAGGCTCTCGGCGATCAACGGCGTGGCGACGTTGTACGGGAGGTTGGCCACGAGCTTCGTCGCACCCGGGGCTGCCTCGGCCAGATCGAGCTTCAAGGCATCGCCGAAACGCAACTCCACGTTTGACCGGCCCGCCAAACGCTCAGTCAACTGCGGCCCGAGGGACGCATCGAGCTCGACCGCGTAGACCCGGGACACGCGATCCGCGAGATACGCCGTCAGGATGCCGAGGCCGGGGCCGATCTCGAGCACGACGTCCTCGGCGTCCAGCTCCGCCAGCCGACCGATCACGCCGAGGATGTTCTCGTCGACAAGGAAGTGCTGCCCCAACTTCTTCTTTGCGCGCACGCTCACGGCAGTCCGAAAGCCGCGCTCGCGTTCGCGTCGATCTGCGCAGCGAGCGCGTCCGCGTCCTCGCCGCGCGCCTCGGCGAGCGCTGCGACGGTGTGGACGACGTACGCAGGCTCGTTCGTCTTCCCCCGCACCGGCTGCGGCGCAAGATACGGACAGTCGGTCTCCGCGAGAATCAACTCGGCGGGCAGGGCACGCGCAGCGTTGCGCAGATCCTCGGCGTTCGCATACGTCACGTTCCCGGCGAACGACACGTACCAGCCGCGCTCGACGGCTTCAGGGAGCAGCGCCAACGACGAGAAACAGTGCAGCACGACCGTGCCGTCGAACCACATCCCCAGGATCGAGACCGTGTCATCGTCAGCGGCTCGGTTGTGAATGACGACCGGCAGCTTCGCTCGCTTTGCGAGCCCGAGTTGATAGATGAACAGCTTGGTCTGCGCATCACGCGGCGCGTAGTCACGGTAGTAGTCCAGCCCGATCTCTCCCACGGCGACGATTTTTGGATGACCGAGCAGGCGCTCGAGCGTGTCGGCGTCGAAGTCCAAAGCCGCCTCATGGGGATGGAGGCCCGCGGCGCCGTAGACGCCATCGTGCTCTTCGACGATCGGGAGTGTCTTGGCCCACGAGGTCGGGTCGGTTCCGATCGTGATGATCCGCGTCACGCCGACTTCGCGGGCGCGGGCCACTGCCGCTGCTGGATCGTCAAGCGCGTCGAGGTGCGCGTGCGTGTCGATCACGCAGCGGCGGTGGGAGTGTCCACGCGCGGGAAGAGCGGCGTCGCCGGCTCGATCCCGTCCACGGGGACGGTGCGGCCTGGTTCGACGTTCTCCCACGCGAGGTCGTCGGATTGGCGGAGCGCCTCCAGGATCAGCGGCGCGGTTCGCGGCAGGTACGCCGAGAGCGCGACCGCAGCGACACGCAACCCGTCAGCCAGGTCGTACAGGACGCGGTCGAGCTCAGCCGCGCGCGCGTCGTCCTTTGCCAACTCCCAGGGCTTCGTGTCCTCCACATGTTTGTTGAGTGAGCGAACGAGATCCCAGATCACATCGACTGCGCCGGTGACGTCGAACACGTCGAGCCGAGTTGGCACTTCGCGTTTGACCGCTTCGATTGCTTCGAACACCTTGCTCTCTCCGGTGGCGGCCGGGATCCGTCCCTCTCGATATCGAGCGATCATCGCCGTCGTGCGCGAGACGAGATTGCCCAGATCGTTCGCAAGCTCGCGCTCGTACCGCTCGTGGAGGCTCTCGATCGTCACATTTCCGTCCTGGCCGAACGAGACGGCGCGTACGGCCCAGAAGCGGACCGCGTCACTGCCGTACACGTCGACGAGATCGAGCGGGTCGATGATGTTCCCTACGGACTTCGAGATCTTCGTGTCGTCGAGTAGCAGCCAGCCATGTACGAAGAGCTGCCTCGGAACCTCGTAGCCCGCCGCCAAAAGCAGAGCGGGCCAGAACACACAGTGGAAGCGCAGGATGTCCTTGGCCAGCAGGTGGCGCACCTCGGGCCAAAACTTCTCGCGGAGGTCCTCGCCCTCCCGTGCGTAGGTCAGCGCGCTCACATAATTGATGAGCGCATCGACCCACACGTAGACGACCTGGCTGTCGTCCCAGGGGACCGGGACGCCCCAGGGATGGCCCGCGCGGCTGAGGCTGAAGTCCTGCAGGCCACCTTCGATGAACGAGCGCGCCTCGTTGTAGCGGAAGCGCGGCAGGACGAAATCCGGCCGCGCGTCATAAAGGTCGAGCAACGGCTGCTGAAAGGCTGAGAGCTTGAAGAAGTAGTTCGTCTCTTCGATTCGCTCGGGCACGGTGCCGTGAACTGGGCACTTGCCGTCGACCAGCTCGGCCTCCGCCTTGAACTCTTCACAGCCGACGCAGTAGAGACCGGAGTAGACGTCCTGGTAGATGTAACCGTTGTCGTAGATCCGCTGGATGAACTCCTGGACGAAGCGCTTGTGTCCCTCGTCCGTCGTCCGGATGAAGAAGTCGTAGTCGGCATCGACGAGCCTAGGCAGCTCTTTCCAGGCTTCGGCGATCTGGTCGACGTACGTCTTCGGATCGAGTCCCTGCTCCTCTGCCACCCGGTAGACCTTGGAGCCGTGCTCGTCCGTTCCCGTCAGAAAGAAGGTCTCGTCGCCCCGCTGCTTGTGATGGCGCGTGAGGACGTCGGCCGCGATCGTCGTGTACGCGTGGCCGATGTGAGGCGTCGAGTTGACGTAGTAGATCGGTGTCGTGATGTAGAAGCTGGTCACCTGAATCCATGATAGGGAGCGTGTCGAGCGGCTTCCGTCGCAGGAGACGACGCAATGCGACCAGAGCCGCGATCGCTGCGACACCCAGCGCTGCTGGGAGCCGCAAGCCTCTGCCGGATGCTCGGGCCTCTGTCTGCGAGATCTCTGCCTTCGGCTCCTCGAACGCGCGCCACACAATCTGCGCCTGCCGGCCGGACGGTTTGTCTTGCCTTTCTTGGACGGCGACGGGTAGGCGATGTGAATGCACCTCTTGCACCGCCCTCCCAGTGGTAGCCAGCTTCGATGTGACAGCGGAGGCTTCCGGCCGAATCTTCGGCGCTTCGCCGCGCGCGATCGTCCGCGCGACGGGCGTCGCCGCACCCACCGGCTCGATCGGCACCGTGCTTTCCGCGGGGTCTGCAAGTGCGTCGCTGCTCGTCGCGCTCGCCGCAGCTGGCAGCGCCACAGCGGCCGTCGCCTCGGGAGCCGCGTGGCCGGTCTCGGGCGCTGAGGCGGCAACGGCGTCCACAGCCGGCGCGGCATCAAGCACCGACGGCGCCGCCGCGGGCTCAGCCGCCGCCTCGGCGGCCGGCCGCGCGCCAGACCCAACACGCGGAGGCAGGAAGGTCAAAGGATCGACGTAGCCCTGCGGATCGCTTGTCACGCGCAGGCCGAAATACACGTAAGGCTCCGTCAGCTCGACGACGCCGCTCGGGCCGATCGTCCCCACCACCGACGCGTCTCCCACGACCGCGCCGCGCGTCACTCCGATCGACCCGAGGTGGACGAGCGTGGCCGTATACCCAAACGGCGTCTGGATCGACACCGTCTTCCCGCCGGTCGGCACCGTCCCGGCAAAGGAGACCACACCCTCCGAGGGGGCGAGCACGGGGCTACCGTTAGGCGCGCCAAGGTCGACGCCGCGGTGCTGGCCGTCTGCGTAGGGGTGCGAGTGGTCGAACAAGAACGGCCGCAGCACCGGGCCGTTGACCGGCCATGTCCAGGCGCGCGCACTCGAGACGGGGAGCGCACACGCGCAAATGATCAGGATCGCTAGTCTCCGCACTATCCCTCCTTGTTGCCAATTTTGAGAACAACGCGACCGTAGCAAGCTCCGGCCTCTGTTGTCAATACTGGCTACAAAGTACGGCGGTAGAGCTCGTTGCGAGACGCGCCGGTGAGTCGCGAGACGACGTCCGCAGCCTGCCGGCGCGGAACTCCCGCGGCGACCAGTTCGGCGACGGCCTCGACCGCGCCGGACGCATCGCGTTCCTCGCCGCCCGGCCCGAGGACGAGCGTGATCTCGCCCTTCGGCGGTTCCGCGAAGCGCGCCGCCACGTCGGCGGCCGGCCCTCGCACGACTTCCTCGAACTTCTTCGTCAGTTCCCGGCAGACCGCGACCTCCCGCCCGGGCAATTGCTCGGCGAGCGAGCGGAGCGTCGCGGGCAGCCGCTTCGGCGACTCGAACGCGACGACGGGATAGACCCAGCCTGCAAGCTCACGCCACAGAGACGCGAGGGCACCCGCCCCGCGAGGCAGGAAGCCGACGAACTGGTAGCGATCGGCTGCGAACCCGCTGGCGACGAGCGCCGTGTCCACTGCTGTAGGTCCTGGGAGCACGGTCACCCGCACACCCTGCTCGAGCGCCGCCTCGACCAGCCGGGCCCCGGGATCGCTGATGCCGGGCATGCCGGCGTCGCTGACGAGCGCCAAGCGCTCTCCCGCTTCCAACCGCGGCAGCATTTCCGCGGTCCGCTTGGCCTCGTTGTGCTCGTGGTAGGAGAGGAGCTTCGCGCCCGAGATCCCGTGGCGGTCCAGCAACACGCGGGTATGTCGCGTGTCTTCACAGAGAATGACGTCGGCGGAGCGGAGCTCCTCGAGAAGGCGCAGCGTGACGTCGTCGAGGTTCCCGATCGGCGTCGCGCAGACGGCGAGCGGCACGGCGCTAACCGACTGCGTCGAACGCCACGAGGCCGGCGCCGATCAAGCCCGCGGCGGTCCCGAGCTCTGCGCGCACGATCGGTACGCGGTAGCCCGCTCGTGCAAGTGCTTCGCGGCGCAGGATCTCGCGTGCAGGCTCGAGCACGAAGTCGCCGGCGGCCGCGAACCCGCCGCCGATCACCACCAGCTCCGGGTTGAAGATGTTGACGAGGCTGCCGATGCCGGCGCCCAGGTGGCGGCCGATGCCGTCGAGAATCTCGACCGCACGCGGTTCTCCTTCGTTCGCGAGGCGGACGAGCCGGTGCGCGTCGACCGCGGGCCCGAACTCCGCCTGCGCAAGCTTCGTCGCGGCGACCCCGGTGACGTATGGCTCCAGATGGCCGCGCCCCGTGCACGACCCCTGACAGGGCAACCCGTCGTAGACGATCACGATGTGCCCGAACTCGGCCCAGCCGCGGAAGAGCTTCCCGTCGATGACCGCGCCGCCCCCGCAGCCCGTGCCGAGAGTGAGCATGATCGTCGTCTCGACGTCGCGCGCAGCGCCGAAGCGGAACTCCGCATAGGTGGCCGCGTTCGCGTCGTTTTCGATGCCGACCGGGAGGCCGAACCGTTCCTTCATCCTGGAGCGGAAGTCGATGTCCTGCAGCGGGATGTTCACGGCCTGAAGAGCCCGGCCCGATCGCTGGTCGATCGGGGACGGGAGACCGAACCCGAGCGCGGCGATCTCGTCGGTCAGGAGCTCCTCGACGGCCGCGTCCAGCCCCGCCAACAGCTCGTCCTGGGAAGCGGTCGGAGTCGGATGCTCGCGGCGCTGCTCCACGTGCCCTTCCCGGTCGACGACCCCCGCAAGGATCTTGGTGCCGCCGAGGTCGACGCCGATGACACGTTTTTCGTCCAAACCGCGCGGCTACCCTACTGGCTCATGAGCGCGTGGACTCAGCGCCGCTCACCGATGCGCATCATTCGGCGGATCCGAAGTGCCCAAGGCGCGCTCCTGACTCGCGCATTCCTCGGCGGAATCGTCATATTGCTTTTGCTCGTCATCGCCGCCTGCGACGAGGGTGGGAGTGAGCGTCGGAACGGATTGTTCACGTACGACGACGACGCGCCGCTGTCGATTCGGTCGGCGGACTCCTGGCAGAACGGGAACCTGCGAGTGATCAGCCTTTCGTACGCGAGCCCGATGGGCGGTCGCGTGCCGGCCCTGATGGTCGTCCCACGCGGCCATGGCCCGTTCGCGGGCCTGATCGTGCAGCACGGGCTCCCCGGTGACAGGTTTGCCATGCTGCAAGTCGCGGAGGACTTCGCGCGACTCGGAGCCGTCGTCGTTGCCATCGACGCACCGTGGGTTCGAGCCAAACGCCTCCTCACGTTCACCAGGCGCGACCGCACCGAACAGATCCAGCTGATCACCGACCTCCGGCGCGCCGTCGACCTGCTCCACTCCCGCGACGACGTCGACGACGACCGCATCGGCTACCTGGGGGTCAGCTATGGAGCGGCGATGGGCGGCCTGCTGGCGGGCGTAGAGGATCGCATCGCGGCCTTCGTGCTTAACGTCGGGGACGGAGGTCTCGTGACGCACTTCACTGGTGCAGAGGACGCACAGGGACCATTGTCACAACTCCCTGCTGCGCGTCTAGAAAGCTGGCTGGCGGCGATGGAGCCGATTGAACCCCTCAAGTGGATCGGAAAGGCCGAGGCGCCGATTCTGTTCCAGTCGGGACGGGATGACGACTTGGTTCCGCCCGCCGACGCGAAGGAGTTCCATCGGGCTGCCCCTGAACCGAAGGAAGTTCGGTGGTACGACGCGGGGCACCTGCTCCCCAATGAGGCGTGGTGCGATGCGGCACGGTGGCTCCAGGAGAGGATCGCCGTTTCGGGGGACAAGCACCCAGCCTGCGTATAGAGGGGAGCCGCGCGCGAGCCCCACGGCGACTGCTTCTATCGTCCTGGGCCCGAGGCTACCCTTCTGGCTCGATGCCGACGGAAGAGAAGCCCTACCGCGTCTACCGGGGCGGGCGCACCAAAGGCAAGGTCCCGCTGGAGCGTCCGGAGCGGGCACGCTCACGCCCCGACCGGAACGGACGCGGCCCCCGCCAGCCCAAGATCCGCCGCCCGCGCCGGCGCTGGGGCTGGAAGCGACGGCTCGGCGTCGGCCTGCTCGTGCTGCTCGTGCTCGCAACCGTGTGGGGGATCGCGGGCTACCTGTCGTTCCGCCACGGAGTCGAGAAGGCGAACGCACGGCTCGACCAGTCAGTGCCGCCTGTGCTCGCGAATCAGAGCGGATTGCTGCTCTCGAACGCGACGACCATGCTCCTACTCGGCCGTGACCACGAGAACACCGACCAACGCGTCGGCCTGAACAACTCCGACTCGATCATGATCCTGCGCACCGACCCGAGCCGCCACCGGCTCGTCTATCTGTCGGTCCCGCGCGATCTGCGCGTTCCAATCCCCGGCCACGGCGAAGACCGAATCAACTCGGCCTTCCCGCTGGGAGGCGCGGCGCTCACGATCCGAACGATCCAGAACCTCACGGGGCTCGAGATCAACCACGTGATGATCGTCGACTTCCGTAGCTTCAAGAGCCTGATCGACAACGTCGGCGGCATCGACGTCAACGTGCCGGCGCCCATCCTGTCCAATAAGTTCGATTGCCCGTACAAAGCGTCGCGCTGTGCGAGCTGGCAGGGCTACCGGTTCCAGAAGGGCACGCAGCACATGAACGGACAGCGCGCGCTCATCTACTCGCGCATCCGTGAGAACCAACTCGATCCGGCGGACAGCGACATCACCCGCGGTCTGCGGCAGCAGGCGGTGATACGTGCCGTCATGGCCAAGCTGCTCGGCTTCGGGACGGTCTTGAAGCTCCCGTTCAACGGCGACTCTCTCCTGAACCCCCTGACCACCGACCTCAGTGCGTGGCAATTCACCCAGCTCGGCTGGGTGCTGAAGCGTGCGGGCCAGAAGAACGCCCTCCATTGCCGCCTCGGCGGGACGGCGACGTCGATCGGCGGCGCGTCCGTGATCGTCGGAAACGAAGACAACCTCTCCGTGGTGCAGATGGTCACCGGCCGCGCGGCACCACAGCCACCTCGCCCCGGCTCGGGTCAGTACGGGCCGGGCTGCGTGGTCGGCAACCGGCAGTTCCGCTAGAGGCCCGCTCAGGCTTCGGCGGCTTTCTTCTTCTCTGTGGATGTGTCGGTCTTGTCCTTCTTGTCGCCCGAGCCCGAGTCGGATCCCGACTCCGAAGCCGACTCCTTCGCCCGGTCCCTCTTGCGCCCGCCACGCCCGTAGTCGGTCGAGTAGAAGCCGGAGCCGCGGAAATGAACCGGAACGGGGTAGAGAACGGTCTCGACGGGCGACGCTCCGCAGACCGGGCATGCCTCCGGCGGCGGATCGGCAATGCGCTTGAAGACTTCGAAGACGTGCCCGTTCGGACACTTGTATTCGTATGTGGGCACGAGATTTAGGACGCTAGCAGCGCTATCGGCCTTGACCCTCTGAAGAGAAAGCCCACGCGTCTCCGGGAAGTGGACCCGTTCTGGCCCGCGACGGCCGCGGTCGCGGCGGCGCTGGCCGGGGTCCTCGGCTGGTTTCTCCGCACCTGGCCGCCCCACGAGGACGAAGCGCTCGCGCTCTTCGTCGGGCGCGGCTCGCTCGGCCACGTCCTGCGCACGGTCGTCGCAGAACGCGGGGGAGCGCCGCTCCACTTCGGTCTCGCCTGGCTGGTCGTGCATCTCGGCGGCGGTCTGACTGGGCTCCGCATCGTCTCGCTTGTCTTCGCGGTCGCGAGCGTCCCGCTGATCGCACTTCTCGGTGCTCGGCTCGCGGACCGGATGACGGGCGTCGTCGCGGCCGCCCTCGCCTCGGGAAGCTGGGTGCTGATGTTCCACGGGATCTACGGGCGGATGTACAGCCTGTTCCTCTTCACGAGCCTGCTCTCGTTCCTCGCGCTGCTGGCGGCGCTCGACCATGGCGGACGGCGCCGGTTCGCGCTCTGGGGGGCCGCGCTGCTCTTGATGCTCGCGAGCCATCCGTATGCGGTGCTAGTCGTCGCCGCGCAGGGGCTGTTCGTCCTGCTCCGCCGCCGGCGTCTGCGCGAAGCCATCGTGACGCTGGCCGCTGTGGGCGTCCTGGGGATCCCGTTCTGGTTGGCCGACCTCGTGCTGCGCGATCGTTTCGACGTCGGCGTCGGCGGTGGCGGGCCGCGACTCGGGTCCCCGACGTCAGTGCTTCATTACTTCTGGTGGGTCGCCGGCGACTTCAGCGCTGGCCATCACGCCTGGTCGACGCCGGTCCTCGTGCTTGCGCTGGTCGGAGCGGTCCTGCTCTGGCGACGCCGGCCCGAAAGTGTTGCGCTGTTCGCGTGCGTCATCGCAGTGCCCGCCGTCGCCTTCATGCTCGCGACGCTCAACTCGACAGCGTCGCCCGAGGCACGCCACCTGATCTTCGCGCTGCCGTTCTTCAGCGTGCTGCTCGCCGCGCCGATCGTCGAACTCGGGCGCCGCGGTGGGCGGCTTGCGCCCGCTGTCGCGCTCATCGCGGTTGCCGTGCTGCTCACCGGAGAGGTGCGCTGGACGCACCAGAAGACGCCGCCGCTCTTCGACGGCGACCCTCCGGGCGAGATGCAGGCGCGCGATGCAGCGGGAGCATGGCTCGCCGCCACGTATCGGCCGAGCGACGTCCTGCTCGGCTACGAGCCCGTGTATCTCCAAGCGTGGGAACGCAACCGCTCGTTCTCGGGCCACACGCTCCCACGCGCGGATGGGGCTCTGCTCGCGTCATCCCTGAAGGACATTCCGGAGCCGCTCGGCCGCGGGGTGTGGGTCTTCGACGCGAGCGACACGACGAACGTGAAGGAGCGACAGACGATTCCGCTCGAGCTACCGAGTCCACATTCGGCGTTCGAGGCACGCGTCTACGGCCCCTTCCTGGTGATCCGGTCCCGGCGCCCGCTGGTGACCCGTGCGCGCTACCTATCGGTGTCGGAGGACGTGATGCGGCTCGGCCGCAGGCTCGGGATCGGCGACGCGGACATCAACCTGCGCACGCTGCTGCGCGCGGAGTCACGGTTCTAACTCTTCGCGCTCCTTCTCGACGATCTCGCGGTAACAGGGCGCGCCTTCGAACGCCTCGAGCCCCTGGAAGACGGGCCGATCTAACTGGGCCAGACGGCGTCTGCGGCGCGCCGCGGCCAGAGCCGCGGAGGCGCCGAGCACTCCGCCGACGACGAAAGAGCCGAGCCGGCCGCCCCTGTGCTCGCCGTCCATGGGACGATCATAGGTCGTGCTGGTCGTAACCCTCGGCGATGCTCTTCTCGACGTGATCGTGTGTCTCGACGAGCCGCTTTCTTCGGGAGCGGATGCCCTGGCGAACACGCAGACGGCCGCCGGTGGGCAGGCGGCGAATGTCGCAGCGTGGGCGGTGGCGCTCGGTGCGGAGGCGCGAACCGTCTCGAAGCGCGGCGACGACCTTGCCGGTCGGCTCGTGACGGCGGAGCTCGAGGGTCGCGGTGTCGAGGTCGCCGGTCCGCCGGCCGGGGGCCGCAACGGCATCGTCGTCTCCCTCGTCGGCGCGGACGGTGAGCGCACGATGGCATCGGATCGCGGTGTCGCACCGAGCCTCTCTGCTGACGACCTCGACCCGGCATGGTTCGCATGCGACTGTCTCCACATCTCCGGCTACGCGTTGCTGGCAACGCCGATCGACGGCGCCGCGTTTCGCGCTGCGACGTTGGCGCGCGCGAACGGCGCTCGCGTGAGCGTCGATCTCTCGGCCTGGACTCGAATTCGCGAGTACGGGCCGGTGCGGTTCCGCGACCAGCTCGAGCAACTCGCGCCCGACGTGATCTTCGCCAATGAGGCGGAGTGGGAGATCGTCGGCGCTGCTTACGGGCTCGCGCCGACCGCGGTCGTGAAGCGCGGCGCCCGCGGCCTGCTCGTACTGGGCGAGGAGCGCGTCGAGCTGCCGGCGCGCGACGGCGAGGTCGTCGACGCGACCGGCGCCGGTGACGCACTCGCAGCGGGTTTCCTCGTCGGCGGCCCCGAGCTTGCGCTCGAAGCCGCAGCGCGTTGCGTCGCCAAACCCGGAGCGATGCCGTGATCGTCGTCTCGGACGAGGTGCGGGAGGCGGATGCAGTCGTCGCGCTCGAGACGACGCTCGTCGCGCACGGCTTCCCTGCGGGCGAGGGCGTCGCGGTCGGGCTCGAGGCCGAGCGCCGCGTTCGCGCTGCCGGCGCTGTGCCGGCGACGATCGGCGTGCTCGACGGGAAGATCCGCGTTGGGCTCACGGAGGGAGAGCTCGCACGTTTCGACGCGAGCGCACGCAAGACCGGCCCGCGCGACCTCGCGGCGTGCGTGGTTCAAGGAGCCGTCGGTGCGACGACGGTCGGCGGAACGCTTGCGGTCTGCCGCGCGGCGGGCATTCGCTTCATGGGAACGGGCGGGCTCGGCGGCGTTCATCGCGGCTTCCCCGGTCCGCCACCCGATGTGTCTGCCGACCTCGGCGAGCTCGCGCGCACGAAAGCGCTTGCCGTTTCCGCCGGCATCAAGTCGTTGCTCGACATCCCCGCGACGCTCGAGGTGCTCGAGACACTCGGTGTGCCAGTGCTCGGTTTTCGCACGGATACGTTGCCGCTGTTCTACTCGGCGCACGGCGGCCCGCCCGTGCCGGCACGGGTGGAGTCCGCGTCAGAGGCCGCGCGAATCGCGCGGGCCCACTGGGAGCTGGGCGGCGGCGGACTCCTGCTCGCACGACCACCCGACGACAGCCTCGACGACGTCGAACCGCTGATCGATGAGGCCCTGGCCGCAGCAGCGCGCAACGGTGTGACGGGCCAGGCTGTGACGCCGTTCGTCCTGACGTATCTGCACGAGCACAGTGGCGGCAGGACGCTTGCAGCGAACCGCGATCTCGTTGTCGCGAACGCCGCCCTCGCCGCAGAAGTCGCCATGTCTCAGCAGCCCACGCCTCGGTAGCCCACGCCGGGGACTGTCCCCACCAAGTCTGCAGCGGACACGTCCCGCCCTGGTCCGGTTTAGACGGGATGCGTGTAACGAATGTGTGACTTTTCTTCCACAGCGTGGCTCGCCGGGACATGGCTTTGGGCTGGAGCCCGCATATGTTTGACGGCGGCACGCCGCGGTCCGAATCGGGTTTCGGACAGGTGCGCTACAGATCTCGCCGCGCGAAGCCTGCGGCGGCCACTGCACCCACGAGTACGAGGTATGCGACCGCCCAGAGTCGCAGCCAGACGCCGCCCTGCTCCGCGCCCCCGAACGGACCGAGCCGCAGCAGGAACCCCGTCAGGCCCGACGTCTTCTCCGTGATCGAGCGCAGCGCATCCTGGTAGAGCGCCTCGAATGGAATCGCCCAGGCCGCGATCTTGGCGGCGTGGATGAGGCCGGGCGAGTTGAGGACATGCCCGATGTTGCCGAGCAGCCCGGCGACGAGGCCCGCGCCGAAGATCATGAAGATCGCGATCCCGTTCGCGATCGAGCTCAGAAACACCGAGCCGAGGAGCGACAAAGCGGCAACGATCAGCACGCCGCCCGCAAGCTCCAACGCGGGTGTCACGATCCGGTCGGGCCACCACGAGCCCTCGAGCCCCGTGAGCAGCATCCCGGCGAAGTAGAGGATCAGGACGTAAGGCACGCACACGGCCGCGGCGCCCAGAAAGCGCGCGACGAGCAAGGTCGTCCGGCCGATCGGCCGGACGACGAGAGGCTGGAGCAGCGCGCGCTCCGCATCCCCACGGACGGTGCCGAGCGTCAGGAAGATCGCCAGGACGGCACCGAGGAAGAGCGTCCCGAACATCGCCATGCCGAAGAGGAACGCACCCGCGAACGTCCGCGAGTCGACGCCCGCTGGCGGGACTACGCCCGCGACGTGATGGAACGCATAGCGCACGCCGAGCCAGTACAGGCCGAGAAACGCGACGGTGAGAAAGCAGACGACGAGAAAGACCTTGCGGCGCAGCGCCTCGCGCAGTCCGTAGCCGGCGATCGTCCAGATCGCGGTCACGAGGTCTCACCGCCGACGGCCTCGACGTACACCTCTTCGAGCGTCGAGGTAAGAAGACGCGCGCCGTAGACGTTCTGACCAGCGCGCACGAGCTCGGCAATCAGACGTGGGATGTCGTCGCGCCCTGCGTCCTGATAGGTGCGCTTGCCTCCGTCCGTCTCGATCTCGACGCCGCGCGGCTTCGCCAACTCGGCCGGTGTGCCTGCGGTCACGACTCGTCCGCCCAGGAGGATGACCACGCGGTCGCAGACAAGCTCGATCTCGCTGAGCAAGTGCGAGTTGAGCAGAACGGAGACACCGCGCCGCTGCAGCTCTTCCAGCAGCGTGCGCACCGTCCGCCTGCCGACCGGGTCGAGCGCGCTCGTGGGCTCGTCGAGCAGCAGCAGTCGCGGCGAGCCGACGAGCGCCTGAGCGATCCCGAGACGTTGCTGCATTCCTTTCGACATCGCTTCGACGGGTCGCCGCCGTGCCTCCTGCAAACCGACGAGCTCGAGCAGGTCTCCGCGCTCCCGCTCACCCCCGCGCGAGCCGGCCAGACGCTGATGCAGCTCGAGCAGCTCGTCGGCCGTCATCCAGCCGGGAAAGCGGAAGAGCTCGGCGAGATAGCCGAGTGCCGCCCGCGCTTCACGCGAGCCGGCGCGCACACCGCAAATCTCTGCACGCCCCGCCGTCGGCCGGACGAGACCACAGGCGATCTTCACCAGCGTGGATTTCCCGGCACCGTTCGGCCCGAGCAAGCCGACGAGCTCGCTCTCACTGACCTCGAGATCCACTCCGCCGAGCGCTTCGATCGCGCCGTAACGCTTGACCAGGCCGCTGACGGCGAGCGCTGCGGGCACGGCGCCGAGCGTACACTCAGTGTCGTGCCACGCGGTTACGAGGAAGGGCCGGTCTCCGAAGAAGCAGAGGCACGCCGCGATGCACTCGCCCGCGGCGAAAACCTCGAGCCTCTACCCCACACGCCGGACCGGCGCGCGGTCTACGGCTCGACCGACGAAGAGCCGGACAAGCACTTCCTCGGCTGGGCGGACGAGGTCGATCCGGATGAGCTCTTCGAGTCCGGGCGCGCCTGGGGCATCACCGTTCTGCGCGAACGCGCCGACTAGCCGAGCGCCGTCAGGAACTCGTCGATCGTCAGCGCCGTGAGTGTGCGGATCTTGGTGCTGCCGCGCGCACCGAGCGAGACGGAGACGCGCGCAATCGTCGCCGCGTCCGGCGCCTCGACGATGTTCACGAAGTCGTAGTCGCCGAGCGTCGCCCACTGGTGGAGGACCTTGGCGCCGAGCTCCTCGACGTCCTTGTTGACCTCACGCAGACGATCAGGGTTTGCCTTCAGTGTCTGAACGCCCTGCGCCGTCAGACTCGAAAGCAGAATGTATGTCGGCATCGTGCTTCCTCCTCGGTCGGGGGCTCGACTCTACTCTCGCTTCCTGGTCGACGTACAGGATCGCGGCGCCCAGCATGAAGACCGGAGTAAGGACGAGAAGCGCGAGGAGCGCCGCGACGCGCAACGCCTGGTCGCTCAACTCGCGCAACGAGAAGAACAGCACAAGACCGGTCAGGAAGATGGTGATGATGAGCGTTGCGAGTGAGCCCAGCACGTGGATGTAGTCCGCGCGGGCGAGTTGCACGCCCCGCCGTAGCGCGTCGAGGAAGCCGCGGCGCTCGACGAGCGCAGCAGGAGCCGCGAGACAGAAGAACGCGAGCCACGCGACCGCCATCAGGTTGATCCCCGGGAAGTCGCTGAAGAGCCTCGCGAGGCAGATCGGCAGGAACGCGACGAAGCCGGTCGCGAGCGCGACGAGCACGTAACGACTACGCCCGATGGGCCTCACCAGAGCAACCGCACCACCGTACGACGCGGCAAAGACGAGCGGGCCGACCAGCACGTCGAAGATCGCTCGCGCTGCTCCATCCAACTCGCTGTCCGCCACGCCGAAGATTGCGGGCCCGATGCCAAGAGCGAGTGAGGGCCAGAAGCGCGCGCCGTAGAGTTTCAGCGCCTCGGCGACCAGCTGCCCGACCGTGCGGGTCTCGGGCGGAAGCGGCGGCGGCAGCGGCGTGCGCGTGCGTGGCATCGCTCGAATCTACTTAGGGCCCGGGAACGCTGCTTTACCGCCGACCCAGTCGACCTCCAGCTGCACTCGCGAATTGTGGAGCGCTTCCAGATTGGCCACGATCTCGCGCGTGCGCGTGTCGATCACGTCCCCCGCGTCGCCGACGTAGACGAAGCGCCCGTCCGCACTATGCAGGAGCGAGCCGATGCGACCGCACGCATGCTTGCACGGATTCTCGTCGCCGGAGATCGGCTTCGAGAGGCGGACGTCCTCCAGCCGCCGCGGCGGGCTGCCCGGGAGCTCGCTCACGTCGAAGATATGGACGGCGCTGTTCGGCGCGTCGAGCACCCAGAGCTCGGGACGATCCGGCGCGAGCGAGAGCCCGTGGCTCGGCGGGTCCGGCCCGAACCGCGGGTTCCAGGTGAAGCCGTTGAAGCGCGTGACGTAGAGCAGGCGGTTCGTGTTGAGGTCGAGAATGCGAACCCCGAGCAAACCGCGACGTGTCACGTAGCTGACTCCGTGCTCGGTGTCCCTGACCCTGAGCGTGTCGGACGCCGCGGGCGTGGCGGCAGCGAGCCATTGCGTCTGCGAGAGAGGCAACGCCCCGACCAGGCGCTGCTGCTGATCCATGTCGAAGAAGCACGCGGAGCCGTCGAGAATCACGACCTCGTAGCGGTGGGTCCGACCGTCGGTGGGCGGTCGCCAAGAGCTCACTCCGGAGACTAGGCAGCGCGGGATCGACTCGGAGCTGAAGTACACCGTCAGACCGGCGATAACGCCGACGACGGCAAGGGCAAGCGCGGCGGCTCGCAACCACACGCGCTTCATCCGTCGAGCTCGGAGAGCAGCCTCGGCAGAGCGGCGTCGAGCGCGACGAGCGCATCGTCGAAGCGCCAACGCGTTCGATCCGGTTCGTCGATCTCGTTGGAGACGGCGCGCACCTCGACCGCCGGGATGCCGGCGAGCCTGGCCGCGCGTAATACCGCAAAGCCTTCCATTGCCTCGACCTCGCAACTGGTCGTCCCGCCCACGCGCGCGCTCGTGCCGATCGGCAGGACGCACGCCTCGGGCAGCGCGCGCTGCGCCGCATCGACCAGACGCGGCTCGGGGCGCTCACGTTCGGGAACGAGCCCTCCTGCCGGCGCGTCCTCGTACACCGCTTCGGAGCCGATGACGAGCTGGGATACGGGAATCCCGCGCGCACCGGCGATCCCGACGTGGAGCAACACGTCGGGCCGCGGCCCTCTTGCGAGTGCGCCTGCTGTTGCAGCGGCTGCCTCGACGGGGCCGATCCCGCAGACGAGCGTCGCTGCTCCTGCGGCACCGGCGAGCTCTCGCTCGGTTGCGGCGACGACGAGGATCATCCGGGCAACCTAGCCGTGTCACCCCAAAGGGTGAACCGGCGCAAGGATTGCCAGGGAACGGCATCTCATCAGTAGCCGCACGCATTCGCCGCTGCCAGGCCCCACTCGGCGGCGATGACAACAAGAGAGCCGCCCACCGCAGGGGCGGCTCTTGCCTTTCACACCCGCGTAACCCTGAAGGGGGATTTCTCGGTACCTCTGCAAGATTCGCCGGCCTCGGGCGTCTCAGAGTAAAAGCACCAGTAGTAAGCCGCCCCTGAGGCCCGCCGCAGGCCGAGGGGGCAAACCATCCCCACAAAGGGCCGCGGCAGCGGCCCTTTGCGTATTTCGGAGGTATGAGATGTACGCCACGCAGATCCAAACGGGGGAGCTGCGCGAGACCGACCTACCAGCCGGTTACGGCGAGTGGAGCGACTACGCCAAGTTCGCCGTGACATTCGCACCTCTGGACCGGGACCTGTGCTCCGAAGCCGCCAGCGACGCCTTCGCGCGATGGCGGCGGACGGGCGAAGTCCCGCGAACGCTGGAGGAGCTCCGCGCCTGCCTCTGGTACGAGCAGCGCCGCTGGCGCTTCCTCGGTCGCGAGCCGGACACCGAGGGCATGCGCTACGCAGGTGCGCTCATCGGCGCCATGCGCCACTGCCTCTAGAGACCGGCCGCAATCACCGCCTGGGTCACCGTGTCGTCCACCGACGACACGGGTGACTCGTGCCCGACCCACGGGTCGCCGCCGAAGTAGCGGACGAAGATCTTCTCCGCCGTGCGGGTTGCGAGGGCCTGCGTGGTGAGCGTCGGGTTCGGACCGCCGACGCCGTTCGGCAGCGCGGAGTTGTCGGCGACGAACAAACGCTTGACCCAGCGCGCTTCGGCGTCGGCATCGAGAACGGAGTCGGCCGCGCTGATGCCCATGCGCATGGTGCTGTGGAGGTGGAGGAGTAGACCCGGGAAGTTCACGCGCACAACCTCGCGGGCGCCGGCTGCGCTGAGCAGCTCGACCGCGCGGGAGGCGAGGTATTCGCGATTCTTCAGCGTTCTCGGTGAGCGCGCCCTCACTTCGAGCCTCGGGATTGGGCCATGCGCGTCTGGAGCCATCGCGGCGGAGAGTGTCACCCGGTTTTGCGGCAGGACGTCGTCATCGGTGATCACCGCGATGCCCATCAGTCGGTCGATGTCGTGCATGAAGCGCTTCAGCCGCTCGCCCACGAGGCGGCCGACGGCATTCGCCCCCCACGCGCCCACGCGAGCGCCGTTGTCGTAGAAGCCGGCGATGCCCGAATCGCTCGAGGTAAGAGCTTGACCTTGCAGCCCCGGCGACACGCCGGTCTGCTCGAGCCCGCCGAAACCGGGGAAGTCCAATCGCGCCGCTGACGTCGGGCCCTTGGACGAGCCGGTGTACGTGGTGAACCTGCCGACGAGATAGTCCAGGTAGTGATCCGTCAGGCCGCGACCGACCTGATCGTTGGGATTCGGCAGGCCACTGTTCAGCCACAGCCGCGGCGTCTCGACCGGCCCTGCGGCGAGCACGACGACTTTCGTCTCCTCCGTCGTCAGCCGGCCGGTGCGGGTGTGGCGCCAGGTGACGCCGGTCGCACTCGCGCCTTCGGTCTCGATGCGTACCGCAAAGGAGTCCGGCAGCAGCGTGATCGCCTTCCCGTGCGTCCAACGATCAGCAGTGAGGGCCATCGGGATGTAGCTGGTATGCGTGGACCTCTTTGCGCGTAGGTTGCGCGGCGCCTTCACGGGTTCGATGCAGCCCTGCGGGCAGTAGCCACAGAACGTGCAGCCTTTCGCCGCCGGGTACGTGAGCTTCTTGGGGTCGTTCGTCCGCCCCGCCGTTCCCTGCGGCTGCAGGATCGCGTTCTCCTGCGGGCGGTACGCAGCACCGGTGATGTCCTTGGAGGTCTGGTGCGGCAGACCGAGCTTCGCTGCGCCCGTGAGAAACCGCTCTTCCTTCGCCCCCATCGCCGCGGTCTGCACCGGGAGCGTGTGCTCGACCCATTCGTAGTACGGGATCAGCTCGCGGTAGCCGAGAGGCGCGATGTGAATGCGGTCGTAGTCAGCGGCGTCGGCACCTGTGTAGTCAGAGAAGGCTCCAGGCATGGCGCGCGGCGAGTTGGCGAAGTAGTGCACGGTCGAGCCGCCGACGCCCGCCGTCTGCCAGAGGAAGCAGTTCTGCGGCAGGTCGCGCGCCCACGGCGGCTGTGTGCGGTCGCCGGGGCCGAACCGGAAGACGCCGATTGCCGGATTGTTCGCCTCGTTCTCGAAGTGCGACCACTCGCGCTCGCTGTGCTCGAAAGCGGCGCCGGCTTCCAGGAGGAGCACGTCGAGACCGCGTGCGGCGAGCTCCTTCGCGACGACAGGCCCGCCGCCGCCCGCGCCGACGACTATTACGTCACGCACTCGGTTCGGCGGCTTTCCGTCCCTGCCAGTAGCCCTTGAGCTCCTTGCGCCCCTCCGCAACGCCCGCGTAGCGCGTCAACCGCCAGCCGACCGGTCGGCGCCGGACGCGCCGGCGCTTCGGGTCGTACGCGCCTGCTTCCGAATAGGCAAGAAAGGCGACGAGGTCGGGCAGATTCCCGACGAGGAAGCGGATCGAGCCTGCGCTCTCCGTCTGCAGCGCTTCGACGGTCTGGAAGACGCGCGCCTTCTCGGCGAAGGAGAGGTTCGCGAACGGCGAGGCGAACGTGCCTTGCCGCGATGTCGGGTCGACTTGCGTGGCGTATCCGTTCAGGATGGTCGCGGCCGTGGCCGACAACGGCAATGGGCCGGGAAGGAATCGGTCGAGCGTCCGAATCAAGACCGGCGTCGCCCCCGCTTCGATCCCTCCCGCGGTCTTCGACTTCGTTCCCTGCGCACGCGAGTAGCGATCGCGGCCCGGCACGACGAAGGCGACGAGACCGTTCATGGTCTGCTGGACGACGTTCGGCCCTGCGGCGTACGCATCCTCGAGCCAGCCCTGGAGTCGAAGCGCATGCGGCAGGCGGTCGAGCACGGCCGCTCCCGCGACAAGCGCGGTCGCGCGCTCGAGCAACTCGCGCCGTGAGACCCCTGTCATCGCCTCACCCGCGCGGAATGACCTCGCGCGAAGGATCGTTGGCCGGGTCGTTCGCGGGTAACACGTCGTGGGCCCACTCGCTCTGCTTCCACTGCGGCACGGGTGTCTCGCACTCCGCCTTGGGCACGAACCGCGACCGCTTGACCAGTTTGTACTCGTGGATGTAGCGAGGGCAGTTCGGGAAGACCTCGGTCACGCTCACACGCACGACTAGCTGTGCCTCGGGGTAGTCGGCGAGCAGAGGATCGGCGTCGTCGACGGATGCGACGCCGTTGAGGCGCATCCGCTTGCGGCCCTCGAAGTCGATGAAGAGCAGGCCGACGTTCTTCGTCGCCACCAGATTCCCGGCCGTCAGGTACATCCCGTTGCCGTCATAGATCGGGAAGGCGATCGTCGTGTCGTCGAGCACTCGGACGAAGCCCGGCTCGCCGCCCTTGTACGAGCACTGCGGCCGCCCCTCCTCGTCGGTCGTCGCGATGAAGAACATGTCTCGCGCCTCGATGAACGCACGGTCGCCGTCGTCGATGCGGTCGTGAACGATCCGCTCCTCGATCCGGTCGGCGAGCCGCCTCGTGTCGAAACGCTCCTGGAGCTTCCGGCTGGCGGCGTTGTACAGGCCCACGTCCGGATCTTCTCAGGGAAACCTCACGACTACCAAACAATCAACATTCAGGATGCATTCGAGACGGAGGGCCGCTGTGGGGAGCGGCCCTTTTTCTTATGATCGCGCCGTGGGCTACTACGTCGCCGACGCATCGAAGTTGGAATGGGAAGAGCGGCCGCCCGGGGCCGAGGGTCAGGCGCCGCGGCAGGCCGCCGACGTGACGACGGCCGCAGGGCTGAAGCAATCACGTGGGCGGGTCTGGCGTTATCCCGCAGGAACGCGCGGGCGGCGGCACGCGGACAAGGCCCAGGAAGAAGTCTTCGTCGTCATCTCGGGGACGCTGACGATGCTGCTCGGCGATCCGCCGGAACGCATCGACGTCGGCCCGGAGAGCGTCGTCGCCGTGGAGCCGGGGACACCGCTCCAGGTCCGAAACGAGAGCGACGAAGAGCTCGTCCTCTACATCTACGGCGCTCCTCCGGAGCAGGAGGGCGCCGACTTCTTCGACGACCCCGGCAACCTCTAGCTCGCGGGCTTTTCCCAGACGCCGACGAGCTTCTCGCTCACGCTCGTGAACGGCTCGCGCCTCCAGCCGCTCCACTGTTCGCGCGGCGTCATGCCCGCGATCCGCGCCATCAGGTCCAGCTCCGACGGCCAGACGTAGCGGAACGGGCCCCACGAGTAGTCAAACGTGCCTTCGCGCTTCGTGTAGTGGTGCGAGATCAGGCCCTGGCCCGCGACGTCATACTCGTCGATGCCGACGTGCTTGTCGCTGAAGTCGAAGATGCGCAGCTTCTCGCCCTTGAGATCCGGTAGCACGACCTCGATCAGGAAGCAGCCACCCGGCTCCAGATGCGCGGCGACGTTCTGGAAGCAGGCGACCTGTGCGTCCTGCGTCGTCAGGTTCATGATCGTGTTGCAGACGAGATACGCGAGTGTGAAGGTGCGGTCGACCGCCGTCGTCGCGAAGTCCCCAATCGTCACGCCGATCTGCTCCGCGCCGGGCTTCGCACGAAGCCGCGCGACCATCTCCTCGGAGAGGTCGATGCCGTGGACGGGCACGCCTCGCTGGGCCAGTGGAATGGCGACGCGTCCCGTTCCGATGCCGAGCTCGAGCGCTGCGCCACCATTCGCGAGCTCCACGAGAAAGTCGACAGTGGGGTTCAGAACGGCCGGCTCAAACCCTTCGGTCTCTTCGTCGTACCGAGCGGCGACGTCCTCGCCGAAGTAGTTCTCCGGCACGTCAGACGGCCGCAGGCTCGCGCGCGCCCGTCTTCTCGAACACGAGCTCGCCGTCGCGCGCGTCGACGCGCACGGTGTCGCCGTCGGCGAACTCGCCCTCGAGCAACCTCAGGGCCAGCGGGTTCTCGATCATCCGCTGCAAGGCACGCTTCAGCGGCCGGGCGCCGTACGTCGGATCCCAACCGGCATCGGCGATGACCTGCTTCGCCTCCTCCGTGAGCTCGAGCTCGATGCCGCGGTCGGCGAGGCGGGCACGCAGCCGCTCGAGCTGCAGCTCGACGATGTTGGCGAGCTGATCCTTCGTCAGAGGCTGAAACTCCACGATCTCGTCGATCCTGTTCAGGAACTCCGGCCGGAAGAACTCGCGCATCTGCTCTTGCGAGCGGAGGTTCGAGGTCATGATCAGGACGGTGTTGCGGAAGTCGACCGTGCGGCCCTGGCCGTCGGTGAGGCGGCCGTCATCGAGGATCTGCAGCAGGACGTCGAAGACCTCTTTGTGCGCCTTCTCGATCTCGTCGAGGAGGATCACCGAGTAAGGGCGCCGGCGGACGGCTTCGGTCAGCTGGCCGCCTTCTTCGTAGCCGACGTAGCCGGGTGGCGCGCCGACGAGCCGCGCGACCGTATGCCGCTCCTGGTACTCCGACATGTCGAGCCGCACCATGGCGCGTTCGTCGTCGAACATGAACTCCGCGAGAGCGCGCGCGAGCTCGGTCTTGCCGACGCCGGTCGGGCCGAGGAAGACGAAGGAGCCGATCGGCCGGTTCGGGTCCTGTAGGCCGGTGCGTGCGCGTCTCAGTGCGTTGGCGACCGCCTCGACCGCTTCGTCCTGGCCGACGACGCGCTGGTGCAAGCGGTCTTCCATATGGATCAGCTTCTCGGTCTCGCCCTCGAGCAGCCGGTCGACCGGGATGCCGGTCCAACGCGCGACGACGGCGGCGACGTCGTCCTCGTCGACCTCCTCCTTCACCATCGCGTTCTCCGGCTGCGTGCCGTCGCGCTCGGCGAGCTCGCGTTCCAACTGCGGCAGCTCCCCGTGCCGAATTTCGGCCGCCCGGTTGAAGTCTCCCGCGCGCTCGGCCCGCTCGTACTCCATCCGGAGCTCGTCGATCCTGTGCGTGATCTCCTTGACGCGGTCGAGCGCCTCTTTCTCGTGCGACCAGCGCGCAGCGAGCTCGGCGTGACGTTCCTTCGCCTCTGCGAGCTCGCGCTCGACCGGTTCGCGGATGTCCTTCGACTCCTTCTGCATCGCGGCGAGCTCGATCTCGAGCTGGCGCACGCGGCGATCGGCCTCGTCGAGCTCGACCGGGCTCGAGTCGATCTCCATGCGCAGGCGCGACGCCGCCTCGTCGACGAGGTCGATCGCCTTGTCCGGGAGGAAGCGGTCGGTGATGTAGCGGTCGGAGAGCACCGCTGCGGCGACGAGCGCCGCGTCGCGGATGCGCACGCCATGGTGCGCCTCGTAGCGCTCCTTCAGTCCGCGCAGGATCGCGATCGTGTCGGTGACGGAAGGCTCGCCGACGAAGATCGGCTGAAAGCGGCGCTCGAGGGCAGCGTCTTTCTCGATGTGCTTGCGGTACTCGTCGAGCGTAGTCGCACCGACGGCGCGCAACTCGCCGCGCGCGAGCATCGGTTTGAGCAGGTTGCCCGCGGAGACGGCACCTTCGGCGGCGCCGGCGCCGACGATCGTGTGCAGCTCGTCGATGAAGAGGATGATGCGGCCCTCAGCGGACTGGATCTCGTTCAGCACCGCCTTGAGCCGTTCCTCGAATTCGCCTCTGTATTTCGAGCCCGCGAGCAGCGCGCCGATGTCGAGCGCCCAGACTCGCTTCCCTTTGAGCCCTTCGGGCACGTCGCCCGCGACGATGCGCTGTGCAAGCCCTTCGACGATCGCCGTCTTGCCGACGCCGGGGTCGCCGATCAGGACCGGGTTGTTCTTCGTCCGGCGGGAGAGGACCTGGATCACGCGGCGCACTTCCTCGTCGCGGCCGATCACCGGGTCGAGCTTGCCCTCTTCCGCCGCTGCGGTGAGGTCGCGCCCGAACTTCTCCAGTGCCTGGTAGGTCTCTTCCGGATCCTGGGACGTCACACGCTGCCCACCGCGGACGGCCTTGATCTTGGCCTTGAGCTGGTCGCGCGGAACGACGTCGAGGGCGAGCAGCAGGTGCTCGGTCGAGATGTAGTCGTCCTCCATGCGCTTTGCCTCGTCGGCGGCCTTGTCGAGCGCACGCGAGAAGGCGGCGGAAACCGTCGGCTGTTGCTGCATCCCCTGGACGGACGGCTTCGCGCGCAGCGCAGCCTCGGCCTGCGCGCGCATCTCCGCCGCGTCGGGCACGAGCTGCTGCGGCAGCTCCTGGTCGAGCAGCGCCAGCAGCAAGTGCTCGGGGTAGAGCTCGGGATTCCCCATGCGGCGCGCAAGCTCCTGCGCAGCGGCGACAGCCTCCTGGCTCTTGATGGTCAGCTTGTTGAAGTCCATAACTCGTGCGCCTCTCGTCTCAGTTTCGTACCCGTGCCTGGCACCGGTACGTTCCACGACGGATGCAGGCGTATCGCGGATGTCGTCGCGATCGCGTCACGGTTTCTTCGCTGTGCCTGGCACCGGTACGTTCCATTAGCGACGCGTCGGGATCAGGTCGATGGGCGGCTTCCACGGGACGAGGTCGCGGCGATACTGGCGATGCACCTGGCTGATCGCCTCGCGCATCTCGCGCTCCATGCGGTCCAGCGTCCGCCGCATGCGCTCGACCTCGTCCTGCAACTGCATCACTTGCTCCACTCCCGCCAGGTTGAGGCCGAGGTCATTCGTCAGCTGCTGGATCAGCCGCAGGCGCTCGATGTCCGCCTCGGAATACAGCCGCGTGTTGCCGGCCGTGCGCTTCGGGCGGATCAGTCCCTTGCTTTCGTAGATCCGGAGCGTCTGCGGATGCATGCCAACGAGGTCGGCGGCGACGGAGATCATGTAACGCGGACGGTCGTCCATCACTCACCGTCCCTCAGCCGCCGCAGTTCTTCGAGCTTGCGGCGCATGATCACGAACGTCACGAGGACGCCGACCGTGCCGACGCTGACGAGGACGATTGCAGCGGTCTTCACGAGAACAACGCCTCCCGCGGATCGTCGTGGGACAGCTTCTGCAATTCCTCGAGCGCCTCGCGCTCCTTCTTCGACAGCTTCTTCGGGACGCTCACGCGCAGCCGGGCGATGAGGTCGCCCTTCCCATTGCCGTCCAGCTTCGGAGCGCCGTGGCTCCGGATGCGGAGTTGCCGGCCGTCCTGCGTGCCCGCCGGAACCTTCAGCGACACGCGATCCCCGTACGGTGTCGGCACTTCGACCGTCGCGCCGAGTGCGGCCTCCGCGTACGTGACGGGAACCTCGATAACGAGATCCGCGCCACGCCGCTCGAACTTCTTCGACGGCTCGACGCGCGTGACGACGTGCAGGTCGCCCGCCGGTCCCCCGCCTTCGCCGATCTCGCCCTTGCCCTTGAGGCGAATCCGCGTGCCGTCCTTCACGCCTGCCGGAATCTTGACCGTGTAGTGCTTCGTGCGCCGTTCGCGACCCGTCCCCCTGCACTTTTTGCACGGCTTCTCGACGACGGTGCCGTTCCCACGGCAGCGAGGGCACGGCTGCGAGAGGGCGAAGAGACCCTGGCTTTCCGAGACGACGCCGCGCCCGTTGCACTGGGGACAGATCACCGGAGACGTCCCCGGCTCTGCACCCGTGCCGCCGCACTCGCGGCAGGCGGTCGTCACCTCGACCGGAATCTTCGTCTCGAGCCCGCGGAGCGAATCCTCGAACGAGAGGCTGACCGGGACCTCGATGTCCGCTCCGCGCTCGGGCTGCCGCCTTGCTCGCCCGGCCTGGCCGCGGTTGAAGATCCCACCGAACAGGTCGCCGAGATCGCCGAGATCGTTGATCGTGAAGTTGCCGCCGCCGCCGAAGTTGAAATCGCGCGGATCGGACCCGGGCACGCGCCGCCCGTTCGCCGTGCCGAACGCGTCGTACTGCTTGCGCTTCTCCGGATCGGAGAGCGTGTCGTACGCGTTCTGCACTTCCTTGAACTTCTCTTCCGCGGCGTCGTCGCCGGGATTCTTGTCCGGGTGGAACTGGGCTGCGAGCTTGCGGTAGGCCTTCTTGATCTCGGCCGCCGAGGCGCCCTTCTTCACCCCGAGCGTGTCATACAAGGTCGCCAATCTAGCCCTCCGACGGACCTGCGACAACGACACGGGCAGGCCGCAGAACCTTGTCGCCAAGCCGGTAGCCCTTCTGCACGACCTCGATCACCGAGCCCTCCTCAGCCTCGGACGGCTGTGAGAGGAGCGCCTCGTGCACGTGCGGATCGAACTTGCCGTCGGTCTCGATCTCGGTCAGGCCCTGCTTCGCCAGCAGGTCGGCCAACGCGCGATGAACAAGACGGACGCCGTCCTCGACCTTGCCCTCTTCATGCTCCGAAGCAGCCTCGAGCGCGCGCCCGAGATCGTCGAGAATCGGGATCAGCTCCTTCACGAGCCGCTCGCTCGCACGCTCGGCGAACGCCGCCTGCTCGCGCGCGTTCCGCTTGCGGAAGTTGTCGAACTCCGCCGCGAGCCGCTGCAGGCGATCGAGGAGCTGATCGCGGTCAGCCTGGAGAGCGTCGATGTCGACGCTCTCCTCGGGCTGCTTAGTTACCTGCGACTCGTCGGTCATTACGCCTTCGGAGCCTCCTGCTCCTCGTCGATGACCTCGTAGTCACCCTCTTCGACGACCTCGTCATCCGCTGCGCCGCCGTTGCCGCTTGCGGAAGCCGTTGACGTCGTCTGCTGCTGCGCGGATGCGTAGACCGCCTCCGCGAGCTTGTGCGACGCCTCCTGCAACGCCTCCGTCTTCGCGCGGATCTCGCCGACGTCGTCGCCTTCGAGCGCCTGCCGGAGCTCCATGACCCGGCCCTCGATCGTCGCAGCGTCGGCCTCGTCCAGAGCCGAGCGGTGCTCCTTGAGCGAACGCTCGGTCTGGTACGCGAGCTGCTCGGCGTTGTTCTTCGTGTCCGCGACCTCGCGCAGGCGGCGCGCCTCGTCAGCGTGCGCCTCCGCGTCGCGGATCAACTGCTGGACCTCCTCCTCCTTGAGACCCGAGCCACCCTCGATCCGGATTTGCTGCTGGTTCCCCGTGCCGAGATCCTTCGCCGAGACATTGATGATCCCGTTGGCGTCGATGTCGAAGGAGACCTCGACCTGCGGCAGGCCTCGCGGCGCCGGCGGAATGCCGACGAGCTGGAACTTGCCGAGCGTCTTGTTGAACGCCGCCATCTCCGACTCGCCCTGCAGCACGTGCACTTCCACGGAGGGCTGGTTGTCCTCCGCCGTCGTGAACGTCTCGGACTTCTTCGTCGGGATGGTCGTGTTGCGCTCGATCAGGCGGGTGAACACGCCGCCCTTCGTCTCGATGCCGAGCGACAGGGGCGTAACGTCGAGCAAGAGGATGTCCTTCACCTCGCCCTTCAGCACGCCGCCCTGAATTGCGGCGCCGACGGCAACGACCTCATCCGGGTTCACACCCTTGTGCGGGTCCTTGCCGATCAGCTCCTTGACCTTCGCCTGCACAACAGGCATGCGCGTCATCCCGCCGACGAGGACGACGTGGTCGATCTTCGACCTGTCGATGCCGGCGTCCTCGAGCGCCTGCCGCGTCGGGCCGACGGTGCGCGCGAGCAGGTCGGCAGTGATCTCCTCGAGCTTCGCCCGCGTGAGCTGAAGGTCGAGATGCTTCGGGCCCTCCTGTGTCGCGGTGATGAACGGGAGGTTGATCTGCGTCGTCATCGTGGACGACAGCTCGATCTTCGCCTTCTCTGCCGCCTCGTAGAGACGCTGGAGCGCCATCCGGTCGGCCGCGAGGTCGATGCCCTGGTCCTTCTTGAACTCTGCGACCATCCAGTCGACGACCGCCTTGTCGAAGTTGTCGCCCCCGAGATGGTTGTCACCGTTCGTGGCCTTCACTTCGAAGACGCCCTCGCCGAGATCGAGGATCGACACGTCGAACGTGCCGCCGCCGAGGTCGAAGACGAGGATCGTCTGATCGGAGCTTTCCTTGTCGAGGCCGTACGCGAGTGCGGCGGCCGTCGGCTCGTTGATGATGCGAACGACGTTGAGGCCGGCGATCTTGCCTGCGTCCTTGGTCGCCTCGCGCTGCGCATTGTTGAAGTAGGCGGGGACGGTGACGACCGCGTCGCTCACCGGCTCGCCGAGGTACGCCTCGGCGTCCGCCTTTAGCTTCTGGAGGATCATCGCGCTGATCTCCGGCGGCGCGTATTCCTGGCCGCCGACCTTCACGCGCGCGTCCCCGTTCGGTCCCTTCACGACCTCGTAAGGGACGATCGTCATCTCCTCGGAGACTTCGTCCCACTTGCGGCCCATGAACCGCTTGATCGAGAAGACGGTGTTCTCGGGATTCGTCACTTGCTGGCGCCGCGCAGGCGCCCCGACGAGCCGCTGACCGTCCTTCGTGAACGCAACGACCGACGGCGTCGTGCGGCCGCCCTCGGCGTTCGGGATCACGGCGGGCTCGCCGCCCTCGAGCAGGGCCATCGCGCTGTTGGTCGTGCCGAGATCGATGCCGATAGTCTTTGCCATACCTGGTTTCGCCTTTCGTTGTGGGTCTACTGAGAAAATCTAAGCCCAATCGTATCAAGTCTGCGGCAGGGGTGGCGGCCGCTGCGGTGCTCGCCCTGATGGTGGCAGGCCTGGCCGGCGCGAAGGTGCCGCCGGCCTCGCTCGTCCGGATCTCCACGGACACGACGAGCACCCCCGATGCCCAGCACGCAACGGAGGTGGAGCCGGATGCTTTCGCGGTCGGCTCGAAGATCGTCGCCACGTTCCAGGTCGGCCGGTTCTTCGGCGGCGCCTCCGGTGCGATCGGATTCTCGACCTCGACGAATGCGGGCCGGACCTGGCGGCCCGGACTGCTGCCCGGCCTACCCGGGGCCGGCGCCGCGAGCGACCCAGTCGTCGCCTACGACGCCCTGCACGGCCGCTGGCTGATCGCCACGCTCGTTCCCGACGTTGCCGGCCAAAGCGCGCTGGCCGTGAGCGCGTCGGCCGACGGGTTTGCGTGGGAAGCACCCGTAACGGCGGTCTCTTACCCGCGCGGCCCGAACACCGGGACAGCGCTCGACAAGCAGTGGCTCACCTGCGACAACGGGAAGGCGAGCCCCTTCAGAGGGCACTGCTATCTCGCCTACACCGACGTTGCGCATGACACCGACCCGCACCACCAGGGCAGCCACATCGGGATGCAGAGCTCGAGCGACGGCGGCCGCACCTGGTCGGCGCCGGTCCTCCTCCCCGTCAACGCGAACGTCGTGTCGCCGGGAGTCCAGCCGGTCGTCCGGCCGAGCGGCGAGCTCGTGGTCGTGTTCTTCGAGGACGGGATGGCGGAGGCGGTTCGTTCCAACGATGGGGGCGTCACGTTCTCCGAGCGAGAGTTGATCTCGAGCCCCGTCTTCCACGGGCGCCCGATCACACCGAACAGGCTTCGGGTCTTCAGCCTGTCGACCGCGACCGTTGATGCGGCCGGCATCGTGTACGTCGCCTGGCTCGACTGCCGCTTCCGGGCTCGTTGCGCGACCGACGACATCGTCTGGTCGCGTTCACCGGTTGCGGGCACCTGGACAACGGTGCGGCGCGTCCCGCTCGGACCGTTGAATTCGCGCGCGCAGTTCGTGCTTCCTGACCTCGCAGTTGCCGGGTCACGCCTCGCATTGACCTACTACGCGGTGAGCACCGCCGACTGCACCGAGGCGACGTGCCTCCTCGACGTGTATCTCGTCACGTCGAAGACGCGCGGCGCGCGCTGGGCGAAACCGCGCCGCTTGAATCCAGTGCGAATGCGCCTGACCTGGCTCGCGCGGACCTCGAGCGGGCGCATGGTCGGCGATTACATGGCCACGGTCTTCGCCGGCACGCGGGTCGTCAGCGTCCACGTCCAGGCACGGCCACCCCAAGGTGAGCGTTTCAACGAAGCGGCCTACGCGTTCTCGGTGACTTTGCCCTGAGGACGCCGACAAGCACGGCCGCGGCCGCCGGCTCCGCGAGAACGATCCCGGCCATGATCGCGGCGCAGCCTCCCCACCCGAGTGCGCCGAGCCGGTCGCCTGCGAGGGTGTAACCGAAGAAGGCCGTCCAGACCGGCTCCATGGTGAACGCCAGCGCCGTGCGCGTCGCCGAGGTACGCCGTTGGGCCCAGGTCTGGACGAGATATCCGAGCGCACTCGCGAACACGCCCGTCACGAGCAATGCGCCCCACACCGTCCAGCCACGCGGGACCCCTAGATCGCCGAGTGCGAGCGCGACGACGAGCAGCCCGAGAAACGCCGACGCCATCTCGACGAATGTGAAGGCGAGCGCGTCGAACCGCGGCGCATACCGCTCCATCAGGACGATCTGGAACGAGTACACCGCCGCCGCCGCAAGCACGAGCAGATCTCCGGTGACGGAGCCCGCGTGAATCCCTGAGAGCATCGCCAGACCGGTCGTCGCCAGCACGACTCCTCCCCACGCTCCGAGCCCGATGCGCGCGCGATAGAGCAGCAGGGCGATGAGCGGCGTGAGCACGACGTACATCCCGGTGATGAAGCCCGTGCTCGAAACCGTCGTGCGCTCGAGCCCTGCCGTCTGCAGCGCGTATCCGGCGGCTAGCAGCAGCCCGAGGAACGCGCCGCCGGCGACGCCACTGCGGCCGAGCCCGCGCACCCGCTTCCCCGCCGGCCAGGCAAGGGTGGCGGTGGCGATCGCGAACCTGACCGCGAGGAAGGCGAACAGCGGGTAGATCGCCACGGCGTCCTTCACCTGGACGAACGTCACACCCCACACCGCGGTGACAAAAATCAGCGCAAGCAGGGGCTTCACCGCGCGATTCTCTCCAAATCCTTGGGCTAAGCTCATTGGATGGAGCCACTGCGCGATTCGTGGGGTCGCGAGATCAAGTCGGTGCGCGTCTCGGTCACCGACAAGTGCAACTTCCGCTGCACCTACTGCATGCCAGCGGAAGGCCTGCAATGGCTCGGCCGGCAGGAGATCCTCAGCTTCGAGGAGATCGCGCGCCTCGTGGGCGTGCTCGCGCGACTCGGCGTCGACGAGGTGCGGCTGACCGGCGGCGAGCCGCTCGTCCGCCGCGATCTGCCCGTGCTCGTCGGGATGCTCTCGGCCATCGAGGGTGTCCGTGATCTCTCGCTGACGACGAACGGCGTCCTGCTCGACCGGCTCGCCGGGCCATTGGTCGAGGCAGGCCTGCAGCGCCTCAACGTCTCGCTCGACTCGCTCAACCACGTGCGCTTTGCGGAGATCACCCGACGCGATGCGCTCGACGCGGTCCTGCGCGGACTGGATGAAGCAGAGCGCTATCCCGAGCTACGGCCGATCAAGGTCAACTGCGTCGCGGTGAAAGGGTTCACCGAGACAGAGGTTCCGGCGCTTGCCGAGCTGGCACGGCGGAAGCCCTACGTCGTGCGCTTCATCGAGTTCATGCCGCTCGACGCCGACGAGGCGTGGCGCGAGGATGACGTCCTGACAGGCGGGGAGATCCGCGCGATCATCGAGGCAGAGCACGGCCCTTTGGTCGAGATCCCCGCGAAAGCCTCCTCCACGGCCCGGCGCTTCCGCTTCGCGGACGGCGTCGGCGAGCTCGGATTCGTGAATCCGGTGTCCGAGCCCTTCTGCTCCAGCTGCGACCGTATCCGCCTCACGGCCGACGGCCAGCTCCGCACGTGCCTTTTCTCACGAAGGGAGTGGGACCTGAAGACGCCGTTGCGTGAGGGCGCCGGCGACGACGAGCTGGTCGAGCTCCTCCGCTTCGCAGTGCGGCACAAGGAGCTGAAACACAAGATCAACGACCCCGGCTTCGCACGGGCGTCGCGGTCAATGTCGCAAATAGGCGGATAGCGCCACAAGCGGGGGATTTCTGGCAACCTCCCCGACGTTTAGAATTCACAGGTCATGACCGCCGCCATTGCAGCCGGAAGACGCCTTTTTCCGCGTGGTTACGCGGATTTCGGCTACCAGCTGCTGATCTGGTTCGGCTTCCTGGCGGCCTACCAGGTGGCGCGGGGCGTCGCCGACCGCGATCCCTCGCGCGCCTTCGCCAACGGCTGGCGCGTGATCGACGTCGAGCAGCGGCTCGCGGGCCTCGGCGAACTGACCCTGCAGGGCTGGACGCAGTCCTCCCGGCTGCTCGAGACGCTGGTCTCGTGGACGTACTGGAATTCCGAGTTCACCGTGATCGGGCTTGCGCTGCTCTGGGTCTACTTCCGGCGCAACCAGGCATTCACGCGCTTCCGCAACACGATCCTGCTCGCGAACGTGCTCGGCCTGCTCGGCTACGTCTTCCTGCCGACAGCACCACCGCGCTTCTTCACGGAGATGGGCTTCACCGACACGTTGAGCCAATTCGGCGGGCTGAATCACGGCAGCGGCCTCATCGAATTCGCATCGAACCCGTACGCGGCGATGCCGAGCCTGCATGCCGCCGACGCGCTGATCGCCGGGGTCATCCTTGCGTCCGTCGTCAGGCGGCCGGTGTGGAAAGCGGTCTGGCTGCTCTGGCCGGCGTGGGTCTGGTTTTCCGTGATGGCTACGGGCAACCACTTCTGGCTCGATGTCGTCGCGGGCGTCGTGCTCGCCGTGATCGCGCTCGCGATCGTGTACCGAGCGCGCTTCAGGCGCGTCATCGCACGCCTGCTATAGTTTCGACATAGCAGAAATGCGATGGGCGAGGACATGAGAGAAACCGCCGTGTTGCAACGCGTCAAGCAGGGCTACACGACCGGGGCGCGCACACTGGCGTCCCGTTCAATCGTCGGCCTCGCACGTACGCGCATCACTCCGAACGCGCTCACGACCTCCGGTGTCTCGCTTTGCCTCGCCGCCGCAGTGATCGTGTACTTCGAGGACAGCAACAAGTTCCTCTTCTACTGGCTCGCCGCGTTCGTCTTCGTCGTCGGCTCGATCCTCGACATCCTCGACGGCGCGCTCGCACGAGCGGGAGGCAAGACCACACCGTTCGGATCGTTCCTCGACTCGACGACCGACCGGGTCGGCGAGGGCGCGATGCTCGGCGCGATCGCATTGATCTTCGCGCGCCACGGCAACGAGGTGGCTCTGGGCGCCACGATCGCGGCCATCGCGGGATCGTTCCTCGTCAGTTACACGCGCGCGAAAGCGGAGGCACTCGGCCTGCGCGGCGACGTCGGCCTCGGCTCGAGGGCCGAACGCGTCGTCGCGATCACGGCCGGGCTCGTGCTCGCGCCCTGGGGCGTCCTGCAATGGGCCATCTACCTCCTCACGGCGACGGCCTGGCTGACCGTCCTGCAGCGCATCCTCTTCGTCCGCAAACAGCTAGCCGAAAGGAAGTAAGTGCTGCTCTTCATCATCGGTCTGATCGTGTGGGGCTTCATCGTCGGCGGCCTGGCCCGGCTCGCGCTGCCCGGCCCGGATCCGATGCCCTGGTACGCGACCATCGGTCTTGGCCTCGCAGGCTCCCTGATCGGCGGAATCATCGCTCGGATTCTCCTCGGCACGGCGGGCGGGCTCGTCTTTGCCTTCCTCGGCGCCACGCTGCTTCTCTATCTGTATCGACGCTTTGCCCAGGGCCGGGGGATCAGCGGCCCGACCGCGGGCCGGCTTCCTCCTCGCTGACGCATCGCAAACCTGCTATCTTCCGCCCATAGCAGGAATGCGATAGGAGGTCACCCAGGATGACGCAGCAAAACGGCAAGCAGAACGGGACCGGGCGGCTCGACGACCGCGTCCGCGTAGCTCTCGTAGGCGTCGGCAACTGCGCCAACTCACTGCTTCAGGGAGTGGAGTACTACAAGGATTCGCCCGACGACCAGTTCGTCCCTGGACTGATGCACGTAAACCTCGGCGGGTACCACATCCGCGACATCGAGTTCACGGCCGCGTTCGACGTCACGACCGACAAGGTCGGCAAGGATCTCTCAGAGGCGATCTGGGCGCACCCGAACGACACGATCAAATTTGCAGAGGTGCCCAAGACAGGCATCAAGGTCCAACGCGGTATGACACACGATGGGCTCGGCAAGTACATCTCCGAAGTCGTCACCAAGGCGCCCGGCGAGACCGCCGACGTCGTCGGGATCCTGCGCGACACGAAGACGGACGTCGTCGTCAACTACCTGCCGGTCGGCTCCGACGCCGCCACGAAGTGGTATGCGGAGCAGGTGCTCGAGGCGGGCTGCGCGATGGTGAACTGCATGCCGGTCTTCATCGCCCGCGAGGCCTACTGGCAGCGACGCTTCGAGGAGAAAGGCCTGCCGATCATCGGCGACGACATCAAGTCGCAGGTCGGCGCGACGATCACGCACCGCGTGCTCACCTCGCTCTTCCGCGAGCGCGGCGTCCGGCTCAACAAGACGATGCAGCTGAACGTCGGCGGCAACTCCGACTTCCTCAACATGCTGGAGCGCGAGCGGCTCGAGTCGAAGAAGATCTCGAAGACGAATGCCGTGACTTCGATGCTCGACTACGACCTCGGCGCGAAGAACGTCCACGTCGGCCCGTCCGACTACGTGCCGTGGCTGACGGACCGCAAGTGGGCGTACATCCGCATGGAAGGCTCGTCCTTCGGCGACGTACCGCTGAACCTGGAGCTGAAGCTCGAGGTCTGGGACTCCCCGAACTCGGCTGGAATCGTCATCGACGCCGTCCGACTCGCGAAGCTGGCGCTGAACAACGGCATCGCCGGCGCCCTCGAGGGCCCGAGCTCGTACCTGATGAAGTCCCCGCCGAAGCAGGTGCCCGACGACGAGGCTTTCGACGCGACGGAGGGCTTCATCCGCCAGAACGCGCGTCACACGGCGCGGGCGGAGTCCGCCAGCACAACCGGCTGACGTCTGTCACCAGTGTGAAACAATCTCCCCGACTGGCAACTTGGGGAGAAGGGGGAGTACATCGATGAAGGGATCATTTGCGGTCCTGTTCGTGCTGCTGGGCGTCCTTATGACGGCCGGCATGGCGGGGGCGGGTGACAACGATTCAGGCTTCAAGACGAGCCAGCCCGCAATGCTGACGCCGCTCGCGGCGGGAGCAAGCGTCACGCCGATCATGAACGTCGGCGAGACCCTCAACAGCGGTTACTTGATGGAGACGATTCCGGACGGGATCGCCCTGCGCACTCGCGGAGAGGGCCGTGTCGACGTTTATCTGAATCACGAAACGTCGCTCGTCCCGTTCCCGTTCAATCAGACGACCGGTGTCGGCTTCAGCGACTTCTCGAACGCAATGCTCAGCCACCTGACGCTGAACCAGCACAGCGCGGGCGTGCTGCAGGGGGAGTACGCGATTCCGAGCGAGGCGAACTTCCAGCGATTCTGCTCGAACTTCCTGGTCGGTCCGGCTCAGGGGTTCGAGCGCGAGCTCGTGTTCACGAATGAGGAAGCAACGGACTTCGTCAACCGGACGGGAACGGCCTGGCCGCCTGGCCCGAATGCCGAGCAGGCCGGCGTGGTTGTCGCCTATGACGTGAAGTCGGGGGCGTACCGCGCGATCTACGGGATGGGTCGCCACAACCACGAGAACTCGGTTGCGCTGCCCGGCTATGGACACCCAGTCGTCCTCTCCGGCGACGACACGTTCCTTGCGCCGAGCTCTCAGCTCTACATGTACTCCGCTGGGAACGGACAGGCCGTCTGGGACGACCAGGGCCAACTGTGGGCATTCAAGTCGAACGACCCGAACGTCAACGACTACAGCGATCTATCGGGAGCCGCGACGGTGTCGGGCCAGTTCATTCCGGTACCGAGCAGCGTGGCAAGAGGAGACCAGACGGCCCTTGAGAGCTGGTCGAACGCAAACGGCGTCTTCCAGTTCATCCGGGTCGAGGACATCGCCTACGACCGGAACACGCCCAACGTCGTCTACTTCGCCGACACCGGTGAGCCACGCGCTCGCGCCGGTGCCGGGTCCGCACAAATGACCCGTGCATCGACGGGCGGCGGACCGTTCCCGAACGGGCGCATCTTCAAGATGGTGCTCGATCCGACCGACCCGACACAGGTGACAAGCCTTTCGATCCTGATCGAGGGCGATCCGAACGGCGCTGCGAGCGCGGGCAATGTCACCTTCATCCACAACCCGGACAACGTCGAGACGACCGGGAACAGCCTGCTCATCCAGGAAGACCCGGGAAGTCAGAACCAGTACGCGGCGAGCAATACCTCAGGCACGACCGCGCGGATCTGGCGCTATGACCTGAACACGCATGCGCTCACGCTGGTGGCGAAGGTCAATCAGGCTCAAGATCCCGCCGCAAACCAGGGATCGTGGGAGTCGAGCGGGATCGTCGACGCGTCGTCTGCCTTCGGGCCGGGCGCGTTCCTCGTCTCCATCCAGGCCCACACGATCTTCGTCCAGCAGGAACAGCGCGGCCTGCTCACGTTCAAGCGCGAGGCGGGCCAACTGCTGCTCTTCCGCCTACCGGACGCGTAGCTTCACCTTCCGAGGGGCCCGGCCGGTTTCCGGCCGGGCCCTCGTCTCTACACTCGGTGAGATGGGTTTGAGGATCTGCCTCGTCACTCCCTTCGCCTGGTCGCAGCCGCACGACGTCAACGAGCACGTGGAAGGGATCGCAAGCGAGCTACGCGTGCTCGGCCACACCGTGACCGTGCTCGCCTCATCGAACCGGGCTCGCGATCTGGCCGCGGGACGGCGAGCCCTGCTCGACGGGCTCGACGCAGAAGTGGTCGCCCTCGGGCCGGCCGTTCCGATCTCGCGGCGCAGCCGGATCGGCGTGCCGGTCGGCGCACGCGCGAACTTGTCGCTCGCGCTCACACTCGGGCGGTTCGACATCGTTCACGGCTTCGAGCCGGGCCTTCCTTCGCTTTCGTACCTCGCCTTGCGCGACGCGCAGGCGATGACCGTCGCGACCTTCCTGAACGCGGAGCGGCTCGGCTACCCGCCCGGACGCGCGCAGCGCGACCGCTTGCTAGGTCGCATCGACGCGCTCGTCGCGACGAACGAGGAGACGGCCGAAGCAGCCGCGATCCGCTTCCCTGGTGAGTACCGCGTCCTCAGCGAGGGAATCGACCCGAAGCTCTTCCGGCCCGGGGCCAAGCGCAACCTGATCGTGCTCGAGTGGCGGCCGAACGAGCGCGCGCTCCTGCGCGGCGTCTTCCGTGCACTTGGAGAACTGCCGGACTGGGAGCTCGTCCTCCTTCGGACGAAGCCGCTCGCGGGCCGACCGACGATCCCGCGCCTCCTGCGTGACCGCATACACGTGCGAACGGCGCGCGAAGGTGCAATGCGAGCACCACTGCTTGCGGAGGCGAGCATCTTCGTGCCGGCGCTCGCCGGCCTCGAGCGCGTACGGCTCGAAGCATCGGCGTCCGGGTGCGCGATCGCTTCACCGCCGAGCGCCCGCGAGCAGCCCGAGTTGGCCGGCGCCGAAGTTGCACGGCTCGCCGAGGACCCGGAGTTCCGCGCTCGCAAGGAGGAACGTGCACGTGCCGACGCGGAGGGCCAGAGCTTCGCGGATGTGGCGCGCGAGCTCGACGAGCTCTACCGTTCGCTGACGGAGCGGCGTCATGCGCACCAGGGGGCAGAGGATCCGCTTGCCGACCGGCCCTGGGTGCTCTGCGACCTGCACATGCACACGAGCTGGTCGCATGACTGCGCCGTCGATCCGGCCGACCTGATCATGCACGCGGAGGCGATCGGGCTCGGCGCGATCGCCGTCACGGACCACAACGTGTTCGGCGGTGCCCTCGAGACGAGCGAACTCGCGCGCGACCACGAGCTCGTCGTCATCCCGGGCGAGGAGGTGAAGACGGACGGCCAGGGAGAGGTGATCGGCCTGTTCCTCCGCGAAGAGATCCCGCGCGGCCTCTCCTTCGCCGACACGGTGGCGGCGATCAAGGAGCAGGACGGCCTCGTCTACCTCCCGCATCCCTTCGATCGCATGCACTCGATTGCCGACCCGGCGACGCTCCAGCGTCACCTCGCGGACATCGACATCTTCGAGGTCTACAACGCCCGTCTCCTCTTCGAGGCCTACAACGACGAGGCGCTGCGCTTCGCCCGCAAGTACAACCTGACGATGGGAGCGGGCTCGGACGCGCACGTGCTCCAGGGAGTCGGCACGGGCGGGGTCCGGATGCGGGCTTTCGAGGGCCCAGAGGAGTTCCTGCTCAGCCTCCGCTCGGCCCAGATCCTGCGCCGCCCCAGGTCGCTGGTGTACCTGCAATCCCTCAAGTGGATGGCCCAGGCCAAGGAACGGGTTCGGTAGTCCCGAAGTTGGTCTAAGCAGTGTCTGCGACTGACGAGATCTACGAGAAATACCTCCAGAAGGCGATCGTCGAGATCAACGACCTGGCCCACGAGGTGGCCCAGGCCGGCGGCGGCACGCGCGTGCCTGTCGTGGGATCCGGCCATCCGCTGGCAGACGTGATGCTGCTCAAATTCAAGCCGCAGCCGGCCGAGGTGCAGGAGGGCGTCGCCTTCTACGGCCGCGCAGGTCAGGCGATCCTGAAGTCGCTCCAGCGGCTCCACGTCGATCCGATGTCCGTGTACGGGACGAACTGCGTCAAGTTCACGGACGGCGACGAGGACGAGTCGCGGCCTTTCCTCACACGCGAACTGCACATCGTGCAGCCAAAGCTCATCGTCGCGATGGGAGAGAACGCCGTCGAGTTCCTCAACGCAACCGCGTTCCCGCTGGCCGATACCGTGGAGTACAAGCCGGGTGAGCTCCAGCGGTTCACCGCAACGGTCCAGGTATTGGTTGTTCCGGACATCGACGCGTCGCTCGACGAAGCTCCGGCGAAGACTCAATTTTGGAACGCTTTCAAGCCACTCGGCCAATGGTGGGCCGAGCTGCCGCCCTACTAGCACTCGGGACGGCGCTCGCCCTCTACTACGCGTTCCACGACAGGCTGTGGAGCGCGTCGACGTGGTGGGACATCGCGTTCATCGCGCTCGTCGTGATTCCGGCGTGCTTCGCACTCGTGTGGCTCGTGCTGCCGCTGCGCACCGCGCCGGGGTTACTAGCGGCGGGCCTTGCGTTCGGCGTGCTCGCATTTCTGTTTCATGTCCCGGGCTGGAACACGCCGGAGAACTTCTGCAAGCTCTTCGGCGTCACCGCCGTCGGCTTCTGGTTCCTGCGCTACTTCGAGACGTTGAACTGGATCGTGCTCGTCGCCCTGATCATTCCCTGGGTCGACGCCTACTCCGTGTGGCGCGGGCCGACTAAGGTGATCGTCACCGAGCATCGCAATGTCTTCACGAACTTCTCGTTCGCCTTCGCGATCCCCGGCGAGACGTCGGCCGCGAACCTCGGCCTGCCCGATCTCCTGTTCTTCAGTCTCTTCCTCGCGGCTTCGGTCCGCTGGGCGTTGCGTCCGCGCCTGACGTGGTTGCTGCTGGAGCTGTCCTTCGGCGCCACGCTCGCGCTTGCGGTCTGGCGCAAGCTCGGCGGTCTCCCCGCGCTGCCGCTGCTCGCGCTCGCGTTTCTGCTCGCGAACGGCGACCTGATCTGGACGCGGTTCAGGCGGGAGCGGGCACAACGCTCCGAGGAAATCGGAACACGTTCTTCTGGTCGTAGCGAGCCTTGACGATCCGCAGGCGCGCCAGGTTCGTCGCGTAGTACGCGATGTTCGGATGTTCCAATTCAGGATCGATGTAGTTCTGGTACGCCTGGCCTGATACGTACGGCGCCATCGCCGCGCGGAACCCACGTAGCCAGTCGGCATCGGGGGCGGTGGAGGCCCCAGCCACATACTGGATCGAAAGGAGCTGGTCGCGGTGCACGAACGCGGTCGCGTCTTTCGGAACGCGGTTGATCGCGCCGCCGTAGGCGTCCATGAGGATGCTGCCGCCGCCGAGCGCCGGATCGTTCTGGCGCTGTTCGATCTTTTGGATCATGACCTGGATTCCCGCGGCCGGCACCGCTGTCGCGACGTAGTCCGACTTGGCGAGGAAGTCGGAGCGGCCGACCTCCGCGCTCGGCACACCGATGTGACAACGGGCGACGTCGGAACAGTTCGCCCAGTCGAGGGCGGCGTTGATGAAGGAGCGCGTGCGAATCGTCATCGTCTGCGGAGTGGCCGCGTTCAGCAGTGGTTGCAAGAGCGACTGCAGCGCAGCCTCACTCCCGAAGTACTGGCCGTTGGACGCGACGATCGGGCCGCCCGGCCCGTCGGTCGCGATCAGGTCGCACATCGAGAACAGCTCGTCCGGCGCAGTGGGTGCCCACGCCTGCCAGGCGGCGACGACTGCGGCTGCGTCGCTCCAGTTCCAGGTCGCGCGGTAGGTGACGACGTCGCTCGCCGGATGCGTGTCAAACACGAAGCTCGTCACTATGCCGAACTGCCCCGCGCCGCCGCCGCGGCACGCCCAGTAGAGGTCCGGGTGCTGTATCTGGCTCGCGAGGAGTGCCTGGCCGCTCGCAGTGACGATGGTAAGCCTGCGGACGTTGTCGCACGTCAGCCCGTACTTGCGGCCGGAGAATCCGTGACCGCCTCCGAGCGTCAGGCCGGCGATGCCGACGGTCGGGCACGAGCCGGCGGGGATCATCACTCCGTGCTGGAACAACGCCTGGTCGACGTCGATCAGCCTCGCCCCCGCGCCGATCGTCGCCGTGCCGGCCGTCTGGTTCACGGTGACGGCGCTCATCCGTGTTACGTCGACGACGACTCCCTTGCACGTCGAGTAGCCCGCGTAACTGTGGCCGCCCGATCTCGGGACGACGCGGATCGAGTGCCGCCGTGACCAGCGCACCGTGCGCCAGACATCTTGTGCGGTCTCGCAGAAGACGATCGCGCCGGGACGGACGCCGTCATAACGAGGGCTGTAGAGACGCCGCGCCGAGTCGTACGCGGTGTCCTGGGGGGTCACGACCGTGCCCTGGACGAGCTGCGCCAGTTCGACGAGCCGCGCGTCAACGGTCGATCGCGCGCCGACGGCGATCCAGCCGGGGAGCGCGACCACCGCACCGGCGCCAACCGCGAGCCGTCCCCCGCGGACGAGCAACTCGCGCCGGTCGAACCGCTCAGACGAGGTGTCAGACACCGTGTCGGAAGTGTGCCGCGCAGTCCACAGCGCCGCGAATGCCCCGCTCAGACCCGGAAACTCGTGCCAACGAGCTCCACAGGCCGGTGTCAGACACCGTGCCTTAGGTGTGACGTTCCAACAGGGCCACGGCCTCGACGTGCGGGGTGTGCGGGAACATGTCCACCGGCTTCACGCGCTTGAGCTCGTAGCCGTACTCCGCCCGCAGGCGCTTGACGTCCCCCGCCAGGGTCGTGGGATTGCAGCTCACGTAGACGATGCGGGGCGCGCCGATCTCGCCTAGGCGTTTCAGCGCCTTTCCGGCAAGCCCCGCGCGCGGCGGGTCGACGACGACCACATCCGGATCGCCGGCGCGCTCGTGCAGCTCCTCCAGTGCCTGGCCGACATTGCCGGCGAAGTACGCCGCGTTGCCGATCCCGTTCAGCTCCGCGTTCTCCAGCGCGCACGCGATCGACTCCTCCGAGAGGTCGATGCCCCACACGGTGAGTGCGTCCCGCGCGAGCAGGAGCCCGATCGCCCCGATCCCGCAGTAAAGGTCGTACACCGTCTGGTTGCCGGTCAGCCCCGCGAACTCCCGCGCCGTCTCGTAGAGCTTCTCCGCCATGAGCGTGTTCGTCTGCAGGAACGCGTTCGGGCGAACGCGGAAACGCAGCCCGCACAACTGCTCCTCGATCGCCTCCTCTCCCCAGAGCAGCTGCGTGGGGAGGTTCGTCGTCACTTCCGCCTGCCCCTCGTTCACCGACCAGTGAATCGAACGCACCTCCGGGAACTGCCGCAGCGCGTCGACGAATCCACCCGTGTCGAACTTCTCACCCGGGCTCGTGACGAGCTGGACGAGCACCTGTCCCGTGTTGCGACCCTCGCGCACGACGAGGTGGCGGAGATAGCCCGTGTGCTCTGCCTGGTCGTACGCGACGAGCTTGTCGCCGCGCGCCCACTCCCGCACGGCGTTGCGGATCTCGTTGCCGAGGTCGGTCGTCAACCAGCAGTAGTCGACCTGGAGCACCTCGTCCCACCGACCGGCCTTGTGCAAGCCGAGCGTCGGCCCGTCTTCGAGTTGCGTGAACGAATACTCGAGCTTGTTGCGGTAATGGAAGATCTCCTCGGCCGGCAGGATCTCCTCGAGCGGCGGCTCCGCGAACCCCCCGATCCGGCGCAAGGCGTCTCCGACCTGAGCGTGCTTCGCCGCGACCTGCGCTTCGTACGCGAGGTCCTGGAACCGGCAGCCGCCGCAAGTCGGGTAATGCTTGCAAGGAGCTTCGACGCGCAGCGGGCTGGGATGCACAACCTCCGTGACGAGCGCCTCGGCGTGACGCCGCTGCACCTTCGTCACGCGCGCGCGTACGGTGTCCCCCGGAAGCCCACGCCGAACGAAGACGACGAAGCCGTTCAAGCGCGCGACGCCGTTACCGCCGAATGCGAGGCGGTCGATGGTGAGCTCCAGCTCCTGGTCCTTCGTGACGGGCACGGCCAACGAAGGACCAGGGTATGCGCTAGGCAGCCTTCCGGAGGCGAGCCTTCGGGAGACGGACGGGATGGTTCGAGCGGAACACGTCCTCGGGATCGACCTTTCCTTTCACGGTCTGGAGCCGGCGGTAGGTCGTGCCGCCGAAGAGCCGCTCGCCCCGCTCCCGCCGCTCGGTGAAGTTGAGGTAGTCGCGGTCCGCATCCCAGGCAGCGAGCGCCGCGTGGACGAGCTCGACGTGCGCCTTCATGGCAGCGCCCATCTCCGGCGTCATCGAGATCCCGACGGCGAACATCGCAAAACCGGCCTCGATCGTGGCCAGGGCCCCGTGGCCCGGCTGCATCCGCCCCAAGGCACCGCCGAGGTGGCGCACCTCCACCGAGAGGAGCGGCGAGCCGGAACCGGCACCTGCGGCAGCAACGATCGCGTCGATGGCCTCCTCGGGGAAGTCGCGAAGCAGCATCCCGTCACCCACGCCGGCACCGGCTGCTCGGGATCCATGTGCAACGAGCTCAGCCGCTCGACCGGAATCGTCGCGAACGTGTCCATGGCGGGCCCGAGCTCCCGCAGCGGCTGCAAGAGCGCGTCGGTGGCAGCTTCGCCGAGGAGCGAGGTCGCCTCGACGACGACGAAGGATCCGCCGCGCAACGGCTCCGGAATGTCCGAGATCGGCGGGAACTGCAGGAAGCGTCCGACGGAGGTGACCTCGTCTGGCACGTCCTCGATCCAGCGTCGCCAGGCACGGAGCACTTCCGTGCCGCGCTCGATCGGGAAGAACAACACACCGGCGTAGACCTCGGCGATCGGGTAGAGCTGGAACTCGAGCGCGGTGACGACGCCGAACGAGCCGCCGCCACGGAGCGCCCAGAAGAGCTCCGACTCGTTGTCCGCATCCGCGCGCACGAGCTCGCTCTCCGCATTCACCAGTTCGACCGCGGTGACGCTGTTCGCTGCGAGGCCGTAACGCCGAGCGAGCCAGCTGATCCCGCCGCCGAGCGAGTACCCGACGACGCCGACATCCGGTGAGGAACCCGCGAGCGCGGCGAGCCCGTGCTCCGCGGCAGCCTCGCTCACCTCGGCCCACAGTACGCCGGCTTCGACTCGAGCCGTGCGCGATTCGGGGTCGATCTCGACCCCGCGCATCCGTTCGGTCTTCACGAGGACCGTGTGCGCGAGCGAGCCCATTGCGGCGGCGTTGTGCCCGGTTCCCTACGGGGCGACCCTCAGGCCGCGGCTCCGCGCCCCTGGCCAGACGGTGTCAGGAGCCGCGACGCGAAAGAAGGTGGTCGGCTGGTGTCTCGAGGTACGGAAAGCCGTACGATCGCTCCGTGGATGCCAAGGCAGCGGCACGTGCCTGGGTGGATGCCTGGGACCGCGCGTGGCGCGCGAAGGATGAGACCGAACTTGCTCCGGTATACGCCGACGACGTCGTCTACCGCTCGCATCCGGACCGCGACCCGCAACCGCCGCTCGATTACGCGCGGTCCGCTTTTGCGGAGGAAGGCGACGATCTCGAGCTCTCGTGGGGCGAGCCGCTCGTCGCCGGCAACCGAGCCGCGGTCGAATGGTGGGCGTCGCTGACGGAGAGCGGCGAGCTCGTCACGCTCGCCGGCACCTCGTGGCTCACCTTCGGCAACGACGGCCGGGTCATCGAGCAGCACGACTACTGGACGATCACGCCAGGACGCGCAGCTCCCTGGAAAGGCTGGGGCCTATCTAGCTCAGCGGAGTGACGTAGACCTTCCGCTCACGCGGCCCGTCGAACTCGCAGAAGAAGATTCCCTGCCACCTGCCGAGCGCGAGCTTGCCGTCGTCGAGGGGAATGAGGATCTGCGGGCTCATCAACGACGCACGTATGTGCGACGGCGCATTCGGCCCGTCCGGATCCTCGACGTGTTTCCAGTCCCAGCCGTCGTCCACCACCTTCTCCAGCGCCGCTTCGAGGTCCTGAGCAACAGCGGGATCCGCGCCTTCATTGATCGTGACGCCCGCCGTGGTGTGCGGGACGTAGACGAGTGCGGCGGCCGCGCCGTTGAGTGGGCCGAGCGCCTCCTGCACCTGCTGGGTGATGTCGACGAGCTGGGTACGGCGCTCGGTCTTGAGACTGATCTCTTCCACTGCTTGCGTATCCTACGAGACGATGCCTCCCGCCCCGCCCTCTGACCGGGAGCTCGACGCCTACCGTGAGCAGGCGGATCGGTTCATCGCCCAGCTCGACGAGGAGTTCTACCTCCATTACGCGGGGTTGAAGGAAACCTTCGACCTGGCGCCGATCTACGAGCGCCACAAGAATCTGACCGAGCTCGACCAGGTCAAATCGATCGGCCTGGCCGTGAACGGGGGGGCACGCGTACGTGAGTTGTGGCGGTTCGCGTGCGAGGGGTACTTCGGAGAGCTGACCCGGGATCACGCCGAGAAGCTCGCCGAGCTGGAGTCGGATCTTGCGGTAACGGTGGACGGCGAGGAGATTCCGTATCGGATGGTCCGCCCTGCCCTCGCGAACGAGCCGGATCGTGACAAGCGCCGCGAACTCGACTCGCGCGCGAACGATCTGCTCGACGAGCACATGAACCCGCTCCATCTCGACGCCGCCCAGACCGTGCAACGCGGGACCCGCGACCTCGAGTTCGACAATTACCTCGAGCTCTACCGCAAGGCTCTGCCGGCCTCTGCGCTCGACGACCTCGCCGTGCAGTGCCGCACGTTCCTCGACTCGACGGAGCAGCTCTATGAGAGCTGGGCGGACAAGCTCTTCCGCACACGCGTCGGCGTCTCGCTCGCCGAAGCAGAGCGCTGGGACGTGCCTCGTCTCTTCCGCGCCCCCGAGTGGGACCCGATCTTCCCGGCCGACAAGATGGTCCCGGCGCTCGAGGGCACTCTCCAGGATCTGGGGATCGATCTGAGCTCGCAGGAGAACGTAACGCTCGACCTCGAGGAGCGGCCGAACAAGAGCCCGCGCGCCTTTTGCGCGCCGATCGAGGTGCCCGACCGCGTTGTGCTCGTCATCCAGCCGATCGGCGGCCCGGACGATTGGCGCGCACTCTTCCACGAAGGCGGCCACACCGAGCACTTCGCCCACACGTCGCGCGACCTATCGATGGAGGAGAAGCGACTCGGCGACAACGCCGTCACGGAAGGCTGGGCGATGCTGCTGCAGCACCTGACGGACGAGCCCGAGTGGCTGACGCGCCGACTCGACTTTCCGCGTCCCGGCGAGTACGCCATCGAAGGCGCGACCGGGCTTCTGTACTTTGTGCGCCGTTACGCCGCGAAGATCCTCTACGAGATCGAATTTCACGCCGCAGAGGATGTGACGACGATGCGCGGCCGCTACGCCGAGCTGCTGACCGACGCCCTGAAGATCGACGTCACGCCCGCGAACTACCTCGCGGACATCGACTCCGGCTTCTACGTGTCGTCCTACCTGCGCTCGTGGGCGTTCGAGGCGCAGCTGCGTGCGTACCTGAAGGAGAAGTTCGGCTCGAAGTGGTTCGCCACCCGCGAGGCCGGCTCGCTGCTGCGCGAACTCTGGGGCGAGGGCCAGAAGATGCGCGCCGAGGAGATGCTGAAGGACGTCACCGGCTCCACCCTGGAGATGGAAGCCGTCGCCGAGCGTGTTCGGGAGGTTCTCCGCTAGTCCATCCTGGCTTCATGCATAAGCTTTATGCATGGCCAGAACTCGAGTCTTGATCGCGGGCGCCGCAGGCCGCGACTTCCACAACTTCAACCTCGTCTACCGCGACAGTCCGGCCCACGACGTGGTCGCGTTCACCGCGACGCAGATCCCGAATATCGACGGTCGCCGCTACCCCGCCGAGCTCGCTGGGTCGCTGTATCCGGAAGGCATTCCGATCCTGCCGGAGTCGGCGCTCGAGCAACTCGTCCGCGAGCACGAGATCGACGAGGTCGTGTTCGCCTACTCGGACGTCACGCACGAGCACGTGATGCACATCGGCTCGCGCGCGCTCGCGGCCGGTGCATCATTCGAACTGATCGCCCCTCGGCAGACGATGCTCGCTTCGTCGAAGCCGACGGTGGCGATCTGCGCGGTCCGCACTGGATCGGGCAAAAGCCAGACGACCCGGCGGGTCGCCGAACTGCTGCGCGATGCCGGCAAGCGGGTGGCGGTGCTGCGCCATCCGATGCCGTACGGAGATCTCGCCAAGCAAGCAGTGCAGCGCTTCGCGCGCTACGAGGATCTGGAGGCTGCCGACGCGACGATCGAGGAGCGCGAGGAATACGAGCCTCATCTCGCCGCGGGCAACCTCGTCTTCGCAGGCGTCGATTACGAGCGCATCCTGCGTGCGGCGGAACAGGAAGCGGACGTCATCCTGTGGGACGGCGGCAACAACGACACGCCATTCATCAATCCGGATCTGCACATCGTCGTCGTCGATCCGCACCGGCCCGGACACGAGCTTCGCTACCACCCGGGTGAAACAAACCTGCGCATGGCGGACGTGTGTGTGGTCAACAAGATGGACAGCGCCACGCAGGAGGGCATCGACGCAGTCTTGAGCTCGATCCACGAGAGCAACGTAGACGCACGAATCGTCCTGGCCGCGTCGCCGTTCCACGTCGAAGGTGACCCGGAGGAGATCAGAGGGAAGCGCGTGCTCGCCGTCGAGGACGGCCCAACCTTGACGCACGGCGAGATGACCTACGGCGCGGCCGTCCTCGCCGCCAAGCAGTACGGCGCCGCCGAGCTCGTCGACCCACGCTCGTCCGCATCTGGCTCGATCGCCGAGACCTTCGAGCAGTACCCCAACGTCGGCACGCTGCTCCCGGCGATGGGTTACGGACGTGAGCAGATGGAAGACCTCCGGAAAACGATCGAGGGCTGCGACGCCGACCTCGTCCTGATCGGCACGCCGATCGACCTGCGCAAGTTGATCTTCCTCGACAAGCCGGCCATGCGCGTGACGTACAAACTTCAGGAGATCGGCGAGCCGACGTTGAAGGACGTGCTTGCCGAGAAGGGACTGCTGGAAACAGCACTCGTGTGAGCACGGTCGTCGCCTTTGGCGGGAACGCGCTCATGCGACCCGGCGAGCGCGGCACCGCGGCCGAGCAACTCGCAAATCTCCGCCGCGCGGTCACCGGGCTCCGTCCGTTGTTCGCGGAGTCCGGGGGTCTCGTGATCACGCACGGGAACGGCCCGCAGGTCGGCAACGAGCTGCTGCGGCAGGAGCGCGCCGCGGCAGAGGCTCCACCGCTGCCGCTGTGGCTCGCAGTTGCGCAGACCCAGGCGGAGATCGGCGCACTCATCGCCGCAGAGTTGCGCCCCGCACTCGACGACCGCGAGGTGGCGTGCCTCCTGACGCACGTGACCGTTGCGCCTGACGATCCTGCCTTCGACCGCCCGACGAAACCGATCGGCCCGTTCTATTCAGCCGACCACGCCGAGGTGCTCGAGCGCGAGCGCGGCTGGACGCTCGTGTCGGACGCAAACCGCGGCCATCGCCGCGTCGTGCCTTCCCCCGAGCCGCTCGAGATCGTTGAGCTGGACGCGATCCGTCGGCTCGTCAAAGCCGGGACGGTCACGATCGCATGCGGCGGCGGCGGCATTCCGGTCGCACGCCGCGAGGGCCGGCTCTCAGGCGTGGACGCGGTGATCGACAAGGATCGAGCCTCGACGCTGCTCGCGCGCGAACTGGGGGCCGAGCGCATGATCATCCTCACCGAAGTGCCCGCGGTCTATCGCAACTTCGGAGAACAGGATCAGGAAGAGATCCGCGAGCTCTCACGCCACGACGCCGAGGCGCTGCTCCCCCAGCTGTCGGAAGGCTCCATGCGCCCGAAGATCGAATCCGCACTCGGCTTCGCCGGCGAGACGCTGATCACGAGCTTCGATGCGCTCGCCGACGCACTCGCCGGCACCGCGGGCACGCGGATCCGCCCGTAAGATCGCACGTGATGATCGCCGTCGCCGAAAGCCTGAAAGGGCGCTCCTTCACCCGCGTCGCGGACTGGAGCCGCGACGAGCTGCTCGAGGTGCTCGACCTGGCCGACGAGCTGAAGCGCCTGCAGCAGGCGCGCGAGCAGCACCACCTCCTCCCTGGCCGAACACTCGGGATGATCTTCCAGAAACCCTCGACGCGGACCCGGGTCTCCTTCGAGGCCGGCATCTACCAGCTCGGCGGCACCGGGCTGTACCTCTCCGCGGCGGACCTCCAGCTCGGGCGCGGCGAGACGATCAGGGACACGGCCGTCGTACTCTCGCGCTACCTCGACGCGATCATGATCCGGACGTTCGCCCAGTCCGATGTCGAAGAGCTCGCGGCCAATGCGTCCATCCCGGTCATCAACGGGCTGACCGACAGCGCCCATCCGTGTCAGGCACTCGCCGACGTCATGACCATCCGTGAGCGCTTCGGACGTCTCGAAGGGCTGAAGGTCGTTTACCTCGGAGACGGCAACAACGTATGCGCGTCGCTGATGGTCGCATGCGCCAAGCTGGGGATGGAGTTCGTCGCGGCGACGCCTGCTGCTTACCGGCCGAAGGAGGAGGCGATACGTATCGCCCGCGAAGCAGGTGGCACCGTCGAGCTCGTCGACGATCCGCGCGCCGCCGCCGAAGGCGCCGACGTCCTCTACACCGACGTGTGGGCGTCCATGGGCCAGGAAGAGGAGCGCGAGCGGAGGTTGCGGGACCTCGCAGGCTTCGGCATCGACTCAGAGCTGGTCAAACAGGCGGGCGATGAAGCAATCGTCCTGCATTGCCTTCCCGCCCACTACGGCGAGGAGATCGCAGAGGACGTTCTCTACGGCCCGCAGTCGGCCGTGTGGGACCAGGCGGAGAACCGCCTGCACGCCCAGAAGGCGTTGATGGTCCTCGTGATTCGGTAAGACTCCCCGCGGCATGCTGCCGCTGAAGGACAACGTTCCTACTCGCACATTTCCGGTCGTCACTGTCGGGATCATCGTCGTCAACGTGATCGTCTGGATCTGGGAGTTCACAGGCACGTCCGTCGAAACGGACGTGATCCATTACGGCTACTACCCGTGCAAGATCGATGGGCCATGCCTCGGGCCTGCCTTGAGCGCAGAGATCCCGTGGTACGAGAACACCTTCACCTCCATGTTCATGCACGGCGGCTGGGAGCACATCATCTTCAACATGCTCTTCCTCTGGATCTTCGGCAACAACGTCGAGGACGCGCTCGGGAAGGCGCGCTTCTTCCTCTGGTACATCGCGGGCGGGCTCGCCGCGACCGCAGCGCAGACCTTCGTGACGCTGAACTGGGGCTCGGCGCGGGACGCGAGCATCCCGAACATCGGCGCGAGCGGCGCGATCGCGGCCGTGCTCGGGGCCTACTTCGTGCTGCTGCCGAACGCGCGCGTCCTAACCGCGATCTTCTTCATCCTGATCTTCTTCCAGGAGCTACCGGCGATCTTCTTTCTCGGGTTCTGGTTCCTATTCCAGCTCTGGCAGGGCGGCTTCTCGGTCGTGCAGCCGGAGGCAGGCGGCGGGGTGGCTTTCTTCGCCCACATCGGCGGCTTCGTCTTCGGGGCGCTGACCGTGCGTCTCGTGGCGGTCCGCCGCCCGCTCATGCCCAAGTACTGATGCCCGACTTCGAGGAGCACGTCCGGCGCGCCCTCGACGAGCTCCCGCCCGACCTTGCGCAACGCCTAGAGAACGTGGCGGTGGTCGTGGAAGACGAGCACCCCGGTGAACCTGACCTCTTCGGGCTCTTCGAGGAGGCACCGTACCTGCCGGCCAAGGTCACGATCTACAGGCGGCCCCTCGAGGAGGAGTTCGGGCACGACCCGGGGGAGCTGGAGCACGAGATCCGGATCACCGTCCTCCACGAGCTCGCCCACTACTTTGGGATCGACGAGAACCGGCTTGACCAGCTGGGCTACCGGTGAGCTCGGTGCTGAATACGGTCGCGATCGGGGCCGCCGCGCTGGGACTCCTGGTCCTCCTTTTCTTCTTCCTCGGGCCCCGGGAATGAGGTTCGCCCCGAGCACGTTCTTAGACACATGACCCTGACTGAGATACACCAAGAGATCGAGCAGACGAGCGAGCGGCGGACAGAGCTGTGGCACATCCTTTCTCAGGGGCATGACCCAGCCGCGGCTGCAGAGCTCAAGAGTCTGAGCCAGCGCCTAGACCACCTGTGGGACGAGGAGCGTACGTTGAAGGCGGAACTCCGCTTCGGGGATCGCAGCCACATCGTCGCCCGGGCCCGGGTCGAAGAGCGCCTCGAGCGCGCGGCCTAAAGCTACCTCCCTCCTGCCCACCCGCGCGGAATGGTCGGCCCCGGACGAGGGATTCTCCCCTCTCCCCCCGGGGCCGACACTTTTCGCGAGGACTGTGGCTGTCACTGCGGCACGAACAACGACCAAGGAGCCGTGATGCCGGGTTCGCACGCAGAAGAGATCGTCGGGGACTACTTCGATCCGGACGGCTGGGCCGAGCAATTGATGGAAGACACCGAGGCCGAGCCGGATCTGGATCTTCCGCCGCTCCCTCCGCCTCGTCCTGAAGCAGCCTGAGCGCGGGATTCGAATCCGCCGCACCGGCGGCGAGGCTACACAGCGCGCTACTCGGGGCGTTAGCTCAGCTCGGAGACCGCCGGCTTTGCTCAGCCGACGCGGTTGTGAAGCCGACTCGCCGATGGCTGCCGTCGCAGAAGGGCTTGTTCTCCGACGCGCCGCAACGGCACAGCGCTACGCGCGTGTCTTCCCGAATCAACTGGCCGTCCGAGCCAACGATGCGAACGGGGCCGCGGACGAAGAGCGGCCCGTTCGGACCCGGCTCCATTGTCGTCTCCGTCGGTCGCTGTTCCTGCCGCCCGCCGTCGAGACGGCGGTAGTGGAGCGCTCCGGTCGGACAGGTCTCGATCGTGGCCGCGACGGCGTCTGCGTCCGCCGCGTCGACGACGATCCAGGGCCGCGCCTCTGGAACGAACACCTGGGGCAGCCTGCGCACGCAGTTGCGCACGTGAATGCAGAGCCGCGGCTCCCATAGGACCTCGATCGCATCGCCGGCGTACTTGCGCGCCGGGCCTCGCTCTTGCTCCGGGGTCGGCGTCAGTCCGGGACCCCCACGTCCCGCACAACGAGATCCGCGTAGTCGGGGTGGCGGCGAACGTACGAACGCACGAACGGGCAGAACGGGACGACGCGCAAACCCCGGGCGCGAATGTCGTCCAGCGCACCGGCGACGAGCCGTGCCCCGAGCCCCTTGCCCTCGAGCGACGGCAAAACCTCGGTGTGGAGCAGCACGACATGGTTTGGCGCTGGGCGGTACAGGATCTCGCCGACCACGTGCTCGTCGAGCAGCAGCTCGTAGCGCGACTCGCCTGGATCGTCCTGCACGGCGATGTTCTCCGCGCTTCCCCTCGGGTCGCGGTCGATGTCGTCCACCCCGTTGAGCCTAGCCCGCCGGTATAAGACTGGGCGGAGGAGCCCGAGGGCGCTGGGAGAAAGCAACACTCAGCATTCGGCTCTACCATGGAGCCGCGGGGCGTTAGCTCAGCTGGGAGAGCGCCGGCTTTGCAAGCCGGAGGTCGCCGGTTCGATCCCGGCACGCTCCACCTTTAGAAGCCCCGCTCAGGCGGGGTTTTCTGTTTGCCACCCGCGGCACGAGCTCAGCCGCTTCCGGGTGATTACTGCCCATTCCTGCCCATTGGAGCGCCCTGTCGTACTGCTCCCGCGCCGTCTCAGAAAGCTGCTCGCGGTGCTCGGCCGCGTGCGTGTACACGTTTAAGGTGAAGCGCACGTCGGCGTGTCCGATCTGCCTCGACGTGTAGGAGGGCGGGTCACCGCAGGCGCTTCGAAGTGACGCATACGTATGCCTCAACCCGTGCGGTGAAAGCTTGCCAATTGAGGCGATCTCCAACTCAGCCAGCCTCGCGTTGGCGACCTCGACAGCCTTAACAATCAGGCGCCGCCTGACGTTGTTGCGGTTGTCCATCGCTCCTGTGCGCGTCGCGAAGAGGAGATCACGATCGTCGCCCTGACGGTCGTCCAGGAAGAGCGTCAGTTCCTCGCGAGGCCCGTGCGGCAGGTTGACCGTCCGGACGCCTGCCTCGGTCTTCGACTCCCGTACGCGCAGCGTTCCCTTGGCGACTTTGACATCTCCGCGCTGTAGCGCGAGCGCCTCCGAGACGCGCAAGCCGCATCCGGCAAGCACAGCGATCAGGACGCGACCCTTGCCGTCGTACATGCCTTCGGCGGCCTTGAGCAGGCTCGGGAGTTGTTCGGGCTCGACGTGGGTTCGGATCGGCGTCGTGCCTTTGAAGCGGCGACGATTTCCGCGTGCAGGGTTGGCGGCCAGATACTCGTAGTCCACGGCGAGGTCGAAGACGGACGCGAGCCTGTTCAAGACCTTGTTGACCTGGTTCACGCCGAGAACCCCATCGTCTGCCTTTAGGTGTCTGAACCTGTCGACCTCACGTGCGCTGATAGCAGGGGCTGCCGACTAAGCCGCGACTGCGGCGCGGGCACGGGCTGTGCGCACCGCCGTCGTGAGCGTTTCGATGTCGTAGGCACCGTAGTGGCGGCGGCCGTTGATGAAGAAGGTGGGTGTGCCCGAGACACCGCTCAGGTCGGCGCTGTCAACGTCTTCGGCGACGCGGGCAGCACCGGCGTGGCTCTGCAGCTGGTTGGTGAACCGCTCAACGTCGAGCCCGAGCTGCTCGGCGTACCGGACGAGGTCGCTGAAGCCGAGGAGGTCCTGGTGGTCGAGCAGGACGTCGTGCATCTCCCAGAACGCTCCCTGGTCTGCTGCGGCCTCGGCGGCTTCCGCGGCAAGCCGGGCGCGGGGGTGGACATCGCTCAGCGGCAGGTGCCGCCAGACGTAGCCGACGTCGCCGAAATCGCGGAGGAGCTCGCGAACCACCGGTTCCGCCTGCCCGCAGTAGGGACATTCGAAATCGCCGTACTCGACAAGCGTGACCGGTGCTTCGAGTGGCCCGCGAACGTGGTCCCGCTCCGGGTCGACATCGATGTAGAGGTCGACGAGCGGCTGCGCGGTGCCGAGCAGGGCGCGGATTCGCAGCCGCCTGGGCAGGAGCGCCGTAGCGCGGAACAGCAGCCAGGTGATGAGCGCCGCTGCAAGGGCAGCGCTGAGGATGCCGACCTTCGCCTCATCGAGCCGCCGTCCGTCGAAAGCCAGTGTCGCGACCAGCAACGAGACGGTGAAGCCGATCCCGGCGATCGTGCCGCCGCCGGCGACCGACACCCAACCTACGGGTGGCTGCAGTCGGCCACGGCTCAGATGCGTCGCAAGCCACGAGCAGCCGAGAATGCCGACGGGCTTGCCGACGACGTAGCCGAGCAGGATCCCGAGCGTGATCGGCGAGCTGAAGGCTTGCGCCAGGAAGGCGCCGTCGAGCGCGATGCCCGCGTTCGCGAGCGCGAACAGAGGCACGACCAGGTAGCTCGTCCACGGATGAAAGAGTTGCTGCAATCGTTCGTTGGGCGAGGTGGCCGACCTGAGCTCCACTCCGGCGGCGCGTGCCAAATCCGCCGTGGGTTGCTCCCGGAACTCGCGGAAGCGCTCCGTTGCACGTTCGAGAGTGGATCGGGAAGCCGGATAGGCGTAGACCAGGAGACCCATCACAAGGCCGACGACGATCGGTTCCACTCCCGACTTGAGCAGGCCCACCCATGCGCCGGCCGCAAGGACGAAGTAGACGAGTCCGATGCGCACGGGCACGCTCCGCAGGACTAGGACGGCTACGAAAAAGCCGACGGCCACAAGGAGTGGCACAAACCGTAGTGCCTCTGTGTAGACGGTCGCGATGACGAGGAGCGCGACGATGTCGTCGACGACGACGACCGTCAGAATGAACGCACGCAGCCGGTCTGGAAAACGCGGTCCGACGAGCGCGAGCAGGCCGAGCGCGAAGGCCGTATCCGTCGACATCGCTATTCCCCAGCCGTGCGCAGACGAGCGACCGGCGTTGAAGGCGAGATAAATACCAACCGCGGCCGCCATGCCGCCGATGCCGGCAAGCAACGGCAAGGCGAAACGCCGCCGCTCGCGCAGCTCGCCAAGGTCGATCTCTCGGCGCGCCTCGAGCCCGACGACGAAAAAGAAGAACGTCATCAGCCCGCTGTTCACCCAGTGGCGAAGATCCAGCGAGACCCCTGCGTCGGCCACGTCGATCGACAGCTTCGTTCTCCAGAGCGAGTCGTACGACGACGCATCGACGTTCACCCACACAAGTGCCGCCACGGCCGCCGCCAGCAAGACCGCCGCGCCGCCGGTCTCGGTGCGCAGGAACTCCCGCAGCGGCGTCTCGACGCTTCGCGCCCAAGCCGTTCGTCCCGAGAATGTTGAAGGGGGACCGTTCGGATCGGTGCTAGTGCTCATAGCGCAATGCCAAAGCGCCTCGCTGGACTCCTAGTCACTTGCTCTCGTTGATGATGCGGGCGCCGCGGCCGTGGGTGAGGAAGCTGAAGATCCAGCGGGTCACGACGAGCAGTCGGTTCTGGAACCCGATCAGGTAGAAGAGATGCACAACAAGCCACGTGACCCACGCGGGGAAGCCGGCGAGGCGTATTCCCTTGACGTCGGCGACAGCTTTTGAACGACCGATCGTGGCCAGATTGCCCTTGTCGACGTACCTGAACTCCTCCGTGGCGCGGCCGCGGAGACGGTTGCGAATCACTCGGGCGACGTAGCGTCCTTCCTGCATCGCGACCGGGGCAAGCCCGGGCAGCGCCACGATCGTCCCATCGCTTTGCACGATCCGGACCATGTCGCCGATCGCGAAGACCTCCGGGTGGTCGGGCAAGGTCAGGTCCGCCGTGACCGTCAGCCGCCCGGCTCGGTCGACCTGCGACCCGTCGGCGGACGCCAGCGCCGCCGCGAGCGGCGACGCGGCAACGCCGGCGGCCCAGATGACGGTGTGCGCGCCGACATCCTCGACCTCGTCACTCGCAGAGCGAATCGCGACCGAGGCAGAGCCGACGTCGACTACCGTGTGTCCAACGAGCGGCGTCACGCCGAGCTTCTCGAGCGCACGCTCGGCCTTGTGAGAGAGGGAAGCAGGAAAGCCGGTCAGGATGCGGTCGGCGGTCTCGACCAGGAGCACGTTTGCGCTGCGCGTGTCGACCTGGCGGAAGTCGCGGCGCAGTGCCTCGCGGGCGAGCTCGGCGATCTGCCCGGCCATCTCGACTCCGGTCGGGCCGCCGCCGACGACCACGAACGTCAGCCAGCTCCGGCGTCTTTCCTCGTCGGGCTCGACCTCGGCGGCTTCGAATGCGGTGAGGATTCTGTTGCGGATGTCGAGGGCTCCGGCGAGCGACTTCAGCTCGGGCGCGCGTGCCCGCCAGTCGTCGTGGCCGAAGTAGGAGTACCGCGACCCGCCGGCGACGACCAGCGTGTCGTACTCGAGTCTTTCTCCGCGGGCACCGTTCGGGAGGTGATCGAGTACGACCTGCCGTTGGTCTAGATCGAAGCCGCTCACCTCCGCCAGCAGCACGCGAACATTGGTCTGGCGTTTCAGCACCGCGCGAAGCGGTGAAGCGACCTCGGCCGCCGAGAGCGCGCCGGTCGCAACCTGGTAGACGAGCGGCTGGAAGAGATGGAAGTTCTGCCGGTCAACCAGCGTCACGTCGACGGCAGCATCTCGGAGCTTGCGAACCGCCTGCAAGCCGGCGAAGCCGCCCCCGACGACGACAACCCGCCGGCGAGCAGGCTCACTCGCCGACAACGCTCGCGCTATTGCTCATAGCGCTCCACGACGTCGGGTGCTCGAACCTCAGCCGCATCCGGATCGCCACCTGCTCGACGCAGCGCCCGTCGTTGCCGGAGCAAGTCCCAAGACTGATCGAGCGAGATCTTGAGTTGTTGCAGGCGTCGCCGCTCGGCGTCGGTCGCGTTCCCTGCCGCCTCTCGCTCCCACAGTTCGTGCTCCTCGGCAACGAGTTGCTCGATGGTTCCGTGGATCTGTAGATCGTCCATCAGTCCTCCTGAGAATACGACGGGTTAGTTGACATCGATGAGCACTTTGCCTGACAGGGTGCGATGTCGTAGCGACAGCGCGTGCTTGGTAACGTGGCGTGATGGATCCTGAGCGGGCCCGCGAACTGTTGGCCGCAGAGCGCGAGCGGATCGAGCGGGCGCTCGTGAGACTCGGGCACCAGGACACCGGCGAGCCGGCGGACGAGGAAGATCCGGCCAACCAGGCGTCCGACCTCTATCAGGACGAGCTCGACGAGGGTCTTGCAGATGATCTACGCGGAGAACTCGCCGCCGTCGAGCGTGCCGAGGCCCGTCTTTCCACCGGTACCTACGGCCTCTCGATCGAGAGCGGCAAGCCGATTCCGGACGAGCGTCTCGAGGCTCTCCCAACGGCGGAACGGACGACCGAAGAGGAAGCGTCTAAGTGACCTGGTGCGCGTTCCTCTAGGTGTCGATCCCCGACCGAGCTGCCGCCGAGTATGTGTCGGCGCGCGACGTCGCGGCTCGCGGGACACCGGCAGCCGCGTAGGCGTCCTCCTCATCCAGGGTCTCGTGCTCGAGGAGCGCGGTCGCAAGCGAATCGAGCCTGCTCCGATTCTGCTGCAGCAATGCAACGACCTGCTGATGTGATTCGTCGACGATGCGGCGTACCTCCTCGTCGACGACTCGCTGCGTATCGGGCGAGACGTCGGCGGCGCCCGGGAGGAAAGGGCCCATGCCGTCACGTGGAATCACAGCGACCGGGCCGATCGCGGAGCTCATGCCCCAGCGGCCGACCATCTGCCGCGCGATCTCCGTGAGCTGCTGGATGTCCGACTCCGCGCCGGTGCTGGTCTCGCCGTACACGATCTCCTCCGCGGCACGGCCGCCGAGTGCGACGTTGATCTTCGCCTGCACCTCGGGCTCGCGGTAGTTGAAGCGGTCGCTCTCGGGCGCTGCGAACGTGACGCCGAGCGCCATCCCGCGAGGGATGATCGAGACTTTGCGTACCGGATCGGCGCCTTCGGTCAGCATGCCGACGATCGCGTGGCCGGACTCGTGGTAGGCGGTGCGGCGCCGGTCCTCGAGGCTCATCATCACTTGCCGCTCGGCACCGAGCACGATTCGCTCGAGCGCATCCGTGAAGTCCGATTCATCGACGACGTCGTGGCTGCGTCGTGCCGCCAACAGCGCAGCCTCGTTGACGAGATTCGCGAGATCCGCTCCGACCATTCCGGGGGTCGTCGCCGCGATCCTGCCGAGGTCGATGTCTTGCCCGAGCGGCACGCCGCGCGCGTGCACCCTGAGGATCGCCTCACGGCCGGCACGATCGGGAGGCTGCACGGCGATCCTGCGGTCGAAACGACCCGGCCGAAGGAGAGCCTGGTCGAGGACATCGGGACGGTTGGTCGCGCCGATGACGATCACGTTCGTGGACGAGTCAAAGCCGTCCATCTCGGTCAGGATCTGATTCAGAGTCTGCTCGCGTTCATCGTTGCCGCCGCTGAAGCCCGCGACCCCGGACGTGCGTGAGCGGCCGATCGCGTCGAGCTCGTCGATGAACACGATCGCCGGAGCTGCTTCCTTCGCCTGTGTGAACAGGTCGCGCACGCGCGACGCGCCGACGCCAACGATCGCCTCGACGAACTCCGATGCGGCCATCGAGAAAAACGGAACGTCCGCCTCACCCGCGACCGCACGTGCGAGCAAGGTCTTGCCGGTGCCCGGAGGGCCCGAGAGGAGCACGCCACGGGGTATCCGCCCACCGAGCCGCCGATATTTCTCGGGATGGCGCAGGAAGTCGACTACCTCCGTCAGCTCCGCTTTCGCTTCGTCGATGCCCGCCACGTCCGCGAACGTGACACGGTCGCCGGTCGGCTGGTATCGGCGTGCGCGCGAGCGGCCGAACGATCCCAGAACGTTCTGAACGTTTCCCGCCCGCCGCATCAGCCAGAACAGCAGGAAGATGAAGAGAATCGTCGGCCCGAACCCGAGCAGTAGGTTCTGCCACCATGGCCCTCCGGTGTCGAGCGGTTGGGCGTTCACAACTACGCGCTTCTGCTGAAGGAGCTCCGACAGGGCGTCGTTGTTGGCGAACGCAGGGATCTCGGTGCGGAACTTCGTCGTCGGCTTACTTCCCGCGTACTGCTCCTTCTGCTTGAACGTGCCTTGAATCGCCGTGCCCTTGGACGTGATCTCCTTCACGTGGCCTGCTGTCACCTGCTCGAGGAAGAACGGGCTGTATGGAACTCGGACCCGCGACGGCGGCTGCGTCGCCCGCGAGCCAAGGTAAAAGTTGAAGAACAGCAGCGTGACGGCGAAGAGGATCCAACCGCGGGTTGGACGGAAGCGAGGCAGCTGCGGCGTGGGCGGCGGTGGCGACGACGATCCGCGCGGTGCAGGCGGCGGGCTCGCGTTCGTCTGTTGATCCTCGCGCGTTGTGGTCACCGCAGCGGGCTCACGATCGCCACGAACCAAGACTAGCGCTCATATGTCTGCGGTTGCCGGACGCCTCGGGGCACATGCCCATGCAGCCCAGGCCGGGCTCCGAGTCCCTCGCTTCCGAGTTCCGTGTGTTTCTCCCTTCGGGAACGTGATGCATATCCTTTGAGTGTGAAGATGGCCGCGCCGACCTTGGAGCTTCTCGAGTGGGCGACGGCGCGCATTCGGACGTACGACGATGTGCGTGAAGCATGGCGGAGCAACTGCCCACGTACCGCCGTCTGGGACGACGCGGTGACAGACGGGCTGGTTCGCATCGACCGGCGGGCCGACGCGGGTTGTGCTGGGGTCGTTCTGACCGCACGTGGTCAGGCAGCTCTAGACGCTTCGCGTTAGGGGCGCCAAGAGGGAGGCCCGCGTGCCGGGCCCCCCTCTGCAGACAGGACAGCTAAACCGTTGGTGCGGGTGCTGCCATCTGCGCGTTACGAAATAGTCAGCGCCGCGGCGCCCAGCTGGCCGCGGATCTCACCTGCCGGATTCTTCTTCGTATGAACGTTCACGTAACCACGGCCCGCCTCGAGGGCGTTCAGAACCGAAGCGTCGACGGTCGCACTCCCTCGTGCGCCGCTCTTGCAAGGCGCGCACAGTGGCACGATCACAGGGCCCGCCTTACCGCGCGCACCGCTGTGAATGTGCGCAGCTACCGCTTTGCCTGTGAGTCTGCTGAACGTCAGTCGCCACGCCAGCACCGCCGATGATCCCTTCTTCGTGATCGTCACCGTGAACGTGCCCCGCGCCCGGCGGAGATTGCCTTTCGGCTTCGGCCGCTCCTGCGCAGCACGCAGCGACGTCTTCAGGGTCGCTGCCGGTGACACCTGGTCCCGAATCTCACCGGCCGGATTCGTCTTCGTATGCACGTTCACGTAGGCGCGATCGTTCTCAATCGCCTCGAGCACGGTCGCGTTGATGTTCGCAGTGCCGGTTACGCCACTCGTGCACGGGGCGCAGAGCGGCACAACGACCGGGCCCGACACACCGCGGGCGGCGATATGGATGTGCGCAGCGACGGCGTCACCGGTGAGATTGGAGAACGACAGTTGCCAGTTGAGAACCGCACCTGTGTCCGACTTGGTCAGCGTCGCGGTGAAGGACCCGCGAGCGGAGCCGACGTCCCCCTTTGGGGCCGGCACCTCGTCCCCAGCGGCCATCGTGGCCACGATCTGAATCCGCGTCGCCTCGTTTCGCGCGCCGGCTGCCCCGGTGACGGCCAGGAGCACGAGCCCGACCGCGCCGATCACTACGAGAAGCTTCTTCACCTCTATCCCCCTCCTTGCGATTCGGGATCGCAGGCCGACCCCTTCACACGCGCCTACGCGGACCTCGAGGGACCGGATTGTGGTGCCAGGCCTTAACGGTCCTGCGTAGCCCTGCTCCCTCGGATGGGGGACGCCCTCCGGGCAGAGAATCGCCGATATTTGGAGACAAGTACCTGCGGTTGGAGTACCTGCGGTTGGCGGACATGGAGAATCTGCGGCGAACACCCACACAGCCCTCGATGGCTTCGAGGCTCCTGTCGACCTTCGAGTCGGCGGGCCTGGCCGCGACGGCGACGTTCGCGAGCGTGGTGTGGATCGGCCTCGCTCTGCCGGGGCTGCCTCTGCTCCCGGGCTTGGGCGGCGGCCAGAACAGCAACGTCGCGATCTCTCTCAACAGCGCGGTTCTCGGCGTCCAGGACAGCCGCACCTTCACGCCTTCGATTGGGACCGCCGGGCGGCAGGCTCGGCTTCTCTCCCTCTTGCTCCCGGCGCCTGACCCGCTTGGCAAAGATCTCGCCACCAAACAACCGGATACCGAGGCAGGGTCAGGCGCACCGATGGTCGTCGCGCTCCCACCCGCACCACCGGCACAGGCCGCGGCTCATGACGACGGTCCTCGCGTCATCGAGAGCACCCATTTCGCCTCGGCAGCATCGCCTGCGCCTCCGGTTTCCTCGCCGCCGCCACCGCGCCAGCCAGATCCGAAGCCGCAGACGCCTGCACCTCCCGCGCTTCCGATTGATCCACCTCCGCCCACGGATCCCGATGCCTCACCGGTGGCCGGGGATACCCCGCCGAGCGACGGAAGCTCTCCGGACACGACGACGCCGCCCGACCCGGGCAGCGCTCCCGGGAACGGAAACGGAAACGGAAACGGAAACGGCAACGCCGGCGGGAACAACCCGAACGGAGGCGGCAACAATCCCAACGCCGGTGGCGCCAACGCAGGCGGCAACGGCAACGGCAACGGAAACGACAACGCCGGCGGGAACAACCCCAACGCAGGCGGCGACAATCCCAGCGCCGGTGGCGCCAACGCAGGCGGCAACGGCAACGGCAACGGAAACGGCAACGCCGGCGGGAACAACCCCAACGCGGGAACAACCCGAACGCAGGCGGCAACAATCCCAGCGCCGGTGGCGCCAACGCAGGCGGCAACGGCAACGGGAACGGCAACACCGGCGGGAACAACCCCAACGCAGGCGGCAACAACCCGAACGCGGGTGGCGCGAATGCCGGGGGTAACGGAAACGGGAACGGAGCCGGAAACGGAGCCCCGAAAGGGCCCGCGAAGAAGGGACAGTAGGTGGAGGGCCGCTTTCGTTCTCGCTACGGGCGGGTGGCCGTCACCCGGGCTGCGCTCGTCGTCTTCCTGATCTTCACGGTCGCCATTGCCGCACTCGTCTTCACGCTGGACCTGAGCGCCAGGCATTCGAACCGGCAGGAGGCCGCGACCGAGCTCGCGAGCACGGCACGCGTCGCCGCCTCGACGTTCTCGACCATGCAAGCCAACCTCCGGACACGAGTCAGCGAGCTCGCGGCGTCCGCATCACTCCAGCAGGCCGTGCTGGGCAAGAGCGGGGCGCGGCTCCGTTCGCTCGCCCGCTCGCGCGACGCCCGCATCGTGTTGCGGGGTCGTACGTTCGGCAAGCTTCCAAAGGAACCGCGGGTTAGTGCGACGGCGACTCTCGCACGACGGAATCACGTGGTAGCGCAGGTGACCATGGCCATCCCCATGGATCGATCGCTGCTCGCTGTGTTGCAAAGCGTCACGCCGATGCCGAAGCACGCCGCACTGCTGCTCGTTCAGCACGGTCGTGTGATCGCGGGAGGCCCGGCCGGCACACAAGTCGACGTCCGGGATCACCGCATCCAGCTCGCAACGGTGCCGTTCTTCTCGAGGGCCACGAAGCTCGTGGCCGGGAATGCATCACTCATCGCCGTTGAGCCGGTCTCCGCCGTAGAGGCTCGAGTGAATGCGTACCGAAGGCGTCTGCTCTTCGCCGCGGCCATCACTCTCGCGCTTGCGGCAGGGCTTGCGACACGTCTCGCTCGCCCCGTCGCACGCGTCTTCGCCGATCTCGCACGCCTGACGCGCCAAGCGCAGACCGACGCCTTGACGAATCTCGCCAACCGTCGAGCACTCGATGAACGCCTGGACGATGAGGTCGACCACGCGCGGCGACTCGGCACGAACGTCGCTTTCGTGATCGCCGACATCGACAACTTCAAATCGATCAACGACAGCTACGGCCACCAGACGGGCGACGAGGTTCTGCGACGCATCGGTCGAGCCTTCGCCGAAGCGGTCCGCGAGCTCGACCTTCCAGGGCGATACGGAGGCGAAGAATTCGCCATCGTGCTGCCCGGAACGAATCTGAGCGGGGCGCGCGCGCTGGCGGAGAAGATCCGCAAGAATCTGGAGAAGCTGCTCGCCACGACGCCGGACGGAAGCCCCTTCCAGGTGACTGCCAGCTTCGGCGCAGCTTGCTTCCCAGCGCAGACCAGCGTCGAAGAATTGGTAGCCGCGGCCGACGCCGCGTTGTACCAAGCAAAGAGGACAGGCAAGAACCGCGTCGTCACGGCGACGGCGAAGCGGAAGTCCCGCGGCCGCGCGGCTGCCGCCGACGCCCCGGCACCAGCCTAAGAATCCGTTCACCAGACACGAACCTGCGGTGCCCGCGGACTGTGGAATCATTCTGCAGATGGGTCGAAGGGGTCTGCCTATCTCTGTCGCCGTGCTCGTCGTCTGCGCCGGGATCGGGCTGCTCGGACCGTCCGCCGGCAGCGCGTCCTGGGACCAGGTCCTGGTGAAGGTGGTGACGATCCACTACAAGACTCACGACGGTTACCGCCGCGCGGCGTACGTTGTACTGCCCGACTGGTACGGCCCAGGCAACAATCCGCCGCTGCCGCTCATCATCTCGCCGCATGGACGCGGCGTCTCGGCCGAGCAGAACGTCGCTCGCTGGGGCAACCTGCCAACGCTCGGCCCGTTCGCAGTCGTGAACCCGCAGGGGCAGGGCCGCAGATTCAGTCGCTTTTCCTGGGGCTACGCCGGGCAGATCGAAGACCTCGCCCGGATGCCGCAGATCATTCTCCACGCGATTCCGTGGTTGCGAATCGCACCGACGCGCGTCTATGCGTTCGGCACGAGCATGGGCGGCCAGGAGACCTTGCTGCTCGCCGCACGTCATCCGAAGCTCCTCGCCGGCGCCGCCGCCTTCGACCCGGTGACCGACATGGCCCGGCGCTACCGCGATTTCGCTCGCCTGCCATGCAACCGGGGCTGTCTCAGAAAATGGGGAGACCCACTCGGTCTCGGACTGCGCAAGCTCGCACGGGCCGAGATCGGCGGCACCCCGCGTAGCGCCCCACGCGCGTATGCGCGCCGCAGCCCGATCCACTACGCGCGCTCGCTCGCGAATTCGGGAGTGCCGCTCCAGCTCTGGTGGAGCAGGACCGACCGGGTCGTCAGATCAGCGGACCAGTCCGTCCCGCTCGCCCGCAAGTTGCGTCGGCTGAATCCGGGCGCACCGCTCCACACAGTCGTGGGCTCGTGGCCTCACTCCGCGGACATGCGCCCGTACTTCATGCTCATTCCCTCGTTGAAGGGGTTCGACCTGCTGGCCACTCGCAAGCCTGCCTCGCTGCGAGCTGCGCAGTCAGGCCCCGTACACAAGCTGCTGCCCTGGCACCGCGCCGTGCGCGACGCACAGGGAAGGCTGCTGCCCTGGTATCGGCCGCAGGCAGGGCTCGGCTACGACCGGGTGCTGCGCCTCGGCTGGAGGTTCATCGAGCAGCACGTTCCACGCGATCCGCGCACGGGCGCGAAGGTCTACCTCAACTACGCGGTCTTCGACGGCGAGACGCTTCGGGGCCTCTACTGGCAGCACAACCCCGCCTTCCTCAATGCGACGTTCGTCGACTCGCTCGTGTCGTGGTACCCGTACTCAGGGGACCGCCGTGCGCTGCGCGCCGTCCGGGAGATGCTCGACTACCAGCTCACGCACGGCACGTCACCTGCAGGCTGGGCCTGGCAGCGGGTTCCCTTCGCAACGGGCTGCGCCGGCGAGCGTAGATACGGCCGCTGCCTGGCCGGTCTCCCACGGCGTTTCTACGGGGGCATCGAGACGGACAAGGTCGGGATGCTCGGCCTCGGGTACCTCCTCTTCTACGAGCTCACGGGCGAGCGCCGCTACCTGCGGGCCGCGGTCGCCACCGGCAATGCACTGGCGCGCCATGTGCGGGCCGGGGACGCGACGCACACGCCGTGGCCTTTCCGCGTCGACGCGCGCACCGGCGCCGTGCTCGATGGCGCACAGTTCGGCGGGCTCGTCGTCGGACCCGTCCGGCTGCTCGACGAGCTGATCGAGATCCGCGCCGGGAACACGGGTGCGTACACACGCGCACGCGATCTCGCGTGGTCCTGGCTCTTGAAGCACCAGCTCAATCCGGACAGTCCCGCGTGGAACCGCTGGAGCGGCTTCTACGAGGACGTCCCCTACAACTCCCGCTCTGTCAACCAGGCGTCGCCCACTTTGACCGCCCACTATCTCCTCAGCCACGAGGCACCCGAGACCGTCGACCCGCAGTGGGCCGAGCACGCCACAAGCCTCCTACGCTGGGTGCGCACCTCCTTCGGGCGGGGGCCTTTCGCGGGCGCGTGGGGAATCGACGAGCAGCGGGCACCGGGGAAACCCGGCTGCTGCTCGCGCGTCGGCCTTGGCAGCACGACGTCTCGCTGGGCGGCGGCTAACGCACTTCTCTACGCGCGCACGGGCGACGAGCGCGCCCGCGAACAGGCCGTGCGCTCGTTGAGCTACGCGACGTATTTCGCCCGCGACGGACGCATCTCGTGCTGCGGGCAGCGTCCGGGGAACACGTTCTGGTTCAGCGACGGATACGGCGACTATCTGCGCAGCTTCAACTGGGCGATGGCGGCGATGCCCGAGCTGGCGCCCAAGCGTCAGAGCCATCTCCTCGGCTCCAGCTCGGTGGTCCAGTCGGTCGCGTACTCGCAGGGCAGCGTCGCCTACCGGACGTTCGACACGGGCAGCACGGAAGTGCTTCGGTTGCGGTTCCGGCCTCGCAGCGTGACGGCCGGCGCAGCCCTTGCGGAGCGCGACGATCTGGCCGCGGAGGGCTACGTGGTCCGCCCACTCGGCGGCGGCGACTACGCGATCCGGATCCGCCACGACCGTTCGCGGCGAATCCGAATCGACTAGTCGCGCGAACGCTGCGCTTTCGCGCGAAGTGAGCTACGGCGCTTCGCGCGGAATGTGCGCGGGCGAAGCCCGCGCACTCCTACTTGGGTTCCGGTGGGCGATTGATCTCAACCGCGGCGACGGCGGCGCTGAAGCGTCGCCCGGCCTATGGGTCAAGGGCGGTTGTGAGCCCTAAAACCATCGCCCTGCGTCCCAAACACGGTTGACAGCAAACGCCGACCGCACCCTAATAGGAGCCCACGGGCTTGGCCCGTGGGCGTTCCCCGCGAAGCGGCGACCCTAAATCCCGCGCGAAAGCGAAGCTTTCGAGCGGTACCCTTTGGGGATGGAGGGTCGGGGGGACTCATGGGAATCGGCCGGCTGGGAGACAGCCTGGCAGCAGCCTGAGGAGGACGCCGACCGCGACCAGGTCCTTCGCCTGGCGCGGCACCTGGCCGAGGCGCGGGAGCGCCAGAGTGTCGAGGCCCTCGCTCAGGTCGACGATCTGAAGCGCGCACTACGCGAGCGAGCGGCCGACGTCGCGCGCCGAGAGCTCGAGGTCGAGCGGCGGATCCGGGAACTGGAGAAGATCGATGCGCGCAGTCACGAGGGACGCCGTCGGCGCCTACGCCGCTCCGAGCGCCTACCGGAGACGGATCGCGCTTACGCGGAAGAGTTCCTCGCGCGACGCGAGACGGAGGCTCAGCAGCGGCTCGACGCACTCGCCCCGCGGGAACACGAGGTCGCGGAACGCGAGACCGCGCTCCGCGCGCGTGAGCTCGAGGTCGAGGAAGCCGAGGCTGCGCTGACCAGTCGTGAGCAGGAGCTCGCAGAGTTGAAGTCTTCAGTCGATCGCCGCAAGCACGAGCTCGAAAGCTCTTACGCGCGGCTGCGCGAAAGCGAAGCCGCGTTCGCGGAACGGCGGAGCGAGCTCGAGGAGAAGGAGCGGCTACTCGAAGTGTCGCGCACGGAGGTCTCGCGGACGACCGACGAGCTCGTCGCGCGCTCGGCCGCTCTGGAAGCGGCCGAGCAGGAACTAGAAGCAGCGCGCAACCACCTCTCCCTCGAGGCGCGGGAACTGGAGTCCCGCAGCGACGCTGTCCGGTCCGATCAGACGCAAAGCGCCGACGAGCGGGGCCGAGAGTTTGCAGAGCTGGCGACTGAGCTCGAGAAACGTGCAAAAGCGCTCGACGAGCGGGAACGGCGGCTTGCCGCTCGCGAACGAGAAGCGGTGGCCCTCGAGCAGCGATCGACAGTGGAGAGTGAGCGCAAGCTCGCACTCCTCGAATCGCAGCTCGCCGCACGGGAGGCGACGCTGCTCACGCGCGAGGCGGAGCTCCTACGCGTGCAGGCCGGTCTCGCGACACAGCAGGAGAGCATTCGAAGACGCGAGCGGGCGCTCGAGGACGAAGAGCGCCTGCGGGAACGGGAAACGGCCTTGCCCGCGGTCCCGTACCTCAGCTTCAGCGAAGGACTGGACGCCTTTAGCGGCGGCCGGCAGCGCTAGGCCGGCACCCCGAACTAGAAGTACTCGGCGACGACCCGCTTGCAGACTTCGACCACTGTCGGGTCGAACTGGGTTCCGGCGCCTTCGTCGAGTCGCCGTAGCGCCTCTTCCTTCGGGAGCCGCTTGCGGTAGGGCCGGTCCGAGGTCATCGCGTGGTACGCGTCGCAGGCCAGGATGATCCGCGACTCGATCGGAATGTCCCCGCCCAGCTTGCGATCGGGATAGCCGGTGCCGTCGTAGCGCTCGTGACAGTGCCGCACGATCGGACGGACTTCTTCGAGCCGGTCGATTGGCGCGATGATCCGCTCGCCCAGCTCGGGATGCTTCTCGACGAGCTTGCGCTCCTCCGCCGTCAACGGGCCTGGCTTGGACAGGATCGCCTCGGGAATGCCGATCTTCCCGATGTCATGGAACAGCGCACCGAGCTCCAGCCGCTTCAGCGAGCGCGTGTCGAGGCCGAGCCCCTCGCCGACCTTCAGTGCCAGGTCGGTGATCCAGCGGGCGTGTGAGGACGTGTACTCGTCGTTCGCCTCGAGCGCATTGGCCAGCGCCTCGACCGTCGACAGGAAGGTCTTCTCGAGGCTCTGGAAGTTGCCCGCGTTCGTGAGCGCAAGCTTGGCCTGATGCGCGACGCCTGCGAGCAGGCGGAGATGCCGCTCGCTGAACTCGCCGTCCTCGGGTGCGGCGACCGCGATGCAGCCGAGCCGTCCACCGTCGAGCGTCAGCGGGGCGACTGCGAACCGGCCCCGCACGCCAACTTCGTTGGCGCCCTTGATCGCAGCTCGCTGCTCGTCGGTGACTACGAACGGCTCCTTCCCGGAGAAGAAGTTTTCCGCAGACTCGTGGTCGAAGTGCATCCGGCTGAGCCGCTCACGGTCGAGCTCCATGTAACCGTGGGTTGCGCGGACCGTGAGCTCCCCGCCGGCCGTTTCCTGGAACCACACCGATGCGCGCGGCGACCCGAGCGTTCGGGCGGACCGCTCGACAATGCGGTCGACGACCTCGCCCATGCCCTCGGCAGTCGAGAGCTGACGACTGAACTCGAGGAGCGCGGTCGCGCGCTCGGCCTCGCGGCGGGCGGCTTCGTAGAGGCCGGCGTTCTCGAGCGCCACCGCGGCGTGGCCGGCAAGCACTTCCAGCAGCCTGACATCGTCCTCGTCGAACTGGTTCAGGCCGAGCTTCGAGATCACGATGATTCCGACGACGCGCGTCCCATACGTCAACGGCACCACAACCTGCGACTCGTCGATGGCGTCGGTTCCGGGAAGCACGCGCGCAAACTCGCAATTGGCGGCATCTCCGATCAGCAGCGACTCGCCGGTCTCGGCGACGCGGCCGGTGATGCCCTGGCCGACCTTGCACGCAAGGATCTCGAGCGGCTCTTGAGTCTCAGACGTAAATTGGCCGACGAACGCGATCGGAATCACGTCGTCGCCCTCGACGATGGAAACGCGGCAGTTGTGGTAATCGATCAGCGAGCGCAGCTCGGTCGCGATCACGTTGCCGATCTGCTGCACGTCGTTGAGGCGGTTGAGCTTGCCACCGAGGCTCTGCAGCATCTTCATGTGCGCAACGGAGCGCATGTCGCGCGTGGACGGGACTTCTTCGCCTTCGGGACGCTCCAGCTCGGCGTCGTCGTAGAGGACGATCTGGTTCTTGCCGCGTGCCTTCGCGGTCATCATCGCGGCCTCCGCGCAGGCGATCAGCTCGCGCGGGTTCATCGCGTGCTCGGGACCGCGTGCGAGCCCGACCGAGATCGTGACGCGGCCGGCTGGATCGAACTCGGTCGCCTCGACACGCTCGACGAGCCGGTGCGCCAGACGCTCGGCGTTTTCCGCCGAGCGCGATGCAATCACGATCGCGAACTCCTCGCCGCCGAGGCGGTAGACCACGTCCGATGTGCGCATGGCGTCCTTCAAGGTGTCGGCGAGGCTGCGAAGGATCTCGTCGCCGGCACCGTGCCCGTAGACGTCGTTGACGCGCTTGAAGTCGTCGATGTCGAGCATGAGGAGGGAGACGGCATCGTGCGACCGGCTGGCGCTTGCGAGTGCCTGACGCAGACGCTCGTGGAATGCGCGGTGGTTGAAGAGGCCGGTGAGCGGATCGGTCTGCGCCTGATGCTCGAGCCGGGCGCGGACCTGGGCGTTGTCGAGCGCGAGCGCCGCAGCATCGCCGAAACGCTTGGCCAGCTCGAACTCGTCCTCGTCGAAGCATGCGTCCTCGCCGAGCCGGTAGATGTTGAGCGCACCCTTGATCGAGTCGCGCGCGATCAGCGGAATCGTGATCAGCGCCTCGGGCTCGTCTTCCGGGGTTCCCGCGACTGTCGCCGTGCGGGGATCCAGGTGGGCCTTGTTCACGAGCACGGGCTCGCGATGCTCGACACCCCAGCCCGTGAGACCGACCCCGAACGGGCAGCTGTCGGCCAGGATCTTGTCCGCCCACTTGTCACGCGCCCACACGGGGATGAGCAGTCGCCGCGGCTCGTCGGCCTCGTAGATGGTCAACGAGTCGTGCGGGACCAGCTCCGCGAGGGCATCTGCGATCCGGTCCAACAGGGCGTCGAGGCTCTGCTCGGCGAGCACGTCGTGAAAGACATCCGCCAGCCGGCGGTAGGACTCGACACGCGCGGTCCCCTGGGAAGAGTCGGAGTGAACGTCCTCTTCGATGAGGCGCAATGGAAGAGCGTGATCGCTCACGGACGGGTTTCGATTCGGTTGTACGACCGCAGTGGAGCCCCCTTTTTCAGAACCGACACGAAGCAAAGCGGGGCCCAAACCGGCTCGTATCCCCCGGTCGAGGGGTTCCTATCGTCTGCAAATGGTCATAGAGGGGGCATGGCCAGGGCTCGGGCCGACCAATCAGCCGCGCGGTTCCTCCCCCAGGAGCTGTCTTTGCCGGCACTCCACCAGGCGGCGGCCGGCTGCAAGGGCTGCCCCCTTTGGCAGCTCGGCACCCAGACCGTCTTCGGAGAGGGCCCGGGCTCCGCTTCGGTGATGCTCGTCGGGGAGCAGCCCGGCGACCAGGAGGACAAGGCGGGGAAGCCCTTCGTGGGCCCGGCCGGGCGGCTGCTGGACGAGGCGCTCGCGGAGGCCGAGATCGATCGCTGGGCCACGTATCTGACGAACGCCGTCAAGCACTTCAAGTGGCAGGCACGCGGCAAGCGCCGCATCCATCAGAAGCCAACGTGGGCCGAGATCACGGCCTGTCGTCCGTGGCTCGAGGCCGAGCTCGCCGTCGTTCAGCCGCGCGTGCTCGTCCTGCTCGGCGCAACCGCAGCGCAGTCACTGCTCGGTCGGCAGTTCCGCGTGACGCAGAACCGGCGCAAGGTGATCGAGTCGGACCTCGCCGAGGCCGTCACCGCGACCATCCATCCTTCTGCCATCCTCCGCGGCGACCCGGAGCTGCGCGAGGCGGAGTTCGCGGCGTTCGTCGACGACCTGCGGTTCGTCGCGAGTCTCGTCTCGTCTAGGTAGCCGGGGCTTCTTCCTCGGTTTGCGCGCCCTCGGCTTCGCGTGCGCGCTGCGCGAGGTCCTGGCTCAGATCCTCGGGATCGTTGTCCGTCTCGTCCCAGCTCGGGTGCGGCAGAGGCGCCGCCCCGAACCATTCGCGCACGGCATAGGCGAGACCCGCCGCGAGCCCGAAACCCAGCAGCAGTCGCTTCATTCTCCAGCCTCCCGTCGTCGTGGTCCGAAGGACCTACCCTACGACGCGGGACCGAACCGACGAACCGCTAGTCGCCCCAGTCGAAGTCGCGGCTGCGGCCCCAGAGGCCTTCCTCGGATTCCGGTCCGGTGGCCTGCTCTGCAGTCTCCTCGCCGGGCCAGGCGAGCACGGGGGACTCGGAACTGACCGCCGCCTCCTCGCCGTCCATCGTCTCTTCGAGGCGGGCCTGCTCCTCGGTCTTGAAAAGTGGGTGATTGTCGAACGGATCCGCGGCCTTGTAGTGACCGATCGGCATCGACTCCTCGAGCCTGGCGTTCCGCTCCTTCAGCTCGAGATGGTCTTGAATGACCTTGGCAAAGATCGACGGCGTCTCAACTTGCATAGAGGCTCCTGGATTGGGGGCTGGGTTGTCCCTGCGAGCGAGATTGTAGCCCTTCAGGGGGACTTTCCCCACAGAAACTGCTGGAATCGGCCGGTCGCCCTCAGGGGTGCGAGACCGGCACGGGCGCCGTCTCGACCCGATTCTTCCCGGCTCGCTTCGCCTCGTACATGGCGGCATCGGCCGCTGCGAAGAGCTCCGAAGCCGTCTTGGCCGGGGGAATCGCGGCGACCCCGAAGCTGGCAGTGACGGTGATCGGAGTACGGTCCACGGCCAGGACGATCCGGCGGGCAAGGGCCTCACGGATCCGCTCGGCCACCTGGGCGCCGCCTGTGAGGTCGGTGCCGGGCAGGATGAGAACGAACTCCTCCCCACCCCAGCGCCCGGCGAGGTCGACGTCCCGGACCGTCTCCTGCAGGAGCACGGCAAATTCGCTCAGGACGCTGTCCCCGGCGGGATGGCCGTGGCGGTCGTTCACGTCCTTGAACCAGTCCAGGTCTGCGACCACGACGGCGAGCGAGCCGCCGAATCGCTCGACGCGGGCGAGCTCGTCGGCCAGGGTCTCTTCGCACTGCCGGCGGTTGGCCAGACCCGTGAGGCCATCGATCAGCGCCTGCCGTTCCACGATTCGGTGCAGGCGTGCATTGTCGAGCGCTACCACTGCATGCGAAGCGAGCGAGATGGCCGTCATGCGGTCCTCGTCGCTGAAGTCGTCGCCGAAGAGGATCAGTGAGCCGAAGTTGATCGAGCCGGCCTGCAGAGGCACCTCGAGTCGCTCAGAGCCCTTGTCGGGATAGCCGGCCGTGACGAGCGAGCCGCTCGTCCGGACGATTACGCCCCCGGCGGCGCTGGTTGCCTCGATCGCAGCTTCTACGACGAGACGCATCAGCTGCTCGGCGTCGTGCGTCGCGCCGAGCGCCTCGCCGAAACGCGAGGTGACGTCGCGCAGGCGCCCGCGCTCTGCCTCGAGCTCGTCGAGACGCGTCTGGAGCTGGAACGCCATCTGGTTGAACGTCCGGCCGAGCAGGGCGAACTCGTCGCGACCCTGAACCGGCACGCGCTGTTTCAGGTCCCCGCGTGCGATTGCGTGGGCGGCTTCCACCAGGCGCCTGATCGTCCGCACAATCGCCCGCCCTTCGACGTAGGCCACGCCAGCCACGAAGACGAGCGCGGCGATGAGGCCGATCAGCAGTTGGTTCGTCGCCTTTCGGTTGGCAGCGTCGATGAGCGACTGCGGGCTGATTACACCGAGCGTCGCGGTGGGCCGTTCCTCGAGGGTGCCCGCAACCAGAGCCCGGTACTTCGTTCCGCCGAGGGAGACGGTGCGGGTCTTGCCGGACCGGAGATCGATGCGGCCGCTAACGCCGGGAGGCCCGGCCACGATCTCGCCGTGGTCCGCCAGGAGAACGTGGTCCGCCCTCTCGAGCCCGGAGCGGGCCTCGAGGCGAGTGACGAGGGCCCGGTCGAGCGGGACCGAGGCGATCACCGCGCCGCGAGCGCCTCCGGGCCCGACGACGGCGACTTGCCGAGTGGCCGCGGTCTGGTAATGCTTACCGACGCGAAAGCCCCCGGGCGCCTCCACAGCCAGCCCGGGCTTGCCCCTCAGCATGCGCTCGAGCGCGGCCCGGTCGCGCGCCAGAAGCGCCCGCTGGAAGGAGGGTTGGCGGGCAAGCCTCCCCGCAGCCTCATCGGCCGAGCCGAGCGCCTCCTGATACGCCGCCAGCGTGGCCCGAAGCCCCGCCTGGAGCCGTGCGTCGACCCGCCGGGCCTCGCTCTGCGCCGAGACGGTCGAAAAGCCCCAGAAGGCGGCCGCCAGGGGGAGCAAGGACAGCAGCAGGAAGTAGGCGACGAGCTTGACCTTGAAACTACCCAAGATTTCCCTTCAAGCCATTCCCCCAGAGTGCCGATACCTTGAACGAGATATCGACAACGTAAGGGACAAGCATGAGGGAAAATTGCGCGCGCGTCCTAGCCGCCGCGCTGATGACGGGAGCCATCGGTTTCGCACTCGCGATGCCCGCGATCTTCGAAACGGCGCACAACGCCGGTCGATCGCTGACAGCTCCGCCATCATTCCTTCAGCGCTCCGTACACGTGGTGGCGTCCGCGCCGTCACGCCCGGGTCGCGCTGGGCGGCTCGAGGGGACACAGTCAATCCAGCCGGCCAGTTCCGTGCCGGCCAGTCGATCCGGCTCAACCCGCAGCGGCAGTTCCCCGGCATCCAGTCGCCATCCCTCACGGGCCGATCGGTCGGGACCAGATACGAAGCCGGCCCCGAAGCCGACCGCGCCGGCCCCCGCTTCCCCCACTCGCGAGCTGACTGGTGCCACGCCTCAGACGGCGGTCTCGCCGCCCGCGCCCAGCCAACCGGCGACTAGCCCCGGCGACAAGGGCAAAGGAAAGAAAAAGGCCAAACAGCACGACAAGAGCAAAGGAAAGCCCGCGGAAGGCCCGCAGCCACCGGTGGCGGCTACGACCCCCCAGCCGGCGAACGAATCCCCGGCGACCGATGGTGAGAAGGACCACGGCAAGGGCAAGGACAACGGCAAGGACAAGGACAAGGGCGGTGGCGACGACAAAGGGCGCGACGGCTAGCGCCTATGCGAGGATAGCCCCGTGGCGCCGCGCCTCAGCAGACGTCTCGGGCCCGTCGGTCTCGCGCTCACGGCGTGGGACATCTGGCGCCGCTTGCCACCGAAGCAGCGAAAGCAAGTCCTGAACGTGGCCCGCAAGCATGGACCGAAGGTCGCCTCGAAGGTCTTGAAGGCAAGCGCGCGGGCGCGAACGCGCCGCGCGAAGAAGCTCTAGGTCGTTCCGAGAGCAGCGCGGACGATGCGGTCCTGCTCGCGCAGGTGCGCGGTGGGATACCCCTCGCTGGGGCTCGCCCGCCAGGGTCTGCCGGCGAAGGTGAGCGGGATCCCCGCTTCTTTCAGCGGCGCCTCGAGCCGATGCCGGATCGTTCGCCAGGCGCCCATGTTCTGCGGCTCCTCCTGCGCCCACACGACTTCGCGCAGGTTCGGATAGCCGGCGATGAGCTCCGCGTAGGCGTCGACCGGGAACGGATAGAGCTGCTCGAGCCTTGCGACCGCGACCTGCGTCGCCTCCGCGCGCGCCTCGTGCCCCGCGATGTCGTAGTAGACCTTCCCCGAACAGAAGACGAGGCGCGTCACTTCCCCGTGCTCTGCATTCGGGTCGTCGATCACTTGCTGGAACGAGCCTTGCGCGAGCTCGGCAAGCGTCGAGGAGGCCTGCTTCAGCCGCAAGAGCCCTTTCGGCGTCATCACGACCAGCGGGCGGCCGGCGGCGTCCAGGGCTTGACGTCGGAGCAGATGAAAGTGCTGTCCCGATGTCGAGGGATTGGCGACCCGGATGTTCTCCTGCGCGGCGAGCTGTAGGAACCGTTCCAGCCGTGCGCTCGAATGCTCGGGGCCGTTCCCTTCGTACCCGTGGGGTAGCAGCAGCGTCAGCCGGGTCGTCTCGCGCCACTTCGCCAGGCCCGCGACGATGAACTGGTCGATCACGATCTGCGCGCCGTTCATGAAGTCACCGAACTGCGCCTCCCAGAGCACAATCGCTTCGGGCGCGGCAATGGAGTACCCGTACTCGAAGCCGAGACAGGCGTACTCCGACAGCGGCGAGTTGTAGATCTCGAACGACGCGGTCGCATCGGCGAGGTTCTGCAGCGGAGTGAACGTCTCGCCGGTCTGGATGTCGTGCAGAACGGCGTGGCGGTGCGAGAACGTGCCGCGCTCGGTGTCCTGACCCGTAAGCCTGATCGGGATTCCCTCGGTGAGGAGGGACCCGAAGGCGAGAGCTTCAGCCTGGCCCCAGTCGATGCCGCCTTCTTCGATCGTCTTGAGTCGCCGTTCGAGCTGGCCCATCAGCTTCGGGTGGACCGTGAACTCCTCGGGCACACGCAGCAGCTCTTCGTTCAGCTCGCGCAACCGGTCGGCCGCAACGGCCGTGACCACGCCGTCGCCGCTCGAGAACGGGATCTTTCCCTCGGCCGGATTTGGCACGCCGAACGTCGCCTTCAGCGCCTCGTGCGCTTGCTTCAACTCCGCCGTGACCTGCGTGAGCAGCTGGTCGGCCTCTTCCTGCGTGACGACTCCGTCTGCGACGAGCCGCTGCGCGAACTGTTCGCGGACAGGCGGGTGCTCCGCGATCTGCGCGGTCATCAGAGGCTGCGTGTACGCCGCTTCGTCCTGCTCGTTGTGACCGTGGCGGCGGTAGCCCACGAGGTCGACGACGACGTCGCTTTCGAAGCGCCGCCGGAAGGCCAGCGCGAGTCGGACCACGGACATCGCCGCCTCCGGGTCGTCCGCATTGACATGGATGATCGGGACGTCGAAGCCTTTGGCGAGATCGCTCGAGTAGCGCGTCGAGCGTCCTTCGCCGGGATCGGTCGTGAAGCCCACCTGGTTGTTCGCGATCAGGTGGAGCGTCCCGCCCGTCGAGTAGCCCTCCAGCGCAGACAGGTTCAACGTCTCGGCGACGCCACCCTGCCCGGGGAAAGAGGCGTCTCCATGGATCAGCACCGGCATCGCAACGCTGGGGTCGTGCATGCCGTGGCGCGTCGCGCGATCGGTCTGCTCCGCCCGCGCGCGGCCCTCGACTACAGGATCGACCGCTTCGAGATGACTCGGGTTTGCGGCGAGCGTGACCGTGATCTCCCCGGCAGGAGTCGAACGCGTCCCGGCCGCGCCCAGGTGGTACTTCACGTCGCCCGTGCCGCCCTCGTCGGTGACGACAACTGCCTCGATCGTGCGTTCGCCCTCGAACTCGCGGAGGATCGAGTCGTAGCCGAGCCCGAGCGTGTGAGCGAGAACGTTGAGTCGGCCGCGGTGAGCCATCCCGATCACGACCTCGTGCGCGCCGTTCTCCGCCGCGAGGTCGATCGCCTCGTCGAGCATCGGCACCATCACGTCGAGGCCTTCGATCGAGAACTGCTTCTGGCCAAGAAACGCCCGGCGCAGGTACTGCTCGAACGCTTCGACACGGGAGAGCCGCGCGAGCAGCTCCTTCTTCTCTTCTTCCGACAGTTGCGTGCGGTACTTGCCGGACTCGATCGCCTGCCGCAGCCACACGCGCTTCTCGTGATCGGCAATGTGCTCGATCTCGTACGCGATTGTTCCGGTGTACGTGGCGCTCAGACGCGGCAGGGCGTCGGCGAGCGTGTCTCCCGTGACGTACATGCGCAGGACGGCTGCGGGCACACGCGCCTGGAGCTCCGGGGTCAGCTTGGGAATCAGCCGTTCGGGCTCGAGCGCAGGATCTCCGGGCGGCTCCGACCCGAGCGGATCGAGATGGGCGGCGAGGTGGCCGTGCATGCGGTGAGCCTTCACGAGAGCCATTGCCGCGGCGACGGCGCCGAGCAGCTCGTCGGAAACGGGCTCTGCCTGGGGCGTCGTTTCCGCGGGTGCGGCAGTCGGCGTAGAAGCGGGAGCGACAGCCGGGTGGCCGTTCCCAGCTGCCTCCAACAGGCGCGCAAGTCCGGGATGGGTCGCGACGATGTCGCTGTCGCCGCTCTCGAACAGCTGGCGCCACTCGCTCGGGACCGCGTCGGGGTTCTCGAGGTACTCCTCGAGCAAGTCGCGCGCGAAGCCTGCGTTCAGACCGTCGACGTCAGTCACTACGTCCTTTGTAGCAACGAGGCGTGCTACCAGAGGGGACGGCTCGTGATCACCGCCACCGCCAGGCCGATCGCGAAGCAGGCAGCCCCGGTGGCGGCTGCGTACGTCGCAAGCCGTTCACTGCGCCCGCCGATCCCGACAGCGATCAGCGAGAGCAGGATCGCGAAGGGGATCAGTCGAAGCGGCCGATAGGCCACGCCGGCGAGGCTGACGAAGATCGAAGCGGCAGCGAGAAAGCCGGCCACCGTCTCGGCCTGACGGCTCTGCCGGTAGGGCGTCGAGCTCACGTGTGCACCGTAGCGCGACGCGTCCGGGCGTATCCGCGTGAGGGGCGACCGTGCGGGCCGGGTCTGCGCGGACGGATGTGTCTGGGCCGCCACGGCAGCGGATCCGAATCGTCGGAAGCCGTCACGCGCGCGGCCGGCTGCTCGGGTCGCGGCTCGGACTTGATCGCCCAGTAGACGACCCAGCAGAGGTAAAGGATGGGGATCTTCATGATCACCATCAGCCAGATCAGCTCCCACACTATGGGGTCGAGTGTACCCCTGAAAATCATCCTGCAACCTGGGCCTCGAGCTTTCCCTTGAACAGCTCCTTTCCGTGGCTGTCGTACTGCGTCACGTCGAAGGTCGCACGCGCTCGGCTCGACTGGACACCACGGGCGGAAGCGATGCGCACCGGTAGTCCCGCCAGCGCTTCGTAGACCTCCGTGTACGTGCCCTGGTCGACACCGATCCACCGCACGCCCGCGGCCGGTTCGACCCACGCGTAGGCGAGCGGCCGCCCTTTCGGGTCATGACAGAGGACGTCGAGGCGTGGGTCCAGCAGTTCCCCGCTGACGAGGCGTCCAGCCGCGTTGCCACACCACGGCGGTTTGCGCTCGCCCGCCGCATCGGTGCCGCCGTCACATCCGTACAGCGTCTTGTGACCGGCGTCGGCAAACGTCAGGCTTTCGCCGAAGACGCCGATGCGCTCCACGACCACGGCGTCGTTTCTGATCCCCGCCTCTGCCGGCCGGCAGCTCGTGAAGCGGCCGCCGAGCGTCGTGCCGTCCAGGACGCGGCCGAGCGCGATCACGCTTCCCGGGACGGGTCTGAACTCCTGTGCGGCTTGGCCGTAGAGCAACCGCTCAGGCCGGTCGCCGCCGCTGTCGCACCCGGCTAGCAGCACGGCCGCGAGCAGAAGCACGGTGAGGTTCAGCCGGTCCAGCCCCACCTGGCCACGCCGCCGTAGCTCGGATCGCTGCGATAGGTGCGGTAGAAGATGTTCGTTCCACAAGCTTCGCACTTAGCCTCGACGATCTGGTCGCCGCCGTAGAGCGAGCGGGCGAAGATCATGCCGATGTGCGTCGAGCTCGCGAACGCGTCCATCACGCCCGCAGTCGACTTGCCGACGATGTGGTTCGGCGCTCCGAGACCGTTCCTGAAGTCTCCGGCGGTGTACGGGCCGTGCACGTTGCGGAGAGCACGCCAGTAGTACCGGCCGTCCCGCCAGTCGTCGGTCGACTCGCGCCACGTCTTGAACGTCAGCCCCGAGCAGTCGCCACCTTCGCCGTGCGCCGACGGATCGCCAGGCGCGTCGTACGGGTACGAGTCGGCGTCGTCGTAGTTCCAGCAGCCTCCACCCCACTGGTACCCCTCGTACCGCGCGGCGTTCGCATAGCCCTGCGCAGCGTCGCGGGTCATCGTGGTCATGAAAGTCGGAGCGTCGTAGTTGCAGCCGGCCCAGAAGCGGTGGTACGCCTGGGCACCCGTCGCGCCGGCAAGCACGACGCCGATACCGAAAGCAACGAGAAACGCTTTCATCCGGACACCTCCACGTCGAAGCGGTCGATGAGAAGACCCTTGGGCGTCGAGCCGAGTCGGTACAACGACGAGCCTGCAAGCCGGAAACGCGCCAGCGGTGCCGACTCGGCCCACCCGAGCGGCTCGACGGCAAAGCTGTTCACGACTCCGGACCGATCGAGGACGAGCACGACGTACTCGCTGCGATCGTCCGTGTACGTCTTCGTGACGACGACGAGACGATTTCCGAGCGGCTCGGCGAGCTGCACTTCGCCGAGCGGCGTCGCGCTGATGATGCGCCAGCTGCGCACGACCGCGTCGCCCACAAGCTCGGCCAGTCGAAGCTCACCCGCGCCGACGCGCTCGACCACTACCTCGCGGCCGTCGGCGAACGGACGACCTGGGCGGCCGCGTCCCGCTTGCGCCGCGCGGGCAAGCGCCGCGCCGTGCTCGGCAACAGGCAGCCATTCTTCCGAAGGCTGCTGCTGTACGACCGGCCCTGCCGGCCCTACGGCAAGCTTCGCCCACGTTCGATCGGAAAGCCGCTGAGCCCACCGCAGCGTTCCGTCACCGCGGAAGCTCCGCAAGATGGGTACCGGACTGACCCGGCTCGGCGGCTCGAGGACGTCCATTACTCCACCGGGCTCGAGAGCGAAGTCCGCGAGCCCGCCGCTGACTTCGAGGCTCGTCGCCTTCACACCCGCGCGTGACCAACGCTGGGCGCGAGCGTTGACCTGATCGAGCACCACGATCGAGCCGTCGGCTGCGACATCGAACGAGGAAGGGCCGACGAAGCCCAGCTCGCGGGAGCCGACAAGGCCGGCCTCTCCGACCGCGCCGCCCCACGCTGCCGCGACGATCCGCTCGTCCGCCGCGCGGTCGCGGCCGAAGATATGCACGCCGAGGGCAACCTCCGCTGCGTCCTCCACCGGGACACTGCGTTGCGGTGCGGCGCCGCCACCCGCCGGGACGGTGATCGTGGCCCCGCTCGCGCGGTCGCGGAGAATGGCGAAATAGGAGAAGCCCGCCAGCGACGAAGCGATCTCGCGCGGCAGGTCGACGAAGTAGCGGCCGTCGCTCGAGTCTTCGCCGCGCTTCAGCGTCAACTGCTGGAAAGGCCCGCTCTGGCCCGCGCGCACGTAGACCGAGCCGGAGCCGTCACAGGGCTCGCCATCGTCTCTCGGGGCGCAAACGATCGCGTAGCGGAGCGTGACCGGCTCGCCCGCTCTGGTCAGCACAGGCGGAGTGTGGGCGGCATCGACGCCCACCTCGGCCGGGATGGGCCCACTCGCCGCCGAGACCGAGGTCAATGCGATTCCCCCGATGACACCTGCGACGATCCCGGCCGCTCCCCCCGCTAGCGACCGGATGCCTGGTCGGCGCTGCATGGGATTCCTCCTGGTCGGGATCGCTCCGACGGTACGCGGCTAACTCCGACGCGTGGGTAACGTCTTTGCAACAGAAGTGCTAAATCCGCGTTAGCCCAGCCGCCGAAAAGGGGAATAGGCCGCGAAATGGTCGTGGACGAACGCCTACAAGCCATGCTGGAACAGGGGGAGGAGCTCGGCTGCCTCAACCTCTCCGCGGTCAGCGAGTTCCTGCAGGAAGCCGATCTCGACGAGGACCAGACCACCGGCTTCTTCGAACAGCTGGAGGAAAGGAACATCGCGCTCACGGATGACTGCGCACGACCGGAGGCCGTCGGGAGCACGTACGTCAACGGCGACCTCGCCGCCGCCACCACCGACGCCCTCCAGCTCTTCCTCAACGAAGCCGGCCGCTACAAGCTGCTGACCGCCGCCGAGGAGGTGGAGCTCGCGAAGCTGATCGAGGATGGCGACAAGGAGGCGAAGGATCTGATGATCAACTCCAACCTCCGCCTCGTCGTGTCGATCGCCAAGAAGTATCAGGGCCACGGGATCTCGCTGCTCGACCTGATTCAGGAGGGGATCATCGGGCTCATCCGCGCTGTCGAGAAGTTCGACTGGCGCCGCGGTTACAAGTTCTCGACGTACGCGACGTGGTGGATTCGGCAGGCCGTGCAGCGTGGCGTGGCGAACAAGTCGCGCACGATCCGCATTCCCGTCCACATCGTCGAGCGCGAGCAGAAGATTTCGCGCGCCGAGCGGGCACTGATCGCCAAGCTCGAGCGGGATCCGACCGACGAGGAGATCGCGGAGACGGCGAAGCTCTCGCTCAAACATGTGCAGGAAGTCCGTGCCGCCGCACGTGCCGTCACGAGCCTCGACAAGCCGGTCGGTAGCACGGGCGACGCCAGCTTCGGGGATCTCATAGCCGGCGAGGACGTCGAACCCTCCGAGGAAGTTCACGTGAGCCTCGCCGAGGACGCAGTTCGCAGTGCGGTCGAGACCTTGCCCGAACGCGAGCGCGAGATCGTGAAGCTGCGGTACGGGATGGACGGTGATCCTGATCCGAAGTCGCTCGAGGAGATCGGCCGCACGCTCGGCATGACGCGCGAGCGCGTTCGGCAGATCGAGGCGCGGGCGCTGCAGCGCCTCGCGGAACGGCGGGAAGTCGCCGCGCTCGGCGAACCCGCCTAATCAGTGGAGCCAGCCGGGCTCGAACCGGCGACCTTCTGGCTGCCAGCCAGACGCTCTCCCAGCTGAGCTATGGCCCCTTGCCCACCCAGTTTAGCGGCGAACTCGAAAATCCTTGGCCCAGTTCACTCCCGCAGCTTGGTTGTTCCGCGTGGGCGCGAGACGCAACTGGATCGCTCCTCGCCCGCCAAATGTCGTCAATGGAAGGAAGTAGCAGCGATCGGTGTCCGCGCGGTAGGCGGCGCAGGCGTCAATCTGATCCGCCGAGTAGAGCCTTCTCAATAACCCGTCACGGTTTCTCGGGATGTGGTGATCGTTCGCTGTCGTAGCGGTTTGCCCACTTGCACCGAACTCGAATGAGTTGTGGCCGCAAATCGAAGATCAAGTAGCGCTCGACGGTATACGCGCCCCACAAACCGATGCCAAGCTCGGCAGCCTGACGTGCGATTGCCAGCTCAACGACAGCACCTTTCTGATCCGTCGTAAGCATGTTGTCGAAGCTAGCAACGC
>WNGA01000667.1_pt1 | contig 145536 bp, 137 predicted proteins | sample 5400061 | NCBI WGS metagenome assembly WNGA01 (sample SAMN13153366, study PRJNA577476) | soil metagenome | isolation source: 100 cm soil or saprolite under grassland replicate 2 | place: USA:California | collected 2016-06-15 | reverse complement strand
CTGGGCGCCGTCGTCCTGCGCACCGACACCGAGTTGGTGCTGAAGAGTCGACGGGTCATTTCCAAGAGGCTGCCGGAAGCCGGCTTCGCATTCGAGTTCCCGGAGTGGCCTGCCGCCGCGGCGGACCTCGTGGCGAAGCGCCTGACTGGAGGCGATGGGCTACAGAAGCGCGGCTGACGGCCGTGAGCGCGTCCTGTTGATAGCGTGATGCCTCACTTTAGGATCCGACTGAAACGGCCGTGCTGATTTTGAATTCAATCTTCCCGGTGGAGCATGGCGGATTCGAACCGCGCCGACCCCTTGCCTGCCAGGCACGTGTTCACGTGGTGTCGTCCCCCTGGATTTCGAAGGGTGGGGTTGAGCGCAGGCCGTCCGAACGGTCATCTCGAACGAGATGTGTCTCGCCCGAAGATGCAGCAATAGATGCAGCAACACGGGCGCACGCGGCTGCACAGCGGCGCGTTTATCAGCGGGCGAAGGCTGCTGATTCGACTTCGGTTTGCCTGTCAGCGCATGGTCATGCGCGACCACTGCTGGAATCCCGTCTTCCGCTCCCCCGCATTGTAGAACCTACGTTCTACTCCGCTGCGTGATTTTCCAAGTCGGCATACGCTGCTGAGCCATGATCCTGGCGCGGCTGGCGGGACCGCGACGCTTCGAGCTTCTGGAGCGGCCAACGCCCGAGCCGGGCCCGGGCGAGGTATTGCTCGAAGTGGCGTTCGTGGCGGTGTGCGGCTCCGAGTTCGCGCCGTATCTGGGCACGGCGACGCAGTTTCCGCTGTACGAGTGCGTGGCCCGCTACCCACGCACCGTCGGACACGAGGCGAGCGCGGTGGTCGCCGCGTTGGGACCAGGCGTCAACAGCGTCCATGTGGGCGACAACGTGGTACCGCGGTCAGCGCTGTTTGCTTCGCACGCGATTGCTCAGGCGGAGGACCTCGTGCGCATCCCCAGCGGCGTGAGCCTGGAGCACGCGGCGCTGACCCTGATGGGCCAGGAGACGTACTACCTGTGCCACGAAATGCTGCGCATCCAGCCCGAGGACAGTGTGCTGATCATCGGCGTCGGTCCATTCGGGATGCTGTGCGTCGAGCACGCGCGCGACATCGGCTGCACCTCGATCACCGTTGCGGACATGCACACCAGTCGACTCGAGATAGCGCAGCAACTCGGCGCCTCCCGCGCCATCAACGCCGCCGTCGACGACGTCTCAAAAACAGCAGAGGAAGAGCGGCCCACCGTAGTCATCGAGTGCAGCGGTCAGCCCCAGCCGATCCAGCAGGCGATCCGGCTCGCCGCGCCGCTGGCTCGTGTGGCGCTGGCCGGTCGGCCGTACAAGCCGCTCGACGGCTTCACCATCGAGGACGTCTTTCACAATATGCTCACCGTGCTCGGCGGCAAGATTCCGCCGCCCGGCTACGCGCCGATGTACCGCCAGCGCGTGCTCGACATGCTCAAGGCAGGCCGCATTCATGCCGCGCAACACATCACCCACACCTTTCCGCTCTCGGAGGTGGGTGAGGCGTTCGAGGTCGCCATCGACCCACTACGCGGCGGGCTCAAGGTCGTTGTCCATTGCCAGCGAGCTACCATCCCGGGCAGGAGTACAGCGCAGCATGCTGAGCAAAGCAGACACTGAGTTTCTGTGTCGGATCGGGCCGGGCACGCCGATGGGCGACCTGTTCCGACAGTACTGGCTACCTGCGATCCAGTCTGACGAGCTGCCCGAGCGGGATGGCGCGCCGCTGCGCGTGCGGCTGCTTGGTGAGGACCTCATCGGGTTCCGTAGCTCAACCGGTGAGGTGGGGCTGATCCAGAGCAACTGCCCGCACCGTGGCGCCTCGCTGTTCTTCGGCCGCAACGAAGAACAGGGGTTGCGGTGCGTGTACCACGGCTGGAAGTTCAGCGTCGATGGGCAGTGCGTCGACATGCCCAACGAGCCCGCGGAGAGCGACTTCAAAACGAAGGTCCAGGCCGTCGCCTATCCCACCCGACAACGGAACGGCATCATCTGGGCCTACCTGGGACCGCGCACCACGCCACCACCGCTGCCTGACTTCGAAGCCAACATGCTCGGCGACAAGCCCGTGGTCATGTCCATCATCCACCGCCCGTGCAACTGGATGCAGGGCTGGGAAGGCGAGATGGACACTGTGCACCAGGCCTTCTTGCACGCGGGCGCGACACGGGTCGAAGACACCATCCCCGACACCTTCGACTATTACATCGCCAGGACACCGGCGCCGCGGCTCTTCGTCATCGACACGCCGTATGGAACGTCGTATGGCGCGCGGCGGCCAGCCAGCGAGGACACGTATTACTGGCGCATCGCGCACATGCTGTTCCCGTGCTTCGCGATGATCCCGGCTGGCTTGATGGGGCAGCAGACCCGCTTCGCCGCGTATGTGCCTATGGACGATGAGCACACGCTGCATTGGGAGATCGGTACGGGCCTGCTCGATCCATCAGAGCTGCCGCCAGAGGCGCGTGGCAGCGAGGGCCGCGGACCGTCAACGAGACCCACCGAGTGGTTCAAACCCAACACCAGCGACTGGTACGGACGCTTCAACATGCACCAGGAGATGGCCAACGATTACCTGATCGATCGCGCGGCGCAGCGTGCCTGGAAGAGCTATACCGGCATTCCTGGCGTGCGCCAGCAGGACATGGCGGTCACCGAGAGCATGGGCCCGATCATGGACCGCACGCGCGAGCACCTCGGGACCACCGACGCGCTGATCATTCGTACCCGGCGGCGGATGATCGAAGCGGCGCGGGCGCTGGCGGACCACGGTGTTGTGCCACCTGGCGTGGAGAACCCGGAGCTGTACCGCCAACGGTCGGGCGGCGTGATCCTGCCGCGCGACGCGAACTGGTGGGATGCGACGGAGGAGCTTCGGTCGCGGTTCATCGCCGAGACGAGCGGCGAGGCCGTGCCCGCGGCGGGCGGCGAATAGGGACACGGGCCGTCGCTGCGCTCGGCCAAGTTTGAAAGTTCGGGGGGGTAAACCCCCTTCAACCCCCTCGCAGGGGTGGCGGGCTGTGACTCAGCGGCGGTTCCGGTTCGGGCTTCTGGCGGGGCGGGCGGCTTCGCTTGGGGAGTGGCGCGAGCTCGCAAGAAAGGCGGAAGCACAGGGGTACTCGACGTTGCTGGTGCCGGATCACTTTGGGCGGCAGTTGGCGCCGTTCGCGGCGTTGATGGCTGCCGCGGCGGTGACAACCGAACTCCGATTGGGGACGTTTGTCATCGACAACGACTTCCGGCACCCGGCGGCGCTGGCCAAGGAGGCGGCCACGGTGGACCTGCTGACCGATGGGCGCCTCGAGCTGGGCATCGGCGCGGGCTGGAACCGCGCCGACTACGACACCACCGGACTGACCTTCGAGCCAGCGGGTGTGCGCGTGAGCAAGATGCTCGAGGCGGTGCGCATCGTCAAGGCCTTCTTCGAGCAGCCCACGGTCACGTTTGAAGGCGCCTACTACACCGTCAAAGACCTCGAGGCGCAGCCCAAGCCGAAACAGCAGCCGCGGCCACCGATCATGATCGGCGCCAACGGCCGGCGGATGGTGCGCATCGCGGCCGAGGAAGCCGACATCATCAATTTTCCTGACCGGCCATCGGTGGGCACCAGCACCGCGGGCAATCCCGCGCTCGGCGTCACCTTCGAAGAACAGCTGGCCATCGTCAAAGACCACGCCAAAGAACGCTACGAGCGGCCAGAGCTGGGCATGCTGACGATTCCGCGGCTCACTGAGCAGGTTGAGGACACGGTGAACGGGCTGGCCGAGCAGATGCAGACGCGGCCCGAGATCGTGCGTGCGATGCCCGGCGCGCTCATCGGCAGCGCCGAAGCCATCATCGAGCAACTGCAGGCAAGCCGCGAGCGGTACGACCTGTCCTATCCGGTCATCCCGCTCGCGCACATGCAAGACTGCGCGCCGATCGTTCGAAAACTGGCCGGAACCTAGCGCTCCTCGCCCTGCCACCATGGCCGCCGCGGCTGCGACGACGGCGCGCCGCTCTCGGCGGGCTCCCGCTCGACCTCGTGCACGATCGTGTCCTGCGACGAAGGTGTCACCGGCTGCGGGGCAACGGCCGGCTTCGGCTCAGGCGCGTGCGCAGGCGCCGGCGCCGTTCGGCCAGCCTCGACCTTGATCAGCTTCAGCTCGAACAGGTTGGCGAGCCGCTTCAACGTCGCCAGCAGGCCGGATTCGCGCGCGAGCTCCAACACGGTGTGCCGCCCATCGCAGCGCAGCAGCAGCCGCAGGGTCGCGCGATCCAGCGCGATCGGCTGCTCATCCGGACCCTCCATCGCCGAGACAGGCACCGACTCGAGCGAGGGGATGCCAGCCATGATGCGCGCGCGCTCGGACTGTAACTGCGTCAGGTGCTCCTGCAGCTCGGTCGCGCTGAGGTCGAGGTTGCTGGGCCGTTCACCGTCGCCATCGGCGAACTCGAAGTGGCCAGTGCCGAGCGCGAGCCCGATCGCATCCAACGCGACCTGGCCGCTATCAGCGCCAAACGAAGCGCCGACGACCCGACCCTCGGTGAAGAACAACGTGCCGCTCAGGTCGGCATCGCTGATCGACAGCCGCCCGGCAGCTTTGAGGCTGCCCAGAAAGTTCATGAGTGGGAACAGCCCGATGCCGTCCAACGTGCCGCTGAGCTCGGTCATAAGTCCCGGAGTGTAAGGCCTGTGGCATCCTGGCGACGATGCCGACGTTTGCCCGCGCGGAAACGGTGGGAAGTCTGCTGCGACCGGCCTATCTGAAGGAGGCACGCCAGCAGCGCCTGGACGGTGCGATTACCCAGGCGCAACTGGAGGCGGTCGAGGACCTCGCCGTCAGCGACGCCATCGAGCTGCAACAGCAGGTAGGCCTGGATGTGATCACCGACGGCGAGATGCGGCGCATGTCGTGGATCACCACCATCCCAATCGTGGCCGATCGACTGCACGAGTCGCCGCTTGCTGGCTTCACCTACCGCGTACCCGACCAGCCAAGTTGGTTCGCGTTCTGGCGCAACGACGAGGGCCAGATAGTCTCCCGCTCTGGGCTGCCGCGGGCGTTCATGACCGACCGCTTGCAGGTGCGCAAGGAACACAGCCTGGTGAAGCGCGAGTACGCCTTCCTGAAGGCGCGCGCGCGGCAGCGCACGAAGTACTCGTTTCCCGCACCGAGCTACCACCGCGTGTTCTGGCATCCCGAGTATTCCCGCGCCGCCTACCCAGAGGTGGATGACTTTCTGGCCGATGTGCGGGATTTTCTCCGCGACCGCGTCATCAAGCCGCTCCTCGACCTTGGTTGCGACTACGTGCAGCTGGATGCACCCAACTACGGCCAGTTCTACGTGGATGCCGACGTACGGCAGGTGCTCGAGCAGGAAGGCCACGATCTTCAGGCGGAGCTGATCGCGGACGCCGAGCTCGATAGCTCCGTCTTCGATGGCATAGCCGGTATCACCCGCGCACTGCACGTGTGCCGCGGCAACGGCCCCGGCGGGATCTGGTCCGCGGCGGGTGGCTATGAGCCGATCGCGCGCGAGGGTTTCCCCAAACTGAAGAACATCGACACACTACTGCTCGAGTACGACTCTGTCCGCGCGGGCGACTTCTCCCCGCTCCGCCATGTGCTGCCAGATACGAGCGTGGTGCTGGGACTGCTGACGACAAAAAACGGTGCTCTCGAGGACGCCGAGGCATTGCAGGCGCGGGTCCGCGAGGCCGCCGAGTTGGTGCCGATGGAGCGTCTGGCGATCAGCCCACAGTGTGGCTTCAATTCAGCCGGTGAAGGCAACCGCCTGTCGCCAGCGGAGCAGGAAGCCAAGCTGCGGCTGGTGTCCAAACTGGCGCGCGAGCTCTGGCGCTAGCCCCTCGAGAGAGGCTTGGCTCCCTCTCCCTCTGGCAGGCTGATGAAAAATCCTTCGACAAGCTCAGGACGACCCTTCGACAGGCTCAGGGTGAGCGGGAGCCGTTCGCAGCCGCTCATGGTGAGCTTGTCGAACCATCATGGTGAGCCAGTCGAATCCAGAGCGGGGACCGCTTTTCATCAGCCTGCTAAGGAGAGGCTTCATCAAGGGGTGAGGGCTAGCGTGAGGGGAGAGGGAGTGCCCATACGTTGCGATAGCGGATGGGGTTGCCGTGGTCCTGCAGCACGATCGGTCCGGGATCGGCGGTTTCGGCAGCGCCACCAGGCGTGGGACCTGGCAGCGAGACGTCGGTGTGGGCGCGGGTGCCGTTCCAGTCGACGGTGACCCGCGCGGGCGAGACCTTCATGCCAGAGGTGTCGAAGCGGGCAGCGTGGAACTCGATGTCGTACGACTGCCAGGTGCCCGATGGGCGGCTCGCGTTCACATCGGCATCTTTCAGTGCGTACAGGGCGGCAGCATCGTTCTGATCGGCGAGCGCCGCGCCGAATGAGTCGAGCACCTGCACCTCGTAGCGGCCCTGCAGGTAGATGCCAGAGTTGCCGCGTTCCTGTTCGGAGAGCGATGGCGACGTCGGTGGCACGAGGAATTCGACGTGCAGCCGGAAGTCGTTGAACGGAACCGCGGCCGACTGGTCGCCGCAGCCGGGGCAGATCTGCAGGTGGTTCCACAGCAGCACACCATCTGCCGGAACAGGCACGCCGAGATCGGAAAACTCCTTGATCTCGATGTGGTCGTAGAAGACCTCAGCGCCCTCGGCCTGGAACAGGATGCGGCCGTGGTCCAGCGGCACACGCTGATCGGGGTTGTCAGCTGACGGTTGGCTCATGCCGCTCACGCGCGCCACGACCACGCCGTTAACGATGTGCGCGGATTCGGTGCCCGTGACGATCGCCTCGACGGTGTTCCAGTCGGTCAGCGAATCGACGGTGCTGCCCTTGATGATCCGACCATCGATCTGGCTATACGGCGCCCCGCCTTCCAGGTACTGCGGCTCACCGAAACGCGGATCGATCGTGGTGGAGGCGCCGGTGCCGTTGACCAGGAAGATATCGCCAGTGTCGCCCTCCTGGATCTGACACTCGACACTGCGCGGCCAGATCACATCCGGCCCGACGACGTGGTAGAGCAGGCCAGCATCGCGCTTGTCGAGGGCTCGCGGGGCGAAGCGTTTCTGTCCCCAGCGGTAGCGCAGCCGAACGTGGTAGTTGCTGTAATCGCGGGTGGTCGTGAGATAGCCAAAGTCGCGTGGCTGGTCCGACTCGGGGAGATCCAGCACGTGCAAGACACCGTCTTCGAGCTTGAACACCCGCTGCGGATCGTCGTCGCGACCACTCGACGGGAGGTAGCTGTACAGCGTCTCGCCCAGCACGAGCGGAGTGAAATCGGCGTCCTCGGCGCGAGCGGCGGCAGGCGGCGGCGGGAGCAAGCTCAGCATGAGCACCGCTGCTGCCAGCCGCCGTCGCCACATCGAAGCGTTATGTCCCCGGATGAATATTCTGGTTCACTGCGAAGAAGTTGCTGGGATCGTAGCGCCGCGTCGCTCCTCCTCCTCCTCCTCGGGCGGCCGCACGTCCTTGAACGTCAAATAGATCAGGCTGTCGTAGGCGATCTTCAGCCCACCCGCGACGAAGAACGGCACCCCCAGCGCGGCCACGCTGAACGCCGCGCCGGTCAGGATCGGTGCGAATGCCGAGGCGACGGTCCGGGCCGTGTTGGTGATGCCCGCGGTGGCGGTCCGTTCATCCGCATCGACCACGGCCATCGTGTACGACTTGCGGGTCGGCACGTCCATCTGCGATAGGCTCATGCGCATGAGAAACAGCGCCACCGCCAGCTCGGCCGTTGGTGCGAGCGGCACGAGCACGAGCAGTACGTTCGACGGCATGTGGGTGAAGACCATCGTGCGCAGCAACCCGATCCGACCGGCCAGGGCCGGCGTTGCCAGAAAGGACAGACCCGAGACCACGTTGACCCAGAAGAACACGACTGCCAGCACTTCGGCCGACAGCCCCCAGCGCAAGTGGAACCAGTAGGCCACCAGCGACTGCACGACCAGGGCGCCGGCGAATGCGTCGAGCCCGAACAGCAGCGAGATCTTCGTGACGATGCCACGCGAGCGGTGCACGCCCAGGAAGCGCCGCACGCCTTCGACTCGAGCGAGCTCGACCCTATCGGACAGCCGCGTGAACAGCAGCACGTTCACCAACCCGATCAAGCCATACAGCACGAACAGTGGCCGATAGACATCCGCGCCGCTCAGGCCCAAAGCGCTCCACAGCCCGATGGACCCGGCGGAGAGCGCACCCGCGGCGCCGGCGAAGTTGCTGACCAGGTCGTAGATCGAGAACAGCCAGGTGCGGCGATCCTCGGGCGCGGTCTGCGGCAAGATGGCCTGCTCGACCGTCAGGAACGCGCCGACTTCTGACGACGTCGCGCTGATGGTGCCGCTGAACGCCGCGACGACGAGCAGCCAGATGTTGCTGCTCAGCGCGAACAGGAGCCCGCCGATGAACATGAGCAGGCCCATCACGATGACGGTCTTGCGCCGTCCGAAGTGGTCGGCGCGCAGCGACCAGAACACGTTCATCACCGCCGAGCCAGCCAACGCCGCCGTAAGGATGGCGCCTATCTCAACGGTGCCCAGCCCGAGCTGGCCCAGGTACAGCGCCAGGATGACGGTCAGGTAGCCGTAGCCAAACGAGCGGAGCGTGCGGGTGACCAGCAGCAATCTGCCGTCGGCATTCAGCCACGCCACAATACACGGCACGGTACCGGTTCTATCTCCGATGACCGAACAACTCCTGCCGCTGCTCAATCACCCCTCACCCGGCCTCAGCCGCTCGGCGGCATCGAAGCTGGCAGACTTGGGAGAGCGGCGCGCCGTCGAGCCATTGCTCGACATCCTGCGCGACTGCACGCAGCGCGACCACGCCGTGGGTTACCCCGATCAACGTTGTTTGGGCGCCATTGAGGCCCTCGCCCGGCTGAAGGACCCACGCGCGTTCGAGCCTCTCCAGCATCTGTTTCAGCACGCCCGCGGCGCGGTGCAGCACTTCGCCGCGCGATCACTGGCGGCGCAGGGCGATCCGCGCGCCGCACCGATTCTGCTCGACGCGCTGCCCGCGGCCGCGAACGACCCTCAGCTGCGACACGCGATCCTGACCGGGCTGGCAGTGCTGCGTGCGCCCGAGGCGATCCCCGGACTCATCGGCGAGTTCACCGATCCCGATCAGAGCAACGTCGCGCATATGGCCGCGCGGCAGGTGGTGGTGTTCGGTCAGGCCGCGGTTCCCGCGCTCCGTGAGGCGTTGCGGCACCCGGACTCGCGCGTGCGCCAATGGGCCGTGGTTGCCTTCGAGGAGATGGCCGCGCCCGAGCGGCGTAAGACCGACGCGGTTCGTTGGCTTGCGGACGCATTGCAGGACGAGAGCGCGTCGGTGCGCTGGCAAGCGGCGCGCGTTCTCGGCAAGTGGCGCAACAAGTCGGTCATCGATGCCCTGCTGCCACTGCAAAATGACCCCGACGACGAAGTACGCACAATCGTGGCGAGTTCGCTGAGAAAGCTCGGTGCCCGCGCAGGGCCGCGACTGCCGAAGCCAGGTCCGAACCGCTGGGTCTTCAGGCCGTACGCCGACTACAACCAGTTCTATCTCGGCGATTCCGAGTTCGAACCACATACGGACGATCCGGGCTTCTGGAGCAAGAAGGCATTCGACCGCGGCCTGGCTGTCTCGCCGCCAAGCATGCTCGGCGTCGGTACGAGCCGCTACGACGTCGTACCCGTGGTGGTGGAGTTGGCGGAGCGGGCGCCGCCGGAGGACGGCGAGGAGTGGGATCGTATCGTCGAAGCCAGCCTTGAGGTCCCGAGTGGCCGGCTGGCGATTGACGGCTGCATCAGCTACCGGCCCGCAACCTCACCCCAGATAAAGCTCGCGCCCGGCACGTACCGCGTGCGCGTGTACTCCGCTGGCCTGACAACCCACGACGAAGACTGGTACCGCGTCGTTCTGTGGGCCGAAGCGCAGTACAAGGAGCCCCGCGTGGTGCGCGCTGTATCCCGTACCGCGCAGCGGGGAGTGGATGGATCCCGTACCGCGCAGCGGGGAGTGGATACCATCACGGAACCCACGCCATGACGCAGATCGACGAGGCCGTATCGCCCGATCAGCTCGAAGTGTCGTGGCGGCCGACGCGTGAGTACATCGAGCGCAGCAATCTGAAGCGCTTCATGGACCAGCACGGGTTGTCCAGCTACCAGGAGCTGCTGCGCTGGTCGATCGATGACATCAGCCGCTTCTGGGACGCCGTCTCGAAGGACTTGCAGCTCGAGTGGTACACGCCCTATCAGCAGGTGCTCGATCTGTCGCGGGGCATCAAGTGGCCGCGGTGGTGGACGGGTGGCTCGTTCAACTACGTCCACAACGCGCTCGACAAGCACGCCAACGGACCCAACACGGACAAGCTGGCGCTGATCTGCGAGGGCGAAGAAGGTCAGGTTCGCAAACTCACCTACGCCGAGCTGCTTGCGGAGACGAACCGCTGCGCGAATGCACTCCAGTCGCTGGGCGTCAAGCAGGGCGACCGGGTCGGGCTGTACTTGCCGATGATCCCTGAGGTCGCGATCGCGCAGCTCGCGCTGGGCAAGATCGGGGCGATCTACTCGCCCATCTTCTCTGGCTTCGGCGCGCAGGCAGTCGCTGCCCGGCTCCAGGACTGTGAGGCGAAGCTCCTCATCACGTGCGATGGCATTTCGCGCCGCGGCAAGCCGGTCACGACCAAGGAGTTCGCCGACGAAGCCGTGTCGCTCTCGCCAGGCGTCGAAAGAGTGCTCGTAGTGAATCGGGCCGGGCGCAGCGACACGCCGTGGCACGCGGAGCGCGACGTGTGGTGGGACGACGCGCTGGCCGGTCAGAGCACGGAGTTCGAGACCGTCCGGACCGACCCCGAAGACCCATACATGATCATCTACACCTCGGGCACCACGGGCAAACCGAAAGGCGTGCTCCACGTGCACGGTGGCTTTCCGATCAAGGGCGTCCAGGACATGGCGCACCTGTTCGACGTCAAGTCCGACGACACGTTCTTCTGGCTGACCGACATGGGCTGGATGATGGGCCCGTGGCTGATCAGTGGCACGCTGACGCTCGGCGCGACCGTGTTCCTGTACGACGGCACACCCGACTTCCCCGCACCCGACCGCATCTGGGACATGGTCGAGCGCCATCGCATCTCGGTGATCGGCATCGCCCCCACGGTGATCCGCGCGCTCATGCGCTCGGGCGACGAGCCGGTGCGCAAGCACGACCTGTCGAGCCTGCGCGTGTTGGGCTCATCAGGCGAGCCGTGGAACCCGGTGCCGTGGCGGTGGTTCCAGGATCTGGTCGGGCAGGGCCGTTGCCCGATCATCAACTACTCGGGCGGGACTGAAGTCAGCGGAGGGATCGTCAGCTGCACCGTGATCACACCGCAGAAGCCGACCAGCTTCGCCGGCCCGATCCCGGGCATGGACGCCGATGTTGTCGACGATGCCGGCCAACCGGTGCGCGGCGCGGTCGGCGAACTGGTGGTGCGCCAGCCGTGGCCGGGCATCACGCGCGGCTTCTGGCGCGACCCCGAACGCTACGAGGAGACGTACTGGTCGCGGCTACCCGATATCTGGGTGCACGGTGACTGGGCCACGATCGACGATGAGGGCTACTGGTACATCCTCGGCCGCTCCGACGACACCATCAAAGTCGCCGGCAAGCGGCTTGGCCCGGCCGAGGTGGAGTCTGCCGCGGTCACGCACAGCGGCATTGCCGAGGCGGCTGCGATTGGCGTGCCTGATCCGCTCAAAGGCGAGCATGTCGTGGTGTTCTGCGTGCCCCGCGGCAGTGTCACGGAGTCGGCGCTCGCAATCGAAGTGAGCGACGCGATCACGCGCTCGCTTGGCAAAGCGCTCAAGCCGGAGCGCGTGCTACTGGTACGTGAGCTGCCCAAGACGCGGTCGGGCAAGATCATGCGCCGCGTCATCCGCGGCATCTACCTGGGCGCGGATACCGGCGATCTGAGCTCGCTCGAGAATCCGACCAGCCTGGACGAGATCAGAACCGCGCGCTGAGTGTGCGCTGACGTCGGCGCAGGCGCCACAGCAAGAACGCAACCTGCGCGCGATCGACAAGGTCCTTCACGTACCACATAGTCGGGCTGGCCTCCTCAGGCAAGCCCCTAACTAAGCAAGCGCCGTGCCGCGGCCGTTAAGAGGTCGTTACAGACGCCGACCGCGGCTGTGCCGGGACGGTGCGCTGCGCCGCAGGGGACGCAGCTCGTGGCCAGGCATCACCGGCGCCACCGGGTGCACCTCGACGGCGCGACTCGACGCCCGCTGAACGGCGCGATGCACGATCGCGAGCAAGCTAGTCACGTCGAACGGCTTGCGCACGAGCGCGTCGACTTCCGTGAGCTGTCTCTCCGACAACGAGTCGGCGTTGCCGGTCACCACCACGATTGCCAGGTCGCGCAGGTGCTGGTCGGCTCGCAATTCGCGCAGCAGCTCGGCGCCCGAGAGCTCGGGCAGCACCAGGTCGAGGATAATCAGCTGCGGTCGCTGCTCTGTCGCCAGCCTCAGACCACTGAACCCATTGGAGGCGGTGCTGACGTTGAAGCCCTCTTCCTCGAGGAGCTCGGCCAACATCGCACGCATAGGGACATCGTCATCGACGACTAGTGCTGAAGCGTGCGCCCGATCCAAGGTCGTCTCTCGCCTTTCCCCCGCCACGGAGAGGACCCGGTTGAACATAGCACTCGCGACAGAAATTCGCCAGCACTTCCGGCGGATTTGTCCCGGATCTCAACCCCACTCCGCTCGCACGCTCGCTTCGGGGCGTTAGCCGACCTGGCGCAGCCCTCCGCTCGACTCGGAGCCACGCAGACTCGACCACTCCGGCTCGTCCACGATCATCTGGCGCACGACTGCCTTTTCCTCCGCGCTCAGGTCCTGCGCCGCGGCGGCGCTGGACGGCACGCGTCGGACACGGCGACAGATGACGCCGTGCGCCGCGTGGCGCTCGCGGATGGCGGCTTCGGTCGGCGCCGACATCACGCAGAACACGCGGCCATCATCGCCGCAGTACAGGTCCAGCGCGGTCACGCCGAAGTCGTCGGTAGCACCGCTGCGGGCGGCGCGCAGGAACGCGCGCACCACATCCAGTGGCAGTTCGGTTCCGTGGTGTGCGTCCAGGAAAATCGGCATAGCGAAACTCGGGTCCATGCTCACGGTACCGCCCAAGGGGTGCGGTTGGCATCGGTGAAATTACCGATTCTGGGACCCAGTTAAGGTCCGCGTCCGCCACCTGCAAGATCCGAATCGCGCCAATCCCGCGCCGGGCCAACAGCCCGGCCAGCCGCCGCAGGCAGGGCTTCGACGACTCCCATGCGACGGGAGTTTCGCAAGGATCACGCCGAGGCGCCTGTATAGCTGCGTACGCCGCGCCGCCAGAACCAGCTGGCGAACCACCACATCACGACAGTGCCGCCGAGCATCGCGAGCAGCCCTACCTGGTCGAGTCGACCCGCGATCGCCTGTGCCGGCACGGTCACCGCGATGCCGATTGGCACGACGGTGCTCAGGGTCACGCGCAGCCAGCCCGGGTAGACGTCGACGGGAAAGCGTCCCGCATCCAGAAACGACCAGAAGATCGCCAGCAGGTTCTCGACCCGCACGAACCAGAACGACAGCGTGCTCAGCACCAGCAACAGGCTGTAGACCAGCAGCAGCCCGCACGCAGCAGTTACCGCGAAGGCCGCCACGTCCAGCACGCCGACGCCGACGTCAACCTGGGCGATGCCAACCGCCAGCACGATCAGGCCCATAAAGATCTGGCCGAGCTGCGGAATCTGGATGTGGCGGGTGCTGATCATGAACTGGCTGTCGACCGGCTTGATGAGGATGAAGTCGAGCGTGCCCATCCGCACGTGCTCCATGAATCGCTCGAAGCTGGTCTCGAACACGACTGCCTGAGCGCCCTGGACGAGGTAATACACGCCCAACAGCTCGATCATCTGTCCTTCGCTCCAGCCGTTGATGGCGCCGGTGTGGTCGTACAGGATTAGCACCGCGAACAGACTGGTGGCGACGATGATGAATTCCTCGAACAAATCCAGCGCGAGGTTGGCGCGATATTCGAAGGCGAACTGCAGTTCTGTTCGCGCGAAAAGCGCCAACAGCCGCAGGTACATCCCGAAGCGGGCCGCAGGACCGCGGAGTGGATACCTCACGCGCCCACCGCGCTGTACTGCCGCAGCCCCAATTGCCACAGTCCGACGAACCCGAGCCAGCTCAGCGCCAGCCACGCCGCCTGAATCCCGATCATGCCCAACGTCTGCTCGAGCGACGTGCCTCCGCGCAGGATCTCCGCGGGCGCCCACAGCATGTAGCCGAAGGGCAGCCAGTACGCGATTGCCGACAGCCCGCCCAACAGGCTCAACGGCGCGACCTGGCCCGCGAACAGAAACACGAGCCGGTCGTACACGTGCATGATCCCGTGCACGCGTGTTGTCCAGAAGGCGACGGTGGCCATCAGCCAGCCGAACATGAAGCGCAGCGCCGCGGCCAACAGCATGCTGGGCACGAACAGCAGCACATGCCACCAGGTGGTCTCGAAGCGCGCCTGAAAGGTCCACGCCACGAGGACCAGCACCGGCAGCAGCGCGGGCAAAGTCATGACCTTGAACACGATGTTCTCGACAACGCTGTAGTGCAGTGGGTGCAGCGGCCGCAGTAGTTTTGGCGAGAGCTTGCCCTGGCGAATTTCGAGCTCGAAGTCGTACGCGTTCCACGACATGCCCAGCTGGCTCACGAGAGTCAGCGCGACATAGTAGCCGGCGAAGTCGCCGATCGTCAGGTCGCCGATCTGTCCGCCCTGGGTGGCAGCCGCGGCCGACCAGGCGGCCAGGAACACGACGGGTCGGATAATCGCGAACAGCAGCCATAGGACCGATTGCACGCGGTACTGCGAGGCTGCCTGGAACTCGGCGACGAAGATCGCTCGATAGATACGCAGCAGATGGCTCACATGGCCATCTCGTGCGCTAACTGCGCCTCCGAGAACACGCGGTCGATGACCTCCTCGATGGCCGGATCCTCGAGTGTGAGGTCGAGCATCTGCCCTTCCAGCTCCCGCACGAGCAGCGCGGTGCGCTCAGCGGCCTCCTCGCGCCCGACTTTGAGGGTGCTCGTGTTCTCCTCGTGCGAGACGACTTCGCCGTAGTTGCTCAGGTCAGCCTCGTCTCTGAGCGTCACACGAATGAGCTTGTAGGGCGCCATACGCTCCGAGAGCCCGGCCAGGGCGCCGTCGTACAGCAGCCGCCCATGGTGGATAACGATCACACGCTTGCAGAGCGCGACGACATCGTCCATGTAGTGGCTGGTCAGCAGGATGGAGGCGCCGGTGCGACGGTTGTAGTCGCTGACGAAGCGGCGGATGCGGGCCTGCATGGTGACGTCGAGGCCGATGGTTGGCTCATCAAGGAAGAGCACCCGCGGCTGGTGGATCAGGGCTGCGGCGAACTCGACCTTCATGCGCTCGCCCAGGGACAGATTGCGGACGGGCTTGTGCAGCAGCGGCTCGAGCTCGAGCAGCTCCGTCAGCTCGTCGAGCGCCTTCCGGTACTGCTGCTCCGGTAAGGAGAAGATCTCCTGCAGCACACGCAGCGAATCGGCCGCGGGGATGTCCCACAAGAGCTGCGAGCGGTTGCCCATCACCAGCGTGATGTTGCTGAGAAGTTCCGCCTCGCGGTTCCACGACGTGTGGCCCAGCACGTTGACAGTGCCACTGGTGGGGTGCAGCAACCCCGACAGCATCTTCAACGTTGTGGTCTTGCCCGCCCCGTTCGGTCCCAGGAACCCGACGATCTCGCCCTCGGCGATCTCAAAGCTCACGTCCTGAACGGCAGGCACCTCCTTGAACCGCCGAGCGAACAGCGACCGCAGGGTGGCGGCCATACCCTCCTCGCGCTCATGCACGCGGAAGATCTTGGTCAGGTGATCGACAACGATGGGCGCAGCCAAAGCGCGGACATTGTCAAGGAAGCCCAGCTCCGGCGACCAGCGCTTGGGCTCTGGCTGTACGGGAATAGGGGACTGTGGCCTGGCGCCGCCACTCATACACTGCATCTGCCAACGGCAGTGTGAGAGACGTGCCCCTAACGACTCGGCACCTCGTCGGGAGGGAAGAAGAGGTCGGATGGATCGTCCGGCTGCTCGACGCGCCTGCGCAGCTTCCAGGCGCCGTCGTGGTTCAGGGCGAGGCCGGCATCGGCAAGACAACGCTGTGGCTGGCCGGCATCGACGCGGCGGCCGCCCGGGGTTACGCGATCCTGTCCTGCCGGCCCTCGGAAGCCGAGACGCGGTTCGCGTTCGCCGGGCTCGCCGATCTCCTCGGCGATGCCGCCGGCGACGTCCTGCCCGAGCTGCCGCCGATCCAGCGGCGGGCGCTGGAGGCCGCATTGCTACTCGGGGAGTCGGAGATCCACGCCGACGACCGCGCGGTGGCCGCCGCGTTCCTTGGTGCGCTGCGCCTGCTCGCGTCTGACCGCCCGCTGTGCCTCACAGTAGACGACATTCAGTGGCTGGACGAGGCGTCGGTCACGACGCTTCGCTACGCGCTCGCCCGCCTTGACAGCGAGCCCATCGCAGCGCTGCTGGCGGTCCGTGGCGGCGTGCCGCCGTGGCTGCGTCGCGCTGTGCCTGAAGCACGGCTGCAGACGATCGAGATCGGCGGCCTGAGTGTGAGCGGGCTTCAGGAGCTGCTGCGCGCGCGACTCGACACGACGTTCCCGAGGCCGACCCTGATTCGGCTGTGGGAGACCTCGGGCGGCAATCCCTTCTTCGCACTCGAGCTGGCCAGCGCGCTGCAGCGCAGAGGCGGCACGCTCGCTCCTGGCGAGGAGCTCCCAATTCCGGCCGACCTTGACGAGCTCCTGCATGCGCGCCTCGACGCCCTCACGCCCACCGCGCTCGAAGCCGCGCGCATGGTTGCGGCGCTCGCCGATCCGACCGTGCCACTCGTCGAACGCGCCATCGGTAGCGGTTTCGATGCCGGACTGGACGAGTCGCTCAAAGCGCGGATCCTCGAGCTGGATGGAGAGCGCCTGCGCTTCACTCACCCGCTGCTCGCATCGGCGGTCGCTGCCCGCGAGATGCCGTGGCGTCGACGGTCGCTGCACGCTCGGCTGGCGAAGGTCGTTCCGACCGCCGAGGAACGCGCGCGGCACCTCGCGCTCGCGACGGTGGAGCCAAGTGGCGAGACCGCTTCGGTGCTCGAAGACGTGGCGCGGGCCGCGCAAGCCCGCGGGGCGATGGCGGCCGCCGCCGACCTGGCCGAGCAGGCGCTCAGGCTGACCCCACCCGCGAACGTCGAGGACGCACGACGACGTCTCCTCATGGCTGCCGAGCGGCACCATGCGACCGGCGACAGCGACCGCGCGAGCGTGCTGCTCAGACGAGCGCTGGCCGCGGCGGCGCCCGGCGTCGAGCGAGCAACCGTTCTTGTCCATCTGGCCGGCGTCCAGGCCGGCCCGCAAGACGCGGTGGCACTGTACCGTCAGGCGCTCTCAGAAGCCGAAGGCGACGACGCCCTCCAGGCGACCATCCATCTCAGCCTCGCCTCGCTGATGCGGTTTACCGAGGGGATCGAGCGCGGCGTGGGGCACGCGGAGCTCGCCGTCCGCGCCGCCGCGCGCGTAGGCGACGCTGCGCTGCGCTGCCGCGCCCTCGCGGCCTACGGTCTCATGCACTTCAACACGGGCCGCGGCCTGCCCGCCGCGGAGATGGAAGAGGCGCTGTCGCTCGAACGAGCGCTGCCCGACTGGCCGCTCGACGACGGTCCGACGTGGGCGTACGCGTGGCAGCTGTGCTGGTTAGCGGACGTCGACCGGGCGCGGGACCTGTTGCGGGAGGTGTTGCCCGTGGTGAAGGCGCGCAACGACCCCGCGGGAGAGGCCGAAGCGCTGTGGTACCTGAGCCTCCTCGAGGCACGGGCCGCGAACTGGGACGAGGCGGACAGCTACTCGAGTGACTCGTTGGAGCTCAGGACGCAGCTCGGCCGGGTGATTCCGCCGCACGAGTTTCCCGCGTCCATCATCGCTGCGCACCGTGGCCGAATCGAAGACGCGCGCGCAATCTCGCAGCATGCACTGGCCCGCGCGGAAGCCGAGGGGATCGGCATCGGGCAGTCGGGCCACAGCTGGGTGCTCGGTTTCGTGGAGCTTTCAGCCGGCGACGCAGCGGCCGCGCTGCCGTACCTGAGACGCTCGTATGAGCTTCGCAACGCCTTCATGCTCGAGCCGGCACAGCGCCTCGATCTCGGCGACCTGCTCGAGGCCCTGATCGCCACCAACCAGCTCGACGAGGCCGGTGACATCATCGCCACGTGGGAGCCACGCGCGGCCTTCCTCGAGCGGTCCTGGGCGCTGGCTGTTCTTGCACGCTGCCGGGCACTCCTACTCGCGGCACGGGGCGATCTCGAAGGCGCCTCGAAACACTTCGAGCGCGCGCTCGGCGAGCACGCGCGCAGCACCGACCCATTCCATCACGCGCGCACGCTGCTCGCGCTCGGCAGGACGCAGCGTCGGGCGAAGAAGCGTGCTGCCGCGCGCGCGACACTCGAAGACGCGCTCGCACGTTTCGATCGGCTCGGTGCGCCGCTGTGGGCCGAGCAGACGCGCGCCGAATTGGCACGCATCGGCGGGCGCGCACGAATGCCCGACGAATTGACGGAAGCCGAGCGCCGCGTCGCGCGATTGGTAGCCGACGGCAGCACCAACCGCGAAGCTGCGGCAGCGCTCTTCCTCGCGGAGCACTCAGTCGAGACGGCGCTGACGGGTATCTATCGAAAGCTTGGCGTGCGCTCCCGAGTCGAACTCGCGCGCTTGCTTGGCTTAAACACCTGAGGTTTCCACCTTTCGCGGCGGCCCACTGACGGCGAGACTCGCTGGCAGCGATGGGACGACAGAGTCCGTCGCTCAGGGAGACCAAGGGAGATTCACCATGGGCAAGCGCCTGGATTTCAAGCAGGCTGTGTGCGGATCGGTTGCATGCGCAGGACTCGCTTTGCTGGTTGTCGGCCAGACCGCGCTCGCGACACCCGCAGTTGGCGTTGAAGGTACGTCTCTGGCGGTTGGCACGTTCGATCGCCTCGAGGCCCGGTCGGCGGCGGATAACTATGAAGTCGAGCTGCGAGCCACGGGCCCGACGGACGTGCACGTTCTGCAGAACAAGATCGCGCCAGGTGGAACGTTCGGCTGGCATTCGCATCCCGGGCCGAGCATCGTCGTCGTCCAGAGCGGTGCGCTGACGCTCTACCGCGCTGACGATGAGTCCTGCACACCGCAGGTCTACCCGGCAGGCTCCGGATTCGTCGATCAGGGCGGCGACGTCCACGTCGTCCGCAATGAGGGCGATGTGGAGGTTGTCGTCTACGTGACCTCGATCATCCCAAAGGGCGCGGGGAGACGGATCGACGCCTTGGATCCCGGCGTCTGCGGGTTCTAGACGGATTCGAGTGCGACCGAGGCGGACCGGATCCGTCTTTTGTCGGACCGGCCGTCGCTTCACTCCGTCTGAGATAGGCACTATCCTGCGTGCTGTCGATCGATGGGGGGAGGGGCGCGTTGACCAAGATTGCCGACATCCGCGAGCCAGGACTGTTCGGTTCGGGGCGCAAAGTCGGGGAATTGCACTCGGGCAACTCCTTCGGCGAGTCGGTGGCAATCTTCCTCTTCTGGGCCGCCGTTCTGATCACCCTGGGACTGCCCGCGCTGATCATCTGGGGGATCGTCGGCAGTGTGCGGCCGAGTGCCCGCGGACGGGTGCTGCCGCAGTTGGTGGCGTGTCTGGCGATCGGTGGTGTGATCGGCACGCTGTTCTTCCTGAACCAGACGCTGAGGCCGAGCTGCGCGAGTGGGCAACAGCCAGAGTCGTGACTCGCCTGCGCTGATGATCCGCGCCGACGATCCGCATCCGCGCCAGCGTGTGTCCGTGCTGGATTCGGAGATGAGCTACGTCGACACGGGACAGGGCGCGCCGATCGTGTTCCTGCATGGCAACCCCACCTCGTCGTATTTGTGGCGGAACGTCATTCCGCATGTGGCGGGGTTGGGCAGGTGCCTGGCGCCGGACCTGATCGGGATGGGGCAGTCGGGCCGATCGGGCGACGGGGCGTATACGTTCCAGGAGCACGCGCGCTATCTCGATGCGTGGTTCGAGGCGCTCGAGCTCACCCGCGACGTGATCCTGGTCGTGCACGATTGGGGCTCGGCGCTGGGGTTTCACCGGGCGGCGCGGTACCCCGACCAGATCGCGGGAATCGCCCACATGGAGGCCGTGACCAGGCCCGCCCAGAGGTCCGAATTCGGCCAATCCGGGGGCTTCTTCCAGGGGTTGCGGTCTCCAGCGGGCGAGCAGATGATCCTGGACCAGAACCTGTTCGTGGAGCGGGTCCTGCCGGCCAGCATCCTCAGGACGCTCAGCGAAGCCGAGATGGCCGCCTATCGTGCGCCGTTTCAGGAACGCGAGGCGCGCTGGCCGACACTGGTCTGGCCGCGGCAGATTCCCATCGATGGCGAGCCGGCCGACGTTGCGGCCGTGGTGGAGCAGTACGCGGCCTTCATGCGGCACAGCCCGATGCCGAAGTTGGCGATCTTCGCCGATCCCGGCTCGCTCCTGGGTACGATCGCTCGCGAGGCAACTGCGGACTGGCCCAACCAGCAGGAAGTCACGGTGAAGGGAGTGCACTTTCTGCAGGAGGACTCGCCGGACGAGATCGGGCAGGCGCTGGCAGCTTTTGTCCAGCGGGTGCGAGCGTAGGGAGGAACCAGAGCAGCAACATGCCTAGCGGCGCTGCGATGGCGGCGCCGCCCAGGAGGGGCAAGGCGACGCCAACGTCGGCTGCGAGCCAGATCGCGGCGGTGAGCCACAACAGGGTTGCGCGGGCGGGCGGGCTGCCGGCGGACCACGCGTAGACGAGCCAGAAGGTGGCTAGCCAGGCGGTCATCTCGTGGACCAACGCGTACGGGGCGCCAATGGTGGCGATCACGGGCAACGCTGCCAGTTGCAAGGGGGCGTCGCGGGTGCGCCACACGCGGACAAAAAGGAGCCAGGCGCAAGCCAGGAGCAGCAGGCCGAGCACGTGAGCGGGCCAGCTCAGGCCGAAGAACCAGTGCGCGGTGTGGAGCAGCGTTGGGCCCGGCAGGAAGGCGGGGTCGGCCGCGAAGGACTCGGACGTCTTTCTGAGTGCCAGCGTCAGGTAGGCGGCAAAGCCCTCGGGGCGCATCACCAGTAGCGCGGCCAGGCTGAACGCGAGCACGAGCGAGAGGACACGCAAGAGGACGTCGAAGCGGCGCGCCAGAAGTAGCGCCACGACGAGGGGCACGGCGAGCTGCGGTTTGAGCAGCCAGGCGAGCACGCACGCCGCCAGCAGCCAGCGGTGTCGAGTGACAAAGAGGCGACAGAAGCCCGCGAACGCCAGCAGCATCAGCGCGGTGGTCTGGCCCTCGGCGAGACCAAGAAAGGCGGGCAGATACAGCATCCCCAGCCCAAGCCACACCAGCGAGTACCAGCGACCGCCCCAACGCGGCGCCAGCAGCACGGCCGCCCCCACCAGACACGCGACACCCGTCAGGAGCCACGCCAGGTACGCGAGTCCGTACGGCAGCAACCCGAGGAAGCTGACCAGCACCGCCGCGTACGGCGGCAGAAAAAACGGCACGATCGGGCTCTGCCACCCGGTCAGGCCGCGCTGCACCGCGAGCTGCGCCTCCAGGTCGTACACGTGCGCGGGATCGCGACGCATGAGCTGCGCGCCCGCGTACAGGTTCAGGAAGTCGGTGCCCTGGGCGCTGCCGCTGAGCTGCGCCGCGACGATGTCGCGCACCGCGCCGAGGTCGGACCAGGCGGGCACGGCCGAGGCGGCGCCGACTGCCACGCACGCCAGCGCCCCGTAGTTCGCCAGGCGATCCGCCGTGGGCAGCCCGATCGGCCGTGGCAACAGCCTGGGGTACGATCCGAACATCGAAACCTATCTGGAAGTGGGCAAGAAGCGCACCTTCGCGGGCGTTCTCGACTGGCCTGGCTGGTGCCGCTCAGGCAAGACCAAGGAGGAGGCGCTGGCGGCGCTCCTCGAATACGGGCCGCGCTACGAGAAAGTCCTGAACAGCGCTAGCCTCGGCTTCAAACCACCCACCGACCTGAAGGCTTTCAAGGTGGTCGAAGAACTGGACGGCGACGCGACCACCGACTTCGGCGCGCCGGGGATGGCGCCCAAAGCCGACGGCAAGCCGGTCAGCGAGCAGGAGTTGAAGCAGTTGGCAAGCGTGCTGAAGGCATGCTGGAAAGCACTGGACGCGGCCGACAAGAAGGCGCGCGGCAAACGTCTCACGACGGGTCCGCGAGGCGGTGGCCGCGCCAGGGAAGACATCGTGCGCCACGTCCTCGAGGCCGAAGGCGGCTACCTGTCGCGGCTAGGCTGGAAGGTCGGCGAGGGCAAGGGCGATGAGACCACGCGAACGCGGACGGCGGTCGTCGATGCGCTGACGGCGGCCGCGCACGGCGAGGTCGAGGAGGAGGGGCCGCGCGGCGGCAAGCGCTGGACCGCGCGCTACTTCACCCGCCGCGTGGCGTGGCACGCGCTCGACCACGCGTGGGAGATCGAGGACCGCGTCGACTGACAGCGCGAAGCCTTACACGCCCGTAGCGTAGAAGCGATCGGAGTCCAGGTCGGCGGTGTGCTCGCCGCTGGCGCCGATGTCCTCCAGACGAAACAGCCGTCGGGCCCGCTCGGACAGGCCCGCGTAGTCCGACTCCGCAATCGGAATGGGCCGGTAGCGCAGCTTCAGCCAGAACCGCGAGTAGATCAGCGTGAAGTTCGGCCGCGGTGCGTTCGAGCGATTGGGCGTGCCGCGGTGCCACATGCGCGAGTCGCGCAGCATCAGCGAGCCAGCGGGCATGGTCACCCGAAGCGACTGCATCCTCGCCGCGAGCGCGGGCACCAGGGATCGATCGGCCACGTAGTGGTGGGTGCCACCCGGCCAGATCTCGAGCGGCCCGTTCTCGTCGGTCGCATCCACCAGCGGGACATTCAGCACGATGCTGTACGGCGGCAGCACGGCGCTCGACTCGGGGAACAGCCGAAAGATATCCGGGTGCACCTCCTGGTAATCCGAACCAGGCAGCGGCGTGTCCGAGGCGAAGTAGTGGCAGATGCAGTCCTCACCGACGAGAGCGTCGACGATCGGCATGATCAGCGGGTTAGCGATCACCCGCTCATCGTTGAACGGCGGCGCAAAAGGCAAGTGCATCTGCCAACGGTTGGCGCCGCGGTTCGCCGCGACGGCGTCGATGTGCGACTCCAGGAGACGGACGAACGCAGACTGCATCTCGGCTACCAGGTCGCTGGGTAAGGCGCGCTCGAACAGGACATAGCCGTTGTTGCGCACCTGCTCGATCGCGAGCCGGACCTCGGCAGGTGATGATTGCGTCAGCTGCATGCCACCATTGTGGTTCGCATGACCGACCGCACGCGGCGCGCCTCATCCGACGACGGGACCGGCTACAGGAGCAGCTCGGGGGAGAGTGGTACCAGCATTCGCTGCGCTTCAAGGTATGGGAGCCGTGGATCGTGCTCGGAAAGCTGGAGCCAGTCCTCTACACGTTGCTCAAGACGGGCATGCTCGCGCGGACCTGAGAGGCGATCAAGTGCGAATACAGACCGTCGTGCGCCAGCAGCTCGGAATGGCGCCCGGCTTCGACCACCTGTCCCTCGTCCAGCACCACGATGCGACTGGCATCGCGGATGGTCGACAGGCGGTGGGCGATCACCAGCGTCGTACGGCCGACCCGCAGTCGATCGAGGGCGCGGCGTACCTCGGCCTCGGCTACCGCGTCCAGGTGTGACGTCGCCTCGTCGAGCACCAGGATCGGCGCATCCTTGAGCAGCGCCCGCGCGATAGCAACGCGCTGTCGCTGACCACCCGACAGCTGGATACCACGCTCGCCGACAGACGTGGAGTAGCCCTCCGGAAGCTGCTCCGCGAACTCGTGGACGTTTGCGTCGCGGGCCGCTCGCAGCACCTCATCGTCTGAGGCGTCCGGTCGCGCCAGCCGGATGTTCTCGCGCAGCGACGTATTGAAGAGGTACGTGTCCTGCGCCACGAGCGCGATCAGGCCCCGCAGATCATCCAGGCGCAGCTCGCGGATATCGCGGCCATCGATCAAGATGCGACCGCTGCGCGGGTCCCAGAAGCGCAGCAGCAGGTGGGCGGCAGTCGTCTTGCCCGCTCCCGAACGACCCACCAGCGCGAGCGTCTGGCCCTGCTCGATCTCGAAGGAGACGTCGCGCAGCGCGGTTGCATCGGCACCGTAGGCGAAGGTCACGCGCTCGAACGCGACGCTCCGTCCCTCCACGGGCAGAGCCGAGCTCGAGCCGTCGCGGATCAGCACCGGCTCATCTTCGACGCTGAAGAAGCGCCGGGCTCCGGCCAGCGTCTGGTGCAGCTCCTTGGCGATGGTGACGAGCGTCATCACGGGCTGGAAGGACGACACCGCGAGCAGCGTGAGCAACGGCAGCAGCGTGCGCGCCAGCTGACCGTCGGCGACCAGACGGGCGCCGGCGGCGACGACGGCAACGGTGCCGAGGCCGATCAGCGCTTCGATGGCCGCGTTCTGGATCGCCTGCCAGCGCAGGAACGATTGTTTCAACGCGCCGAGGTGCTCGCTGCGGACGCCAATCTCGTCCAGGCGTCGCGGTCCGTAGCCAAAGGCCGCGATCGTGCGCAGGCCCTGAATGCTGTCGACCGCGTGGCTGCTGACCTCGCCAGTGACCTCGCGCAGGAGCACGCCCAGGCGAGCCGACTGTCGCGCGGCCAGCAGCGGCGTCAGTGACACCAGGACCAGAAACGGCAGCAGCGCGATCGCAACGATCGGGGCGTTCAGCGCGAGGGCGATGAGGACGCCGCCGGGGATCAAAATCGCTACGAAGAGCGGCGAGATCGTGTGCGCGTAGAACAGCTCGATCAGCTCGACGTCACCCAGCAGCGCGCTGACCAGGTCGCCCGAGCGGCGGCGGACCAGGTACGCAGGCGCGAGCGGATCCAGGACGCGGTACAGCCGAATGCGCAGCTCGGCGAGGAGTCGATAGGCCAGATCGTGTGAGATCCACGAGTCGAGCCAGCGCAGCACCGCCGTCACTGGCACCAGAACCGCCAGCGCGATCAGCCAGGGGTTCAGATCACCGCGCACGAAGACCGTGGCGACAAGCACCGCGCTCACCACGCCCAGGGCGACCTGCGACACAGCGTGCAGCGGCCCGAGCGCAAGCACCAGGATGGTTTCTCCCACCCACGGTCGAACCAGCTGCAGCAGCCTGGCCCAGACGCGACCGGCGGGTAGCTCGACTAGCGCTTGCTCGGGTGCCGCGGTGCGCACCGCCACGCCATCAGGCACTGGCGTGGGCGACACCACCTCCGCGAGGGCTAGCGTATCGTCGACCACCTGCTGCGCCGACATCAAGCGCGCGTATGCGCTGTCCGAGTGATTGAGCAGCTCGCCTGGTGTGCCCTCCTCGACTAGTCGGCCGCGGTCCATCACGATCACGCGGTCCACGCCTGCGATGCTGGACAGCCTGTGAGCGATGACCAGCGTCGTTCGGCCCTGCTGCAGTCGTTCCAGCGCCTGGCGGATCGCCGCCTCATTCTCGGCGTCCACGCTCGAGAGCGCCTCGTCGAGGACCAGAATCGGGGCGTCCTTCAGCAACGCGCGCGCAATGGCCAGTCTCTGGCGCTGCCCGCCTGACAAACGCACGCCGCGCTCGCCGATCAGCGTGTCATAGCCGCGCGGCAGCGCTTCGATGAACGCGTGCGCATTCGCCGCTCGACAGACCTCGTGCAGCTCCGCTTCGGTGGCGGTGGGGTTCGCGACCCGCAGGTTGTCGGCGACCGTGCCGTAGAAGAGGTACGTGTCCTGCGCAACCACGGCCACCTGCTCGCGGAGCTGGTCCAGGGGCAGCTCCTTGATGTCGCGACCACCCAGCAGCACCGTGCCCGACTGCGGGTCGAGCAGACGCAGCAACAGGCTGACCAGTGTGGATTTGCCAGCGCCACTGGGGCCGACCACACCGAGGGTCTCGCCTGGCCGGAGCTCGAACGAGCACTCGACCACCGCCCGGCGTTGACCACCGTGGTAGCCAAAAGTCACCTTGTCGAAGCGCACGACGGGGGCGAGCGCGGTCGTCTGCGCCGACGTGGTCTCGGCGGGCTCCTTGACCTCGGGGTCCGCGTCCAGCAGCTGATACATGCCCTTGGTTGCCGCGACGGCGAGCATGCTGCCGTGGAACAGCTGGACCAGGTCTCGCAGCGGGCGAAAGACCTCGACGCCGAGCAGCAGCACCACCAGGAGCGTGGCCAGCGGCAGCTCACCCGATTCGACCCGTACTGCGCCCCACCCCAGCGCCAGGGCTGCTCCCGCCGAGATACCGAGCAGCGTGATCCCGCCAGTGCCGATGTTGACCGCCAGCACCCACATCGTCGAGCGATACAGCTGGCGGGCTCGCTCGGCGAGCTCGGCGCCCTTGCGGCCGCTCTGACCAAACGCTTTGAGCGTGGCCAGGCCCTGGATGTTGTCGAGGAAGTCGGCGCCCATGGCGACCTGGGCGCGGCGGTACGCCAGGCTGGCGGCGCTGTTCATGCGGTGGAAGGCCGCCGGGGCCACCAGCGTGAGCAGGGCGAAGACGAGAAAGATCAGCGCCGTCTGCACATCCAACGCGGCCATGAAGACGAAGATGATCACTGGCGTCAGAGCCGCCACGATGAGCTGCGGCAGATACTGACCGAAGAACTGGTCGAGCTGTTCCACGCCGTCCACGAGCGCGAGGGCAGCGTCGCCACTGCGGCGCTGATCGAAATGGCCAGCGCCGAGCCTGAGCACCTGTTCGTACAGGAGTCGCCTCACCTTGACCTTTTGCCGCGCGGCCGTAGCGTTGGCGACTTCGTCGCGGACCAGCTGCAGCAGGGAGCGCAGCACGACCAGCCCGGCGATGAGGATGAGCATGCCCGTGAGTGCTTCGAATGGGTCGCCCGCGAACACGCGCGCCATGGCCTGGCCCGTGAGCGTGAGCCGCCACATGGCAATCGGAACGCCCAGGAGACCGAGCAGCGCGGCAACGACGACGCGGCCGCGGACGCCGCGCGTCATCCCCATCAGGCGACGGTCGAAGTACATGCCGTTGCCTACGGTAGCGCCCGCGGCTCGGTCTTAGCTCGCCCTGGTTGTTCTTGCAATCCGTTGCAAGTGCGGCGGAATCTGGTAGGGTCGCACACGACCGACGATGTTGACGGCGCACGAGCTCCGGAGCGCACTCAAGCAGCGCGGCCTGCGCATGACGCCGCAGCGCCAGTTGATCCTCGATGCGGTCGCGGCGATGAGCGGCCACATCGCTGTTGAGCAGGTCTACCAGCAGGTCGTCCGCCAGTTCCCCGACGTCAACATCTCGACCGTGTACCGCACGCTCGAAGTGCTCGAGGAGCTGGGTGTGGTGCGCCACACGCATTTTCACGAGGGCGTGGCGCAGTATCAGCGGACCGACGAGGCGGCCCACCAGCACCTGGTGTGCACGCGCTGCGGCGCGGACTCCGAGCTCGACCTGGCGGTCCTCGAGCCGCTGGCGCAGGAGCTGCGCAGCCGCTATGGCTTCGAGGCCGACCTGGCGCATCAGGCGATCGTCGGCGTCTGCCGCAGCTGCCAGGCCTGAACGGCCGAGCCCAGGTGCCGCTAGCGCGCGGCGACGCGGTCGCGGATGCGGGCGTACAGGTTGCGGATGGTGCGGGCGTTGACCTCGTCCAAGCGGGGGAACAGCCGCTGGCCGAGCGCGTACGGATCGATATCGGTGAACGGCAGCGGTTCGGCCAGGGCTTCCTCTTCAGAAAGGCCGCGCCGCACGACGTCTTCCATCGCCGAGATCCAGTTGTGGATCACGCGCGCCTGCTCGGCCAGGTAGCGCTTGTCGCAGGGCTCGCCGTGGCCGGGCACGATCACGTCGACATCCAGCTGGCCGATACGGTCGAGCGTCGCCAGCCACTGCCACGGGTCGGCTTCCTGAATGAAGGTCTTGCACTTGTGGAAGACGTTGTCGCCCGTGAACACCACGCCCTCAGACGGCAAGAGGACGGCGGTCTGCGGCGCGGTATGGCCAGGCGTGTGCAGCAGCTGGATCTCCAGACCACCCAACATCAGCACTAGCTCGTCCGAGAAGGTGCGCGTGGGTGGGTTGGGCGGATAGTCGGGGTGGTTGAACAGCCAGACGCTATCGGGGTCCTGCTTTTGGAGCGCTTCGCCGAGCTCGGCGCCCGTCATCATCGGAATCATCGCCGCGTAACGCGCGGGCATCCCTTCCTGGCCGATGACCTCGACGCCCGGAAAGTACGCGTTGCCGCGAATGTGGTCGGGGTGCGGCTCGGTATTGACGAGGTGCAGGATGCGCCCGTGGTCCGCGAGGATGCGTTCCCGCCACCGCAGCGCATCGATTGGCTGTTGTGGCGTGTCGATCAAGAGCACGCCCTCGGGCGTGGCGATGAACCCGGGGTTGCACCCCCACAGCAGGAACTCCGCCCACCCGTGCTCGCTGACCCGACGCATCAGTAGCGCGGCACTGTGGGTAGCCCGAGGACATGCCGAGCGAACGGCAGCCCTGCCGTGTCGAAGTTGTTGGCACCGTGATTGGCGACAGCGTGCACGTCGCGCCACGCTCGCTGCATCGGATCGTCCTCGACCATGCCGTGCGCACCGACCGACACCACCAGCCGATCGACGGCTTGCACGCACAGCCGGACAGCGAAGCTCGTGTCACGCGTTGCGCGAGAGAGGAACGACGCATCCGGCATCTCGCCAGTCTCGATCGCACGCGACAGGACCGACGAGTCGGCGCGCAGCAGCGCGACCGCGGCATCGATCTCGACCGCGGAGTCGGCAATGCGCTGCTGGCGCTGGACCATGTTGGCCCGATCGGGTCGCGCGGTGGTCAGCTCGATGAACGCCTCCAGCGCGCCACGGGCAATGCCCAGGGCCGGCGTGGAGATGTTGAACGGGAAGATCGGCCACAGCGGCAGGTGGTACATCGGCGATGGGTTGACGGTGCTGCCGGGCGTCAGGCGTCCGTCGCACTGCATCGTGTCCAGCGTGAACGCGTTTGGCACAAAGGCGCCGACCACGCGGATGTCGTTGCTCGAAGAGCCGCGCAGACCGGGCGCGTACCAGGTATCGAGAATCTGCCACTCGCGCCGCGGCAGCAGCGTCCACAGGACGCGACTCGGCTTGGCGTCAGCGGCCTCGAAGATCGGCGTCGCCAGGAGGATCCATTGACACAGGTCGCTGCCGCTCGAAAACTGCCAGTCGCCCTCGATCCAGTAGCCGCCGTCGACCGGCCGGCCACGGCCAGTCTTGAACGCGAACGCCGAGGCGATCAGGGTGGTGGGATCCTCGCCCCACACTGCTTCCTGTGCCTCCGGCGGAAACATCGCCAGGCACCAGGCGTGACACGCCAGAACGCACTGCGTCCAGGCGCTGGAGCCACACGCGCGACCGAGCACCTGGCACAGCTCCACCTGGGTGTGGCCGTAGTCGAGCTGGCAGCCGCCGTAGCGGGCTGGCTGCAGCACGCGGAACAAGCCGGCGGCGTGGAACTCGGCGACTGTTTCGTCGGGCAGGTGGCGCAGCTCTTCGGTCTGCCTGGCCCGCTCCCGCAGCCGTGGTACCAGCGCTACGGCGCGGTCGATCATCTCGGCGAGGGTGGGCGTGCGGAGCGCCACGGCCATTCGGGCGCAGCGTACCCCACTTCGGCAGCGGTTACAGCTTCAGCAAACGCCTCGCGTTGCCGTTCGCGAGCTTCTCCTTGTCCTCGGGCGATAGCGGGACCGTGGCCAGCCAATCGGTACCGGGCTTGTTCTCGACGAACGGCCAGTCGACGGAGAACAGGACGCGATCCGCACCCAACTCCAGGAGAGCACACAGCAACGCCGGCGTGGAGAAATGGCCGCTGGTCGTGACGTAGAAGTGGGAGGAGAAGGTCTCCTTGAAGTGCACCGGCTTGTTGCCCGGGCGTGACAGGGCCTCGTCCACACGATCGACGAGAAATGGCAGTCCTTCGCCCATGTGGCCGAGGATGACCTTAAGCCTCGGATAGGCCTCGAAGACACCACTCAGTACCAATCGCACGGCTTGCGTCGCGGTGTCGATCGTGTACCCCCACGCGGCTGTGTTCAACGAGGGAAAGTCCTCGAAGTAGTCGCCGTAGTAGGCCGATACGACGGCTGGATGGGGCGGACCTGGGTGCAAGTAGATCGGCACGTCGAGCGCCTGTGCGCGCTCGTAGATCGGCCAGAACTGCCGCGCATCGTGGAACACCTCGCCCCGACTGCGACCGTGGATCATCGCGCCTTTGAAGCCCAGTCGAGTGACCGTCCGGTCCAGCTCGGCCGCGGCGGCCTGTGGGTCAGGTGTCGGCAGCGCCGCGAACGCCGCAAAGCGATCCGGGTTGCGGTCGACCGCATCGTGCAGCCGATCGTTCGCGCCGGTGGCAAGCTCCACCGCGAGTGCAGGCTCCACTTGCTGCAGGGGCGACGGAGCGTGCGAGATGACCTGGAAGTCGATGCCCGCTTCGTCCATCTCCTTGAGCCGCAGCTCGCCGAGGTCGTTCAGGCGCCCGGCTAGCGTCTGTAAGACGTTTTCCCGACCGCCAACAGGCGCTGGCGCATGGGCAAGGACCCGCGGATCGGCGTAGTGTTCTTCCAGGGCGATCACGTACGGCACCGCGCCATGGTAAGACCGCCGTCGAAGGCATAGGATTGGCCTGATGAGCACGGGCATAAAAGTCGCCCGCCTGGCCCACGTCGGACTTCGTGCCCGTGACCTGGGGAGGCAGGCTGAGTTCTATACCGACCGCTGGGGCCTCGACCCGATCGACGAGCATGGCTCGGACCTGTTTCTGCGGGCCGAAGGACCCGACCACCACGTCCTGACCCTGCACCAGAACGAGGAGTCTGGGCTGGATCATTTCGCGTTCGAGGTCGCGCACCCCGACGACATCGAGCGCGCCGCGGACATCCTTGGCGCCCAGGGCGTCGAGATCGTGACGCCGCCCACGCAGGACCTCGAGCCGGGCGTGCACAAGGCCATCCGCTTCAAGGATCCCGAGGGCAACGTCGTCGAGCTGATTGCGGGGGTCGACCAGGTGAGCGATCCGTACGGCAGCCGCGACGTCAAGCCCCAGCAGCTCAACCATGTCGTGCTGCACACGGCCAACCGCGCGGCGATGGAGCAGTTCTACGGCGGCATGCTGGGCTTCAAGCTGTCTGACACCCTGGCCGACTTCATGACCTTCTGGCGCTGCAACGCCAACCACCACTCGATCGCGTTCGCGACCGCGCGCGGTGGGCAGCGCGGGCTGCATCATGTCGCGTTCGACGTCCGTGATTGGCAAGACCTTATGAAGGCGGTGTTCTTCATGGGCGAGCGCGGCGTCAAACGCATGTGGGGACCAGGCCGGCACCTGGCGGGCAACAACCTCTTCTCGTATTACTTCGACCCCGAGGACAATGTGGTCGAATACACCACCGAGGTCGAGCAGATCACGTCGGACGACTACGTCCCGCCTGTGCGGCCGCTGATACCCGATCAGTGGGGCTCCATGCCGCCACAGCGATAAAGGAAGCAGGCTCGGGGGCTCTTTGTTCTAAGGTTCAGCGAGGTTCAGCATGCTGTACACACCCCCACGCGCGTACATGGTCCCGATGGTGGTCGAACAGACCAGCCGCGGCGAACGCGCGTCCGACATCTACTCGTTGCTCCTGCGCAACCGGATCGTGTTCCTCGGCACACCGATCGACGACACCGTCGCCAATCTGATCGTGGCGCAGCTGCTGTTCCTGGCCCAGGATGATCCAGAGCGCGAGATCCAGCTGTACATCAACAGCCCCGGCGGCTCGATCGACGCTGGGCTGGCGATCTACGACACGATGCACCTGATCCAGCCGCCGGTGGCGACGCTGTGCGTTGGCATCGCCGCGAGCATGGGCGCCTGGCTGCTGGCTGGCGGTGAGAAGGGGAAGCGCACGGCACTGCCCAATTCGCGCGTCCTGATTCACCAGGCATCGTCGGGGTTCCAGGGCACCGCGGCCGACATCGAAGTCCAGGCGCGCGAGATGCTGCGACTGGAGACGCGCATGCAGGAGCTGCTCTCAGCTGACACCGGGCAGTCGGTCGAGCGGATCGCGCACGACATCAACCGCGACTACTGGATGAGCGCGACCGAGGCGCAGGAGTACGGCGTCATCGACAGCGTCGTCGGGCAGACCGACAAGACGCTGGCGGCCGATCGCGCCGAGGCGGAGCTCACCAACGGCATAGTCAAGCCCTGAAGATCACGCCACTCCCGGCAGGGCGGCGAGCGATGAGCTAAAGCGTCTAGGGGTCGCGGCACTGGCCTACACTTCTAAACAGGCTGATGAAAAAGCGGTCCCCGCTCTGGATTCGACAAGCTCACCATGAGCGGGGACCGCTCGTCCTGTGCCTGTCGAAGGATTTTTCATCAGCCTGCTAAGCAAGATGGCCATCGCCGCCGATCTCGACCAGTTGGCAATCAACACCATCCGCACGCTGTCGATCGACGGCGTGCAGAAGGCCAACAGCGGCCACCCCGGGTTGCCATTGGGCGCGGCGCCGATGGCGTATGTGCTGTGGACCAGGTTTTTCCGACATAACCCGAAGAACCCAAAGTGGCCTGATCGCGATCGTTTCGCCTTCTCCGCTGGGCACGGCAGCATGCTGCTGTATAGCTTGCTGTACCTCACCGGCTACGACCTGTCGCTGGACGACCTCAAGAACTTTCGCCAGTGGGGATCCAGGACGCCCGGCCACCCCGAATATCGACTTACACCTGGGGTCGAGCTCACCACCGGGCCGCTCGGGCAGGGCTTCGCGAACGGCATCGGGCTGGCGATGGCCGAAGCGCACCTGGCAGCCACGTACAACCGCCCTGGCCACACCATCGTCGACCATCGCACGTTCGGCCTGGTCTCCGACGGTGACCTGATGGAAGGCGTGGCCTATGAGTCGGCGAGTCTGGCGGGCCACCTGCGACTGGGCAAGCTGGTGTATCTGTACGACGCCAACCACGTCACGCTGGCCGGCTCGACCGGCCTGGTGTTCAGCGAGGATGTCCAACAGCGGTTCGAGGCCGCCCACTGGCATGTGCAGCACGTGACCGACGGCAACGATCCGAACTCGCTGGAACGGGCGATCCGCAACGGCGTCGAGGAGACCGAGCGCCCCTCGCTGATCATCGTCTACACCACGATCGGCTTCGGTAGTCCGCACAAGGCCGGCACCTTCGAAGTCCACGGCAACCCGCTCGGTGCCGACGAGGTCAAAGCCACCAAGGAGCAGTTGGGCTGGCCCACCCAGGAGCCGTTCTTCGTGCCCGACGAGGCGCTGCAGCACTTCCGCGCGGCAACAGACCGTGGCGCGGACCAGGAACGCGAATGGCAGCGGCGCTTCGACGCCTACGCGCAACAGTTCCCGGAGCTGGCGGCGCAGTTCCGGCGCACGTTGGACGGTCAGCTGCCGAAGGACTGGGATCGCGATTTGCCCACCTTCAAGGCCGAAGACGTGAAGGGCGGCGCCATCGCCACGCGCGCGGCTGGCGCCTCGGTGATAAATGCGGTTGCGAAAACGATTCCCGAGCTGGTTGGCGGCAGCGCTGACCTCAACCCATCCACGAACACGGCTTTGAAAGCCGGCGGCGACTTCGAGAGCCCCGCCAACGTTGCCGAAGACAAGCAGGGCTCCATCGGCGATGCCTGGGGTTACGCCGGGCGGAACATGTTCTACGGCGTGCGTGAGCACGCGATGGGCTCGATCACCAATGGCCTGACCTACCACGGCGGCTTGCGCGCGTTCAGTGCCACGTTCCTGGTGTTCAGCGACTACATGCGTCCGCCGATGCGGCTGGCGGCGCTTAGCGAGCTGCCGTCGATTTTCGTGTTCACCCACGACTCGATCGGCCTCGGCGAGGATGGTCCGACACACCAGCCGATCGAGCACCTGCCGGCGCTGCGGGCGATACCGAACATGGTGGTGTTCCGCCCCGCCGACGCCAACGAGGTAACCGAGGGTTGGCGGATCGCTATCGAGCGGCGGCACGGCCCCACCACGCTGGTCTTCAGTCGGCAGGCGCTGCCCATTTACGATCGTGCGAAGCTGGGGCCAGCCAGCGGCGCTCGGCGCGGTGCCTACACGCTGGCCGATTCGACGGACCAGCCACGTGTGATCCTGATTGCCACTGGCTCGGAAGTTAGCCTGGCGATGCAGGCGCGCGACCTGCTCGAGCAAGGCGGGATCGCGACCCGAGTCGTGAGCATGCCCTCGTGGGAGCTGTTCGCCGGTCAGGACCAGGCGTACCGCGATGAAGTCCTGCCACCGCGGGTGACCGCGCGGCTGGCAATCGAGGCCGCCGCGCCGCTGGGCTGGGAGCGCTGGGTTGGCCTCGCTGGGGACGTGATCGGCCTGGAGCGCTTTGGCGCCTCAGCGCCGTACGCCGACATCTACAAACACTTGAACTTCACGCCCGAGCACATCGCCGAACGCGCGCGCGCACTCCTGGAGCGCGGCGGGCAGCGCGACGGCGCGGGCGTTCCACCGAGCACCGTTACCGCCGACCGCGCCAGCCTGTCCAAGAGTGCCGGCGACCAATGACGTGTCATCCCGAGGCGAGCCTGCGAGCAGAGGGATCTCAAGGTCAAGGCCGAGATCCTTCGCAAGCTCGGGATGACAATAGGAGTTGACATGCGCATCGCAATTGCATCCGACCACGCAGGCTTCAACCTCAAGCAACTCCTGATGACGCGACTCGCCGGTGAGCCCGATCTGTCGTTCGTGGATCTGGGCACCAACGCGCCAACCCCGCCCGTCGATTACCCCGACTTCGCCCGCGCGGCGGCCGAGGCGGTGGTGCGCGGCGATGCGGACCGCGCGATCATGATCTGCGGCTCTGGTGCGGGCGCCTGCATCGCCGCGGGCAAAGTCCACGGTGCGCGTGCCTTCTTCGCGGGTGAAACGTATACGGCGCATCAAGCGGTGGAGCACGACGACGCCAACGTTCTGTGCCTGGGCGAGCGGGTCACCGGCCCTGAGCTCGCCGTCGAGATCGCGCGCACCTTCGTCCGCGCCCAATTCAGCGATCAGGAGCGCCATCGGCGCCGGGTAGGCAAAATCATGGCCATCGAAGCCGCAAACAATTTCCCCGTCGAAGCGCTGCTGCGCGAAGGCCAGAGCATCTGGATGGACAACATCGCTCGCGGCATGCTCGTCTCGGGTGAGCTGCGGCGGCTGGCGTGGCACGACCGCGTCGCCGGCGTGACCTCCAACCCGACCATCTTCGAGAAGGCCATGGCGCACGGCCCGGAATACGAGGCGCCAGCGCGCGCGCTGGCCGAGCAGGGCAAGAGCGCCGACGACATCTACTGGGCGCTCGCGATTGAAGACATCCAGGGTGCCGCGGACGTGCTGCGGCCGATCTACGAGCTGACCGGTGGTTGTGACGGCTATGTCAGCCTGGAGAACCCGCCGTCGATCGCCAATGACACCCAGGGCACGATCGAGATGACCCGCGAGCTGTGGCGGAAGCTCGATCGGCCGAACGTGATGATCAAGATTCCGGCGACGCCTGAAGGCGTGCCGGCCATCGAGACCTCGATCGCTTCAGGCATCAATGTCAACATCACGCTGATGTTCTCGGTCTCGCTCTATGAAGAGGTAGCCCGGGCCTACATCAAGGGCCTGGAGCGCTTCTTCGGCGGCCGCGAGGCGACGCGGGCGCGTCACGCGCAGTCGCTGCAGGCGGCGCCAATGTCGGTGGCCAGCTTCTTCGTGAGCCGCGTGGACACGCTCGTCGACAAGCAGCTGGGCGACAAGATCTCGGCCGGTGGCGACGCCCCCCGTTTGGAAGCGGTGCTCGGCAAAGCTGCCATCGCCAACGCGCGGCTGGCCTACGCGCGGTTCCTCGAGATCTTCTCCGGACGCGCCTGGGATGCGCTCGCGGGCAAGGGCGCGCAGGTGCAGCGGCCGCTGTGGGCCAGTACCAGCACCAAGAACCCGCGCTACCGCGACGTGCTGTATGTCGAGGAGCTGATCGGTCCCAACACGGTGAACACGTTGCCGCCGGCCACCCTCGAGGCCTTCAAGGACCATGGTCGCGTTGCGCGCACCATCGACGGGGCTGAGGCGATCGCCCGCGCTCGCGCGACGATGCAGGAGCTGGCGGCTGTGGGAATCGACATGGACGCGGTCACCCTGCAGCTGCAGCGCGAGGGTGTGAAATTGTTCGCGGACTCGTTCGACCAGTTGATTTCGCGCCTGGAGGAGCGCCGGCGGAGTTTGGCGAGCGTCTAAGAGTAGAATCTGTCCCATGCAATCGTCGCTGCACGGCATGATTGACAAGGCGCACCGTTACGCCGAGGAGCCCGAACGGGTGCAGCTCGCCCGCCTCGAGGCGATGGTCAGGGGGGACAACAGCGATCACACCGTCAAACTGGCTGACGGCCGTCTCAGCTGCGACTGCGACCACTACCAGCACGAGCGCCTGTGTGCGCACGTTCTGACTGTCGAACGGGTCCTCAAATCGTGGATCCCCGCGAACGCCGCGCCTTTCCCGGGCAACTGACCCGCTACAAGCGCACTTCGTAGAGCAGCTCCGCCTCGGCCGGGCCGCCGAGCGCGGCGGACATGACCTCGCGGTGCTGCAGGTCGATCGGGAGCGTCGAAGCGGCGTAGGCGCGGTGGGCTGCCTCGGGGTCGTCGACCTCGTGGGCGTAGACCAGCACCAGGCCGTCCTTCGATTCGAGCATGAAGGCCTGCTCGTGCCGCACGCCCTCGTTGTGGAACGTCTCGCGGACTTCGTCCTGGCGCTGCATCAGCTCCGCGAACCACGCCCGTAACTGCTCGACCTGATCGTTTCGCACGCGGTGAAAGCGCACATCCAACACGGCCGCTATTGTGCCGCGCCAACACAAAAGAGCCGCCTGACGAAGGCGGCTCTGTCGCGTGAGAAAGACCTGGTCAGGCCAGCTTGGGGCCGCAGGCCTTGTGATAGAAGACGGTGCGGCGCCGCGGAGCCATGGTGACCACGGGGTACAGCTCCTTCACCGTGATGCGCTCGCCCGAGGTCGGGCACGCTGGTGAAGCGCAAATGTGATCAGTCAACTGCGCGCCCAGGACTTCCTTCAGACGCGCGCGCTCGGCAGCCGTCTGGTTCTTGTTGCTCTCAGCCATCGTACTGAGAGTCTAGCAATTGAACTTGCCGAAACCCAAAATGCGACGGAGTCTCGTTTTCGAGTACGGCACCACGTGCTCGCGCGCGACGCTCATCGCCTGCAGCGTGAGCCCACCTTCGGCATCCACCGCGACCGCCTCCACCGCGTCAATGCTGTGCCGCGCACCTGCCAGGAGCGCCAGCAAGTCATCGCCACGCACCGCGGCCAGCGCGCTGACTTCGGCAGGGTCCGGCCGATAGCGCAGCAGAGTCCAGTCGAGCGGGAGCACGTACACGTGGTGGTGCTCGCGGTCGATCAAGCCATTGTCGAACGATCGCGAGAGCCGCTCGCTGCCGCGGTACTCGAGCGCTGCGAACGCGACGTCGATTCCGAGCTCCTCGCCGATCTCCCGCGAGGCCTCCTCAGCGGTCTCGCCGAACCGCCAGTGCCCCGCGGCGCTGGCGTCCCAGTAGCCCGCGAAGGTGTCTTTGACCAGCGACCGACGCTGCAGCACGACCTCGCTGCCACGGCGCACGATCCAACAATGAAACGCCTGGTGCCAGTCGCCGTCGAGGTGCACCGCCGCCCGCGGCTTGGCCACGCCCGTACCCTGCCCGGCCGCGTCGAAGACCTCGAGCAGCTCGCGCGGATCGTTCTGTTGCGTAATCGTGTTGCCTTCGCTGGACACGGTAACGGTGCGTAACTAAGACTATAGAGACACGAAGATATGACGACCCGCAGGCTATTCCTGACTGGGGTAGGCGGAGCCCTGGTCAGTTTGAGCGCACTGGGCCGAGCAGCGGCCGAGCCACATGCCGACGAGGCCCAATGGATCGCCAACCACATGGAGACGCGCCTCCTCGGCTCCGACGGCAACCCCATCGCCGGGTTGCCAGCCTGGACCAGGATGCGCATCTTGCGCGGCCTGCCCAACGGCACGCTCCAGGTCTGGGTGCCGCGCTTCTCGCTGGTCGGTCGTGTCCCGATCAGCGCCATCGGACCGATCCCGATCCCGACCCCCGACGAGCTCCAAGCGGAGCTGCTCGATGGCCCCGAGTCGCTCGGCGCCATTGGCCTGCCCGGCAGGACCGTCGGCGGCGGTAACCTCCGCACCTGGCCCGGCGCAGCCAATCCGCTGCTGCGGACGCTGGGCCACAACGCCCCAGTACGCGCGCTCGAGAGTGTCGTCGGCGACGACGGCGACGAGTGGTACCGCGTGCAGTGGCTCGACGGACCCACCAACCAGCCGATTGCGCTCGGGTATGTACACAACTCGATCGTGCGTTTGCCGCGCCTGCGCTACCAGCCGCGCACTCCCGACCGCGAGCGGACCGGGCGCCACTTCGAGGCTGACCTGAAAGAGCCAGCACTGCTGGTCGCGTACGAGGACGGCGGTCCGGTGTGGTCGTCGCTGACCCTCAAGGGGACCATCTCCAATCGCACCCCGAGTGGCAGGCACCACATCCTGTGGCGAATTCCCAACGAGACCATGACCAGCGAGCGTGTCTACCCGCCAATTGCGCGCGACGCGCCCGGTGGCTACTACCTCAAGAACGTGCTCTGGACCCAGTACTTCACCAGCGACGGCGCTAGCATTCACTACAACTACTGGAGCAGTAACTGGGGCTACGCCGGCTCACACGGCTGTCTAGGGATTGGCTACAACGAGGCGAAGTTCGCCTGGGATTGGGCCGACGTCGGCACGACGGTATATGTCTTCGCCTGATCCAGCGCCGCGAGCAGCTCTTCGAGGTCGAACGGCTTCTCGAGCAGCGCGGCCGCGCCAATCTCCGCCTGCACTGCCCGTGGATGGAGCGCCGCGACAAACGCCACGATGGGCGCGTGCGGACCGGGCAGCGCCCGATAAAGCCGCACGAACTCCCAGCCATCCATAACTGGCATACGCAGGTCGAGCAGAATGATGTTGGGCTGGAACGTGGCGAGCAGATCGAGCGCAGCCTGACCATCGCCCGCGCCGGCCACGTCGTAGCCTTCATCGGTCAAAAACACGGTGACGACCTGCCGAATGCTGTCGTCATCGTCCACGAGCAGAATACGTTCGCGTGGCTCCCCCGCCATCCCTGCTCGGCGGATGCTACCAGGCAAATCTGTCAACCTGCGCGCTCGTTGCGAAAATGCGACACTGAGCGGCCGTGCGCATTCTCGTCTACACCGGCAAAGGCGGGGTCGGGAAGACCTCGGTCGCGGCCGCGACCGCGCTGCGCTGCGCCGAGCTGGGCTACCGCACCGTCGTCCTGAGCACCGACCTCGCGCACTCGCTGGCCGACAGTCTCGACACCGCGCTCGGTCCAGAGCCCAGCCTCGTGGCCGACAACCTGTGGGCTCAGGAAACCGACATCTACAACAACCTGCAGACCCACTGGGGTGTCGTCCAGGAGTGGCTGAACGCCATCCTGCGTTGGTCGGGCGAGGTCGACAGCGTGGTTGCCGACGAGCTGACGGTCCTGCCGGGTATGGACGAGCTAGCCAACCTGCTGTGGATCAATCGACACCGCGAATCGGGCAGGTTCGACGTGATCATCGTCGACGCCGCGCCGACCGGTGAGACCCTGCGCTTGCTGTCCTTCCCCGATGTGATGCGCTGGTGGATGCAGCGCATCTTTCCCATCCAGCGGCGGGCGATGGGGCTAGCGCGGCCGCTGATCAGCACGTTCATCGACATGCCGCTCCCGACCGACAAGGTCTACGACACTGTCGAACGACTCTTCGCACAGCTCGACACGCTCCACGCCATGCTGGTCGACGACAAGCTCACCAGCGTCCGCCTGGTGCTCAACCCCGAGAAGATGGTGGTGTCTGAGGCGCAGCGCACCAGCACCTATTTCCACCTCTTCGGCTACCCGATGGACCTCGTGGTCGCCAATCGGGTATTGCCCGAGCAAGTGAGTGATCCCTACTTCCAGCACTGGAAAGAGACCCAGACGCGCTATCTCAAACGAGTCGAAGAGGGCTTCTCGCCGGTACCGATCAGGCAGGTGCCGCTGTTCGACGACGAGGTTGTCGGCCTCGCGGCCCTGCGCCGCATGGCAGCCGCGCTGTACGCCGACGAGGACCCGGCCCAGATTTACTACAGCGGTCGCTCGCAGGTGCTGGAAGGACGGCCCGGCGGTGGCTTCCGGTTGACCATCCCACTGCCGTTCGCGACCAAGGGCGAGATCACGCTGCGCCAGACGGGTGACGAGCTGTTCGTGCACGTCGGCGCGCACCGACGACACGTGATCTTGCCACGCGCCGTGGTCGGGCTGACCGCCACACGCGCAAAACTCGACGAGGAGAACGCTATTCTGACTGTTGACTTCGGGACACCTGCTGGCTCAGCATGAGCGATCACCAGGGAGGATTTCTCAAAGCATGGCCACGGAGACTTCTTCGCGCGGTCATACGTTCCGCGCCGAACGAACTGATGACGAGGTCGTGCTGCGCTTTCCCAGCCTGAATCGGCTGATGCGCGCGTTCCTGCCAGACGAAGCGGTCAAGCACCTGTACGCCGCCCAGCGAGAACAATTGCTGGCGATGCGCTGCATGCTCGACGCCGCGATCACGCGTATCGAGTCCGCCGAAAAGGACGGCCCGCTCGGCCCGCGGCGGACCGAGATTACCGTCGAGTAGCCCTCACCGCCTGACCAAGGAGACCGGTCGTGGGTTCCCGAAGGGAAGGAGAACCGGTCGTGGGTCCCCGAAGGGATGGAGACCGGTCGTCGTCTTCCAGTGGGACAGTCTCGTAGAGTGAGCGGGAGCGTTACTCCGTCTGGCCGAACAAGCGCACCGCGAGCCCTAGCACCTATGCCGCGCTCCCGGTAATGGTCACCCGCCGAAGCATAAGCGGCATAATGCCGCCGCGTGGCGGAAGTGCTCATCGTCGAAGACGAGGAGTCACTGTTGCATACGTTGCGCTACAACCTGACCCGCGCTGGCCACACCGTTCGTCTGTGTACCAACGGCGCCCGCGCGCTCGAGCTGGTGCGCGCGCAGCCGCCCGACCTGCTGTTGCTCGATCTGATGCTGCCCGATCTCGACGGGCTGGAGATCACCCGCGCGTTGCGGCATGAGACCAGCAACCCGGCGTTGAGCCGACTGCCGATCCTCATCCTGACCGCGCGCGACGCCGAGATCGACAAAGTGGTCGGACTGGAGGTCGGCGCCGACGACTATCTCACCAAGCCGTTCAGCATGCACGAGCTGCTGGCGCGGGTGCGGGCACTGGTCAGACGCGCCGGGATGAACGAGCCGCCTGCCACCACTCCGGCGCAGCTGGCAGCCGGAGATCTGGTGATCGACACGGCCATACGGCGGGCGACGCGCGGCGGCGAGGTGCTGCGGTTGAAACCGCGCGAGTTCGAGCTGCTGAGCTATCTGCTCCAACACCCCAACCAGGTCCTCAGCCGGGAAAGACTGCTGCTCCACGTCTGGGGCTACGAGTTCGCGGGCGATACTCGCACCGTCGACGTCCACATGCGTTGGCTGCGCGGCAAGGTTGAGCCCGATCCTGCCCACCCGACCCGCATCCAGACCGTGCGCGGCGCGGGCTACCTGTTCGCGGGCTGATCCGTGACTCGACAGTTCGCCTGGGTGGGCGTGCTGCTGGTGGCCGGCACGGCGGTGGTGATGCTGACGGTGGCGCTGATGTTCGTGCCGCTCGCGGCGTGGGAGTCGTTCGTGCCGCTGGCGACACTCGTGGCGGTGCTCGGCGCGCTGCTGGCTGCTGTGGTCGTCGAGCGCACCGGCTGGCGGCTAGTCCGACCGCTGCGACAGCTCGCCCGTTCGATCGAGGATGGCCGTCTCAGCGAGCTCAGCCTGGACGACTTCGGCCGCCAGGCGCCAGCTGAGGTCGCGCCGCTGCTGTATGGGCTGCAGCTCACGCATACGCGTCTACGGCGCATCCTCGGCCAGCTCGAGCAGGACCGCGCCGAGGTCGCCACGATCTTCGAGCACATGACCGATAGCGTCGTGGTGCTGGACGCGCACGAGCGCGTGGTGCTGAGCAATCCCGCCGCGGAGCGCATGCTGGGCGCACCGGTCGACCTCGAGCGCTCGGAGCTGCTGAACCTGGCTCGCTCGGCGCGCCTGGACATGCCCGTCGTACGTCTGCTGGAGCTTGATGGGCAGCGCAGCGTGCAAGCAATCGCCACGCGACTCCCGGAGGATCGGCAGCTGCTCGTGCTGCAGGACATCACCGACATGCGGCGGGCCGAGGCGGCGCGACGGGATTTCGTCGCCAACGTCTCGCACGAGCTGCGCACGCCAGTGGCCGCGTTGAAAGCGTTGGTGGAGACGCTGGAGCAGGGCGCCATCGACGACCCAGTCGAGGGGCCAGAGTTCTTGCGGCTGATGCATGTCGAGGTCGATGGGCTAGCGCAGCTGGTGAGCGAGCTGCTCGACCTCGCCCGCGCCGAAGCCGGCCGCCTGGAACTGCAGCTGGCGCCATGTCGCGCCGATGAGCTGGTGCGCGACGCGGCCGAACGGGCGCAGCCGTCGATCAGACAGGCTGAGCTGCAGCTGGCAATCACCCTCCCGAGTGATCCGGACCTATGGGTGCAGGCAGATCCGCGTCGGATCGGCCAGGTGCTCTCCAACCTGCTGGGCAACGCGACCAAGTTCACGCCACCCGCGGGACGCATCGAGGTGGGCGCACGCTGCGCGGGCGGGCGCGTCGAGCTCTGGGTGGCCGACACCGGAATGGGCATCGAACCAGCGCAGCTCAGTCGCGTGTTCGAGCGCTTCTACAAGACCGACCCCTCGCGCGCGGCCGGCACAGGCACAGGCCTCGGCCTGGCCATCGCCAAGCACCTGATCCTGGCCCACGATGGCCAGATCTGGGCCGAAAGCCCTGGCCCAGGCCAGGGCGCCACGTTCCGCTTCGCGCTACCGCGCCTTGCCGGTCCCGCCGATGGTTCGACAGGCTCACCATGAGCGGGGCCCGCTCATCCTGAGTTTTATCAGTCGAAGGACAACGGATTAGCGGCGCCCGCCACTCCACATTCGCGCGCGCGAGCGCAGAACGTCCAGGCCGCTGGCTTCCTCTTCGCGGATTGCGTGGCCGGTCAACTTGATGAAGACATCGTCCAACGTCGGCCGGCTGACGCTGATCGTTTCCACCCGCGGAGTGATGCTGCGCACCAGGTCGGGCACGAACTCGTCCCCAAGCCCTTCACGGCGGTGATCGCGTGTTTGCCGCTGCCGTACCGCTTGACCAGGTCCTCGACCGTGACGAAGGCGCCGTTGGAGGTCACGGTGTGCGGCCGAAAAAGGCCGCCACGCGATCGTAGAGCGGCGCGCTCTCGGGCACCTTGACCTCGGGACCGAATGTCTGGCCGCGAAATTCGGGCTTCAGGCTGTCGCGGCCCCAGTCGAGTGCAGTCTGGCCGATTTCGGGGTCTTGTTCGGTGGGCTGGCCGGTGGCGCGGGCGATGTCCCAACCATGCACGGCAATGTCCGACAGGTGTTGTCCCAGCGCCCACGTGGCTGGCAACTCGCCGAGCCGGCTTGGCGGCATCTTGCCTTCGATGCCGCGCTTGTTCCAGGCATCGAGAAGCCCCCGCGACGCCTTTTTGTAGGCGGCTGACCAATCGTCGCCGATCAGGTTGTCATCCGGTGTCGGCCGCTCGGCGCCATTGACCATCGTCTCGAACACCTTGAGATCGAAGACCGTGTGATTGACCAGCTGGCGTACGTTCCAGTCGGTGCACGGAGTGGGAAGCTTGGCCTGGTCGGGCTTGACGCCGTCGATCAGGGATCCGGTCTGCTCGAGGGTTCGCTCGAGCAAAGCCAGCGACAGGTTGTCTGCCATATGCGGCAATTGTGACACTGCGCTGACGGTTCGCGTGACGTTTCGCGGGCTCGCTGTGACGGTTCGCGTGACGCTCGCTGCGTAAGCTGAGCTCGCCCTCACCCTAGCCCTCTCCCAGAGGGAGAGCGAACTGGGGGGCGGCTGACTTCGAGCCGTACACTTTGGGTACTGCGATGGTGGTCTTCGGCGCCAGTGTTTCCAAGTGGCTGGCGCTGGCAGCGCTGGTGGTCCTGCTGTGGGTTGCGCGCGGGGTGCTGCCACCATTCATCGTCGCGGGCATCCTGGCGTACATCCTCAGCCCCCTGGTGGACCAGCTTGCGATCAGGTTCAGGGTCCGGCGGCAGATCGTCGCCGTGCTGGTCTTCGTGGCGGTGGTCGCGGTGCTGGCCGGGCTCGTGTGGCTGGTCGGCGCGCGGCTGACCGCTGAGATCAAGGATCTCGCCCGACAAGGACCCTCCATCATCGAAACCGTCGTCGACCAGGCGACAGGCGGGCAAACGATCGATCTGCTCGGCCAGACCATCACCTCGCGCGAGCTCGGTAGACGCATCGACGTCGCGGTACGGGACGAGATCGGCAGCCCCAGCCAGGCCATTCAGGCGGTGCGCATCGGCTTCGAGCTCACGCTCGCCGTGCTGCTGGTGTTGCTGTCGCTGCTGTACATGCTCATAGACGGCGCGCGTTTCTGGCACTGGGTGCTGCGGTTCGTGCCGCCCGAGCACCGCGCGCACACCGATGCCGTCTCGGCACAGATCCAGGCGGTGCTGGCGCGCTACCTGCGCGGACAACTGTTCCTGATCGCGCTGATGTCGACGATAACGTTCATCGTGCTCGAGTGGTTCTTCCATCTGCCATATGCGCTGTGGATCGGCATCCTGACCGGCTTTCTCGAAGTCATCCCGCTGATCGGCCCGATCACGGCCGGCGCCGTCGCCTGCACGATCGGCTTCGAGCAGGGCGGCGGGACCGAGGCCGCGGCGCTGGCGATGACCTACCTGATCCTGCGGCAGGCGGAAGATCAACTGGTGATGCCGCTGGTGGTCGGTCGCGCGGTCCACGTCCACCCGCTGGTCACGATTTTCGCCGTGCTGACCGCCGAGAAGGTGGCGGGTGTGCTGGGCATGATCCTGGCGGTGCCAATCGCGGCAGCGATCAAGGTGGTGCTCGATTACGCCTACCCGCCACAGGAGCCCGACGTCAAGCTCGAGCTGCCGCCCGAGGTCGCCGCCGCGCGGCAAGCGAGTCAACCAGTCAAAAAACCTGTCTCGATCTCCACTTGACCGAAGCGCGGCACATGCGCGTGCACGAGGAAGCTCGAGCCGTGAATTGGATATGCTCGCGGCGATGTCGCTAGCCACGTCGGTCGGGATCCACGTGCGAGACGTCAACGGCGCGGACGAGCTGCGCGCGTGTCAGATGCTGCAGCGTCGCACGTGGGGTATCACCGAGGATGGCTACGTCGTGCCCGTGGCGACGATGGCGGCGGCACAGAAGATGGGCGGCGCGGTCCTGGGCGCCTTCGACGCCGAAGAGCGCCTGCTGGGCTTCACCTTCGCCTTCCTGGGAAAACTCGACAAGCAGCTGGTCCTGTACTCACAGCTGGCAGCGGTCGACCCCGACGCGCAAGGCATGGGCATCGGGCGGCAGCTGAAGCTCGAACAGCGGCGGCGCGCGCTGCAACAGGAGCTCGAAGTGGTGGTGTGGGCGTTCGACCCACTGCAAGCGAGCAACGCCAGCTTCAACCTGGGCGTGCTTGGCGCCACGAGCCGACGCTACGAGGTTGACCTGTACGGCTCGCGCACGGACGCACTCAACGCGGGCCTCGCGACAGACCGACTGCTGGCCGAATGGCCCACCCGGCAGGAGCCGCGACCACTGACCGACGCCTGGCCCGATGCGCCGGATCTGCTCGAGACGACGATCAGCCCCGATGGCCTGCGGGTGCCAATCGCCATCCTGGCTCCCGACGCGGAGCGGGTCAGGCTGGAGATCCCGGCTAACCTGGCGCGCAAGAAGGAGAACCCGATGATCGCGCAGGCGTGGCAGCGGCACGTGCGCACGGCGTTCCAGCAGGCCTTCGGCGCCGGCTACGTCGCGGTTGGTTTTTCACGCGCGGACCCGACCCGGCCGCGGTATCTGCTACACCGTCGGGCATGAGCCACACGCTGCGTTCGGTCGAGCTGTACCTGGCGCGCTTGCCGCTCCTTCGCCCATTCACGACCTCGAGCCACACGAAGGACCATATCGACCACATCCTGATCCGTGTCCGGGACCAGGACGGTGCCGACGGCTGGGGCGAATGCGCCAGTCCCAACGATCCGTACTACTGCCCAGAGACGCACGAGACGTCGTGGCACATCCTGCGCGATTTCCTCGTACCCGGCGCGCTCGGTACGGCGTGGGACCACCCCGACGACCTGGCCCGCACCTGGCAGAAGGTGCGGGGCAATCGGTTCGCCAAAGCTGGTCTCGAGATGGCGTGCTGGGACCTGTACACCCGCGCACGCGGCGAGCCGATCGCGAAAGCGTTGGCCGGCACGCGCAACGAGATCCACTCCGGCGTCAGCCTGGGCATCGAGCCGACCGTTGAAGGAATCCTTGAGCAGGTCGAACGCTTCGTCAGCCAGGGCTACCGACGCATCAAGATGAAAATCGGTCCGGGGCGCGACCTGGTCTTTCTGGGAGCCGTTCGGGAGCGCTGGCCGGACCTGCCGCTGATGGCAGACGCCAACTCGGCATACACGCTCGACAATCCTGAGCACGTCTCGGCGCTGCGAGCGCTCGACGAGTTGAACCTGATGATGATCGAGCAGCCACTGGGCGACGATGACATCGTCGACCACGCCAGGCTGCAGGCCCAACTGCGGACCCCAATCTGCCTCGACGAGAGCATCCATTCGGTCGAAGATGCGCGCAAGGCGCTGGACCTGGATAGCGGGCGCGTCATCAACATCAAGGTCAGCCGACTGGGGGGCCTGAGCGAAGCCAAACGGGTCCACGATCTGTGCTTCGAGCGCAACATCCCCGTCTGGTGTGGCGGCATGCACGAGTTCGGGATTGGTCGCGCGGCGAACGTGGCTATCTGCAGCCTGCCCGGATTTACGTTGCCCGGCGATGTCTCGGCCTCGGACCGCGCGTATCGCGAGGACATCGTGGACCCGCCGATCCGCGCCCGCGCGGGCGCCATCGACGTGCCATGGGACCGCCCGGGCCTCGGTTTCGATGCCAACCTCGAGCGGATCCAGGCGCGGACGCTGCGCACGCTCGTGCTCGAACCCGAGCGGGTGGCGATGCCCACGTGAGCCTGGCAGCCGACGTCCGAGCGGAGCTCGAGCCACGCCGCGACGAGATGGTGTCGCTCCTGAAGCGACTCGTCGAGATCGAATCGCCCAGCGACGACCGAGCGGGGCTCGACCGCTTCGCGGATGTGTTGTCCGCGCTGTTCGGGCCCCTGGAGGAGCACAACGGCGGCCGCGGCCGGAACCTTCTGCTCGAAGTACCGGGCAGTGGCCAGCCGCACGCGGTCGCGCTATGTCACTACGACACCGTCTGGCCAAAGGGGACGTTAGAGCGCATTCCGTTCAGCGTGGACGAGCAGGGAGTCGCGCGCGGACCCGGCTGCTTCGACATGAAGGCGGGCATCGTGGTGCTGTATTTCGCGCTTGGCGCCGTCAAGGGTCGGCTCGAGCGGCCGCTGCGGGTGCTGTTTACGTGCGACGAGGAGGTGGGTAGCCCCACCTCGCGCGCGTTGATCGAGGACACTGCCCGAGGCGCGACGGTTGCCTACGTGCTCGAGTCGCCGCTGCCGGGGGGCATGTTGAAGACCGCGCGCAAGGGCACCGGTGACTACCTGGTCCGCATACACGGCCGTGCCGCGCACGCCGGAGTCGAGCCGCAAAAGGGCATCAGCGCCGCGCACGAGCTGGCGCAGCAGATCCTCGCGCTGCACGCGCTCAACGACTACGAGCGAGGCACCACAGTCAACGTTGGTGTTGTCCGCGGTGGGACGCGGCCGAATGTAGTGGCCGCGGAGGCCGAGGCGCACGTGGACGTGCGCGTGACCACGCTTGTCGAAGCCGATCGCATCGATGCCGCGATTCGCGGCCTGGCGCCGTCGTTGGCGGGTGCACAACTGGAGATCAGCGGCGGGTTGAATCGGCCGCCGATGGAACGCTCCGCGGCTATGGCCGACTTCTTTGGCCGCGCCCGCGCGATTGCGCAGTCGATGGGCGTGGAACTACAGGAAGGTAGCACCGGCGGGGGTTCCGATGGCAACTTCACCGCCGCGATCGGCGTGCCGACGCTGGATGGACTCGGCGCGGAGGGCGAGGGCGCGCACGCGGCCCACGAGCACGTGCTGACCGAGAGTCTGCCGCGCCGAGCAGCGCTACTGGCGGGCCTGCTCGCCGAAATTTAAGAGATCGGTCAGCGGCTCGACGTGGCTTGTTACACGTTTGAGTGGGCTGCTTGACTATTCGGGCGCAAGGCCCCATCCTGCGCCAGGCCCCGGATTTTGCGGTATCGAATCATCGACTTTCTCCCACTCTTGCTGGCGCTTGCGCTTGTCGCCGGCTGGTTCGGACTGCAGCAGCCGCTGCCGTTTCTGACGACGCCGCCGGCTGAGGTGGCTCCGCCGGCGTTTCAACCGGTCGTGCCGACACCCGCCGTGACGCGGGCAAGTGCCAGTCAATCGCTGTGCGATCCTCGCCAGCCGCGGTTTCTGGGTGCGCTAGCCGCGTTGAAGGCTCGGCTCGGCGCCGCCATGGGCGAAGCGGCCGGCTGCGAACGCCAGGTCGACGTCGAGGGCAACACCGAGCAGCTCACGACAACTGGTCTGGCGTACTACCGACGGCGGCTGAATCAAGCGGCATTTACCACGGGCTGGGAGCACTGGGCGCTGGCCGATAACGAGCTGCTGCAGTGGGCGGGCGACAACGTCGAGCCGCCGCTGACGCTGCAAGGGCGCGGTAGGCAAGGGCGAGGGAGCTAGCTGAACACGACCCCCTCGACGCCGCCGAAGCGGCGCCGCATCACCTGCAGCGCCGCTGCGCTTTCGTCGACCAGCAGGAAGCGCCTGCCCGCCTCGTGGGCCGCGACGCCGGTGGTGCCGCTGCCCGCGAAATAGTCGGCCACCAGGCCGCCAGGCGGGCTCGAGGTACGGACAATGCGGCGGAGGATGCCGAGCGGCTTCTGCGTTGGATAGCCGGTGCGCTCCTTGCCCGCGGTGGGCACGATGGTATGCCACCACACATCGTTGAGCCGCTTGCCGCGGAGCGCCTTTTCGGCACCCACCAGGGCGGGCGCCAGATACGGCACGCGTTCAGCAGCTTCCGGATCGAAGTAGTAGCAGCGCGGGTCCTTGACGTAGACCAGGATGTTGTCGTGCTTCGGCGGCCAGCGGCGCTTCGGGCGGCCGCCGTAGTCGTAGGCCCAGATGACCTCGTTCAGGAAGCACGAGCGGCCGAAGATCGAATCGAGCAAGACCTTGCAGTAGTGCACCTCACGCGGGTCCACGTGCAGATACAGCGAGCCGCTGCGTTGCAGCACGCGATGGAACTCGCGCAGGCGCGGCTCCAGGAAGCTCAGGTAGTCGTCGTGGACGTCAACGAAGCTGGTGCTGCCGAGGGGGATGCTGCGGTAGCGCTGGCCCTGGAATCCGATGCGATCGCCAGCGGCATCGCGGACCGTGCGCATGCGCGAGAGCGTCTGCCGGCGGCCCGTGTTGAACGGGGGATCGACGTAAATCAGATCGACCGAGTCAGCAGGCGTTTCGACCAGCACCACCAGGTTGTCCGCGAGTACGATCCGTCCGCTAGGGAGGTCGCCGTGGCCGTTCAAGTACCGATCCTGGACACTGGCAAATTGCATGCGCGACTGGACGAGATCCTCGCCAGCCACCCCACCGACAAGCCGTATGCCGAGCAACTGCTGCTCAGCGACGACATCCAGGCCTTTGTCATCCTGCATCCACCAGGCACGCCCAACGATACCCACTACCACGAGCATGACGAGTGGTGGGTGGTCATGCGCGGCGAGATCAACTGGTACATCGAAGATCAGGCCGAGCCGATTCGAGCCCGCGCCGGCGACTTCGTCCTGTGCCCGAAGTTTCACAATCATCACCTGGAGCCCGTCGGCTCGGAGTTGACGGTGCGCATCGCGATCAACACCCGCGGTGAGTTCCACCGCTATGACCGGCCGGGCTGCCGCTCAGACCTGTGGCGGACGGAAACATCGTGACACCAACGCGGACGCGTTCTGTCCGCTATCGATGCTAGAAAAGCGACACCATGACGACTTCTGTGCTCCTGGAGCTGCTGCACCACAAGACGTGGGCGACCCTGCGTCTCATCGAGTATTGCCAGAGCCTGGCGCCCGAGCACCTGGACGCTTCTGTGCCAGGCACGTATGGCTCGATTCGAGAGACCCTGCGGCATCTGCTGCGCGCGGACGAGAGCTACTTCAAGTCCGTCACGGGTGAGAATCTGGGCGACTTCCCTGCCGAAGCGGGCCTCGGCGCACTGGCTGACCGATTTCGCGGTCTCGCCAAGCGGTGGGAAAACGTGATCGGGGACCCCTCGGCCGCGGAGCGGGAGACCGAAAACCGCCGGGGCTTCGCCAAGGGCGTCGCGCCGCTGGCGCAGTCGATCCACCACGCCGACGACCATCGGACGCAGGTGCTCACGATCATCGGCGCGCGAGGGCTGGAAGTGCCGGACCTGGATATGTGGGCGTACGGCGCCGAGGCCGGCTACGTGCGCTACAAGGAGGAGGCCCCTACCGCCTGACGGCAAGGCGCTGCGCGGGCGTCGCCCTGGCGGGCAGCCAACGGTCTGCTGTGGTGTCCCCTAAGGGAAGGAGACCGGTCGTGTCTCCCAAAGGGAAAGGAAGACCGGTCTTTCAGTCTTGCAACGAGGCGCCCTGCTCGAACCATGCGCCGAGCAGGGCGCGTTCCTGGTCGGTGATGCCCGTGAGGTTGCCGAGCGGCATATCTTTTGTGACTACGGCCCGCTGGTAGATCAGCTGCGCGCGGCTGGCGATCTGCTCGGGAGTGTCGAACATGACGCCGTTGGGCGCGGCGGTGAAGCCGGGCTGCGTTGGGCTCGCCGAGTGGCACGGGACGCAGCGGTTGGAGATTACTGTTCGGGCCTGGGCGAAGGTCACGGGTTGCGCCGTCCCAGCAGGAGCGCGCGGGGCGATGGCGACGGCGAGCGCAACGGTGCCCAGCGCGGCGCTCGCGGGGATAGCCCACAAGACACGCCCCTGGTGCCGCAAGTTGAAGAAGTGCCGCACCCAGGCGCCGAGCGCCATCAGCGCCAGCAGGACGAGCCAGCCCTGCGGATGGCCATACGTGAACGGGAAGTGGTTGCTGATCATCGCCAGCAGCACCGGTAGCGTGAAGTAGTTGTTGTGGACGGAGCGCTGCTTGCCGCGGACACCGTGGATCGGATCGGGCGATCGCCCGGCCAGCTTGGCAGTTACAAGCTCCTGCTGGCCGGGGATGATCACGAAGCGCACGTTGGCGGCCATCCAGGTGCCGATCATCGCGCCGACCTGGATGTAGACCGCTCGTGGGCTGAATACCTGGCTACTGGCAAACGCCACGAGCGCGATGACCACCATCAGCGCGATCGCGAGCGCCGCGTCGCGGCCTTCGAGCCACCGCGAAAGGGCGTCGTAGACCAACCAGCTGGCGGCCAGGATGGCCACGCTGATCGCGACGGCGAGCCACGGATTGATGTCGAGGACGGCGCGATCGACGAGGTAGGCGCTGGCCTGAACGTAGTACAGGACGATGAGCAGCCCGAAGCCGCTCAGCCACGTCGTGTACGCCTCCCACTTGAACCAGTGCAGCGGGCTGGGCAGCGACGCCGGGGCAATTCTGTACTTCTCGACACGGTAAAAACCGCCGCCGTGGATCTCCCACACCTCGCCAGCGAGCTCCGGGTCGCCCGACTTCGCCGGCAACAGGTGCTCGACGAGAAGCGCTCACTGGTCAAGGACATCACGGACGCCGTCGTTCGCAACTGCAAAGTCGACCCCGACGCGGTCACCGTGATCATCCACGAGAATCCGCGCACCGACAAAGCCAAGGGCGGGGTGCTGTTCTCGGAACGCTAGTGCTCCCGAAGCGGGCCGCAGGCACGCGGAGCGGGTACTAGCTAGTACAGCAGGTAGCGGGCGCGGACCTCGCGGAACTTCTCTAACGCGGGCTGCCAACTGGCGACGATGTCGCGCGGGGGCGTGCCCGAACGCAGAGCCAGCCGCACCTGGTCGGTGCCTGCCAGCCGGTCAAACGTGGCGTCGCTAAAGCCAAGCGGAGCAGGGCACAGCCCGAGCATGGTGACGCCCAGCGCCATCGGCTGCACGCGATTGCGATCGGTGAGCTCAATCGACACTCCCTGACATTCACGACCAGCGTGCTTGGACGAGTCGGGCGTGCGGCGCGCGGCGGAGAAGCGCACACCGGGCATCGCGGCTGAGTTGAGGCGGGCTGCCCATTCGGTAGCGTCGAGGTCCGGCGCGCCGATCCACTCGAACGGTCGATCCGTGCCGCGGCCCTCGGACAACGAGGTGCCTTCGAACAGCACCGTCCCGGGGTACACAGCGGCGGCCGATAGTGACCGCAGATTCGGCGACGGGTTGACCCACGGCAGGCCCGTGTCGTCGAGCCACATCGACCGCTGCCACCCGCGCAGCTGCACGACCTGTAGATCGCAGCCGACCCGCAGCTCGGCATTGAAGTAGCGACCGAGCTCGCCAATCGTCATGCCGTAGCGCATCGCGATCGGCGCCGCGCCCACAAATGACGTGAACCGCTGGTCGAGCACCGTTCCTTCGACCTCCACGCCGCCGATGGGATCGGGTCGATCCAGCACCACGATGGGCACACTGTGCTCGGCGCCCGCGCGCATCACTTCGAGCAGCGTAGACGTGTAGGTGTAGACGCGCGCGCCGACGTCCTGAATGTCGTAGACCAGCACGTCCAGGTCGCGCACCATGGCCGTTGTCGGGCGGGTGGTCTCGCCGTACAGACTGTTGATCGCCAAGCCAGTTTGTGGGTCGGTCGCGGTGTCGACAGTCTGCCCAGCCGCGGCATCGCCGCGAATGCCGTGCTCGGGACTGAACAGCGCGACCAGCCGCCACGACGAGTCGCCGAACAGCACGTCGATCGTGCTCCGACCCTGGCTGTCGCGACCCGTCGCGTTGGTCACCAGTCCGATACGCCGCCCTTTGAGGAGATCCCTGGCCGAGCCCATCAGCACGTCGACTCCGGGCAAAACCTTTGGCGCGGGCGGCGCGGCATTCAGGACCGGAGTCGCGGCTGGCGCAGCCCGAGCCGCTACCAGCGCCGCGTCAGAGACGGCCTGGCGCGTGGGATTGACACTCGGCCCATCCACGGTCGGATGCACGCGGTTGGTGAGCAGCGCCACGACCAGTCCGAAGCGCGGATCGACGACCAGCGACGTTCCGGTAAATCCGGTGTGTCCAATGGTGCCTGGACTCGCGAGGCCACTCATATAGAACGTCTCATTCAGATCCCAGCCAAGGCCGCGCCAACCGAGCTTGCCGATCTGGCTGCGCGTCATCTCCGCCATCGTCTTCGACGCGAGCAGCGGCTCGCCACCGTCGAGGAACGCCTGGCCGAACGTGGCCAGATCGTGCGCGCTGCCGAAGAGGCCGGCGTGGCCAGCCACGCCACCCAGCGACCACGCGCTCGGGTCATGCACCTCGCCCCAGACGAGGCCACGTTTCGGATCGGCCTGGTCTTCGGTTGCGGCGATGCGCGGCTTCAGCTCCACGGGCGGTCGAAACTGAACTGACTGCAGGCGAAGCGGCTGGCTTATCCAGGCACGCACGGCACTGTCGAGCGACTGCCCGGCCACCTCCTCGACAAGCTTTCCGAGCGCCATGAAGCCGAGGTCGCTGTAGCGGAACGTGGTGCCCGGCGGATCGAGCGGCGCAACCGCGAGCGCACGCTGCAGTCGGGCCTCGGACGTCGGCGCCACCTTCCACAGCTCGATCAGCGCCGGCAGCCCGCTGGTGTGCGTGAGTAGCTGGCGCACCGTAATCGTGTCTTTGCGATTCGCGGCGAAGTCTGGCAGGTGCGCGGCGACTGGCCCATCGAGGTCCAGGCGACCCTGCTCCACGAGGCGCATGACGCAGGTGGCCGTGAAGAGTTTGGTCAGCGATGCGAAGTCGTACAACGTGTCGGGTGTGGCGGCAATCGGCTCGGCGGCACGTGTCGTTTTCGACTCGTAGGCGTAGCTGCGGCCGTATGCGGCGCTTAGCAGCTGCGCTCCCTGCTGACGTATCACAACCACCCCGCCAGGCAGGACGCCCCGCTGGATCGCGCGGTCGAACGCCGCTTCAATCGCTGCCGCCAGCGCTGGCGGGGTATTCACCGTCGGCACGGCGGTCGGCGCGAGCGTGGCGGTCGGGACAGCTGTCGGGAGCACCGCCGTGGCCGTCGGCGGGCTCGTTGGCATGGCCGTTGGCACGGCCGTTGCCGTTGCTGGAGCCGGGGTCGGAGTGGGCGGCGATGTGATCGGTGATGCGGTTGGCTGTTGCGGTGGCGCAGCCGGCTGGCAGCTCACGAGCAAGGCCACGGCGCCGCCAGGCAGCAGGCGCAGGAGATCCCGTCGAGCGAGTCTCGGCTGGGTTTGTCTGGTCACGTTGCTCACTGGCTGCGCGCCTGCCGCGCCACCGCAAGCGCCAACGGCCGCAGCCGTCGTGCAATCTGCCACACCGCTACCACTGCTGCCAACCGTAGGTCCGACTGCCACCTCGCCGCCAGCTAACACGCCGACGCCCATCCCACCAACCGCCGTTCGGACGGCAACTCCACGCCCGCGACCGGCGCTCGGCGACGCCGTGCAGGAGGCCCTGAATGGCCATGGCGGAACGATCGGCGTGGCGATCGCGCGACTCGATGGCACCGCCAGCGTCGCCATCAATGCCGATCGGCGATTCCGTACGGCGAGTCTCTACAAGCTCTTCATTCTGGCCACGGCAATGGCGGGTATCGATAGCGGCTCGCTCGACTCGGGCGAGATCTTGACCGTCAGCCCCGCACTGGTCGCGGCTGATCCGTTCTCCGACTATCTCAGTGGCACGCGCGTGACGGTCGACTGCGCGCTGCGGACCATGGTTGAGATGAGCGGCAACTCGGCTGCCGACCTGCTCGAAGAGCGCCTCGGGTTGGCGGCGATCAACGCGCAGATTCGCACGCTCGGCCTTCAGCAGAGCTCGCTGACACAGGCGGGCGCCTCGACATCCGCGGCGGACATGGCGCAATTGCTCGCAGCCATCGGCAAAGGTGAGGCGGTTAGCGCAGCGGCCAGCCAACGCATGCTCGAGCTGCTCGGCGACCAGCAGCAGAACGATCGACTACCGCTGCCACTGCCGCTGGACGTGCGCGTCGCGCACAAGACGGGTGAGCTACCCGGTCTGCGCCACGACGTGGGCCTCGTGTTGGCCCCGTCGGGCGCCTACGTCATCGCGGCGCTCGTCCAGGACGCGCCCGACGAAGCCGAGGCTCGATCCACCATCGTCAGCCTGTCCCGCGCAACGTATAACGCGCTCGAGCCGAGCGGTTCGCCACTGTACCTGGGTCTGCCTCCGCGCCTGGCACGCGAGGTGTTCCGCACGCCAGACACGCAGGGACGCATGGCTCTGCTGTCGGACCCGCGCACCGAGACCGTGCCGCTCGACGCCGCCGGCCTCGATCTCGCCGACGACGCCGAACACGTGCGATTGCGTCCCGAGGCTGTCCCCGACCTGCGCAGCCTGCAGCAGGCCGCGGGAGCCGCCGCTGCGCCGCTCTGGGTCCGCACCGGATTCCTGCGCCCGACCGAAGCTGAAGCGGCGCGAGCGCTCCCCATGTCGTGGCTGCAGCCATGCGAGCTCACTCAGCCGGAGCGAACAGCCGACCTGCGGGTGAAGGACGTCCCGCCCACAGGCGTGCAGCACTGGCTCGGTACGGTCGTGAAGATCAGCGATCGGCAGGTGGGTGAGCCCTCACAGCTGGAGGACGCAACGACCCCTGTTGGCCGCTGGCTGATGGAACACGCCTGGGAGTACGGCTTCGTGCCATCGCTGCCCGAGGCGGCAAGCGCAACCGGTCGGGAGCGGTGGACCTGGCGCTGGCTCGGCCGCGAGATGGCCGCGCGCCTGCGACCGGCGATCGGGTCGCCTGACTACGCGCCGCGAGCACACGCCGAGCTTCGCCGCGCTGACAGCGAGCTGGCGAGCCAGGACCCGCGCTCGAAGCAGCCGCCGCCATGGGGACTCGACCAGTGCTGGACTGTCCCTACCGCCTCCGGGCAAGGCTGTGCCTCGCGGTGGAACTTTCTACCGTTGCCAGGCTTCTGAGCGGTATAAGCTCGGCCACACGGTGCGGGCGTTCATCTCGGTGACGATTTTTGTGACGACCCTGCTGACACCTGGTTCGGCAGCGGCGGCGGCCGACCCGATTCTGTTCGCGCGTGCGGTCTGGTCAGCGGGCGCCGTTTTCGGCACGCAAGTCGAAGCCGATCGCCTCCTGCTGAGCGCGGGCGAGACGACAGGTCAGTGGACTTCCGCGCCCGTCGAGCCGGGCTTCGGCTTCACCCGACTCGTTGCCTCGTGGAACGCAGAGACCGCGGGCGACAGTAGCCTGCGTGTCGAAGTTCAGGCGACGACCGAAAGCGGCGTCACGACTGATTGGTACACCCTCGCTATCTGGGCCGCTCACGACCACGCTGTGCAGCGCACCTCCGTGCGCGGGCAGACCGACGACGTCGGTTTCATCGACACCGACACGCTGAAAGCCCGAGGCGCTCCGTTCACCAGCTACACGCTGCGAGTGACCTTGGAGCGGGGTTCTGGCGATGACCCCTCGCCAGTCGTGCGCATGGTTGGCGCCCAGGTGTCGAATACCAGCTTCTCGCCCCGGCAGCCCACGTCGGCGCCACTCGGGCTCGACGGGATCGAGCTGCCCGTTCCGGCCTACTCCCAGGAGATCCACGCTCGGCAATATGCGCAGTTCGGTGGTGGCGGCGAAGCGTGGTGCAGCCCGACCTCGACCGAGATGGTCGTGGAGTTCTGGGGCCGCGGTCCTTCGCCCGCCGACCTCGGCTGGGTGGATGACAGGTTCACCGATCCGAGTGTGGATCACGCCGCGCGCTCGACCTACGACAACGCCTATCGCGGTACCGGGAACTGGCCGTTCAACACCGCGTACGCGGCTGGCTTCGGACTGGATGCCTTCGTCACGCAGCTGCGATCGTTAGCCGAGGCGGAGCCGTTCGTGCACGCTGGTATCCCGCTGGTCGCCTCCATCGCCTCGGGGCCACGCGAGCTGAGTGGCTTTCTGTTCGACGGCGGCACCAACGGCCACCTGGTGGTCATCGTTGGCTTCGACGCGGCCGGCAATCCGATCGTCAACGATCCCGCGGCGTGGAGCAATGGCAGCGTGCGACGGGTGTACGACCGCGCGCAGTTCGAGCGCGTCTGGCTGCGCGGCTCGGGTGGCACGGTGTACGTGATCCACCCGCCGGAGGTCGCGCTGCCGCCAGCATCAGCCGACGCGACGCCGAACTGGTAGCCACTACTCCTGCAGGAATGCCTGGTAGGCCGCCCAGCCCAGTTGGGCGATAACACCGCGCGCGTCGCCCGGGTCGACGCCGGAATCGAGCACCACGAGCAGGACGGTGCCGCGCGGCGTCGATAGCACCGCGCCGACGTTACTGGCGTTGTCCAGGTTTCCCGTCTTATCCAGGATCAGCACCTCGTCGGGCAACGTCTCGCGCAGCGCATCGGGCCTTTGGGCCTGACCGAGCGCCGCGCGAAGCACTGACTGCGCGGACGCGCTCAGCCCTTGCCGCTGCGCAAACAGGCGCAGCAAATGGGCGACGTCTTCGGCGCTCGTCGTCGCCTCGGAGCCATCGTCGACCTCCGGTACCCGCGTTTGCGTCAGGCCGAGCTGATCCATCGCCTGGTTGAATGTCTCGCGACCGACCAGTCGCAGCAGCGCATGTGCTGCCGCGTTACTGCTCACCGAGACCATCGTGTCCAGGGCTTCGCGGACCGACGGGGTGTCGCCGGGCGCCCATCCGCCGTCGGGCTCGACTTCGACCCCGTCTTCGTCGATTATCGCCAGCGGCTGGTCGAGGTCGATCCGGCCGCGATCGATCTCGCGCAACACCTCCCACGCCAGAGCCAGCTTATAGACACTCGCCGAGGGAAAGGCGCGATCCTGATTGAGGGCCAGTCGGCTGCCTGTGGCGACGTCCTCGACGACCAGGCCGTAGTCGGTCGAGGGGTCGGGCTGCACGTTCGCGAGCACGCCATCGAGTGGCCCAGGGACTACCGCGGCCCGAACGAAAGCCAGCACGGCGACCAGGCGCACGAGCATACGGCGCGCCTTCAATGCACGCGACGTGCCTAATCGAGGATCGCGATCGCTTCTATCTCAACCAGGAACTGCGGCTCGGCCAGCGCGGCGACCACAACGAGCGTGCTGGGCGGGTACGGCGGCGCCGAAAACACTTCGTCGCGTGCCTCGCCGACCAGCTGTCGATACGCGGGATGCGTGATGTACGTGTTGGTCTTGACGAGGTGGCGCGGCGTGGCCCCGTAGTGTTCGAGGATCGCGACCAGGTTGCGCCACGCCTGGCGCGCCTGCGCCTTCGCGTCGCCAACTCCGACCAGTTGCCCTGCGCCGTCCACACCCAGCTGGCCCGAGATGTACAGCGTGTTGCCGACGCGTCCAACCTGGGAGTAGTGCGCGATCGGCGCATTCACGCCTGGCGGGTTCGTCCACTCGGGCGGCATCAGACGGCCACCATGCGCTGCCAGCGCGCGTCGATTCGAACGCGGGTGCCCGCGAGCCGCGCGAGCTCGTCGGCGAGCGTCTGCGCCTCCACGAGAATGGCGCGTTCGTCGACGCCGGTGATGCGGCCATCGTCCAGCACTACTCGACCACCTACGACCGTCGTACGCACGTTCACCTCACCACTGGCATAGACAAGTGTTGAAACGGGGTCATGGACGGGCGTTGACTTCGCATGCTGTGGATCAAAGATGAACAGGTCGGCCCGCTTCCCTACCTCCAGCGTGCCAAAGTCGTCCCGGCCCAGGGCGGCGGCCCCGCCGACCGTCGCGATCCGTAGCGCATCACCGGCGGTGAAGATCGCCGGGTCGCGCGCAGCGACCTTCGGTAGCAGCGCGCCGATCTTCAGCGCCTCGAGCATGTCCTGGCTGTTATTGCTCGCCGCCCCATCCGCGCCGAGGCTCACCGTCACCCCCAGCTCCAGCAACCGCGGAATCGGCGGGACGCCGCTGCCCAGGTACATGTTGCTGACCGGGTTGTAGGCGACGCAGCCACCATGCCGAGCCAGGATCTGGCAGTCCTCCTCGGTCAGCTGGACGCAGTGCGCGTGCAAGACGTCCGGTCCGAGAAAGTCGACGCTCTCGAGGAAAGGTAGCGTGCGCGTACCGAAGCGCCGCATCGACTCCTCACTGTCGTACAGGACTTCGTCCGTGTGCAGGCTCAGCCGCGCGCCGCGCTCGCTGGCCAGTTGACGCGTGGCGCGCAAGCCGTCGACTTCGAGTGCCCACGTGGCGCCCGGCGCAAGCCACACGCGCTCGGGACCGTAGGCGTCGAGCAGTCGCGCGCAATCGGCAAGCTGATCGCGCATGGGTTGCAGCGTCATTGGCATGTTCTCGGGTAGCCGATCGCGCAGCCCGCGCCCCAGCACGCCCTGGATGCCGGTATCGTCGAAGGCCTGCAGGATGGCCTCGTAGACCTCCGGGTCGGCGTGATCGACCATGTAGTCGAACACCGTGGTGCAGCCCGACCGCAGCGACTCAATGCAGCCGAGCGCGGCAGCGACGTAGCACATGCGCGGCGTGAGGTGGGGGATGCTGGGCAAGGTGCACGCATCCAGCCACTGCATCAGCGGCAGGTCGTCGCCGAGACCCTTGAGCAGCGTCTGATACAGGTGCGTGTGGGTGTCCACCAGCCCCGGAAAGATCAGCTGGCCAGTGGCATCGATGGTCAGCTTCGCCGTGAACTCGCCGGGCTGCAGGCCGACGATCTTGCCATCGTTGATCGCCACCGGAGCGCCGCGCAGCAACGCCCGCTCGGTGACCACCGTGCCGCCCGTGATGAGCAGGTCGACGTCCACTTACCTCTCCCTCTGGGAGAGGTCGACGCGCAGCGTCGGGTGAGGGCTGGGCGCACCATTGGCGCCCTCACCTCCTTGATAAAGCCCTCTCCCAGAGGGCGAGGGGAGGACGGTGGGCATCTCAAACGTGGCGATCTCTTCGAGGACTCCCGCGAGCTTCTGGATCGTCGGCTCCAGGTACTGGCGGCCCTTGTCGGCGGTCGCACCGCGGGGATCGCCGAGTACCCCGGCCGGGTTCAGATCGGCGGTGAGCCACGAGAAGCCGACTGGTCCGCGCGCGGCCAGATGTCGCACCCCCGGCGGCATGCGCGGATAGTCGCCCAGCTCGGCCGTGCGATCCATATGCACCAGCTCTGGCGCCAGCGCCAGCACCCACGACGTCTCGCTGTCACCCGCGTGCATCCCCCACGCCAGCTCCTCTGGGTCGGTCACGATCTCGTCGACGCCCATGCGCGAGATCATGATGCTGAACAGCATCATGCCCGTCTCCTCGTGAACGTCGCGCGCGATGTAATCGAGCACCGGCGGGTTTCCGCCGTGGCTGTTGAGCAGCACCAGCCGACGGAAGCCCGCGCGCGCCAGACTGGCGGCAATGTCCCGCACGACCGCCGCGAGCGTCTGCGCCGAGAGGGTGAGCGTGCCCGGGTAGGGCTTGTGCTCGTTGCTCTTGCCGTAGCACAGCGGCGGCACCACCCACACCTGCGCATCTTCGTCGAGCCGCTCGAGCGCTTCGCCGAGAACGGTCTGGCCGACCAGTGAATCGGTGATGACCGGGAGGTGTGGGCCGTGCTGCTCGACCGAGGCGATCGACAGCACGACCACGGCGTGCTCCTTGGGCAGGGCCGCAATCTCGGGACTGGTCAAGTACGGCAGATAGCGGACGGCGGGAAACGGGTGGTGCAGCTCGGCGGTCATGCGCGTGCTCCCACAGGCGCGGCCTGACGCAGCCGCGGAACGACGTCGCGCGCGAAGCGCTGCATCTGCTCGACGGCTTGCTCGCGCACCATGCCGGGAAAGTGCGGAAAGATCGTGATGTAACTCAGGCCCAGGTCGCGTTGCAGCTCCTGAATCTGCTCGACGACGTCGTCCGCGGTGCCCACGAACCAGGCGCCCTGGGCCATCGAATCCTCCAGAGTCGGCATACGGCCCCATTCCCAGGGTTTGCCGTTCTCGTCCACGTACGATCGACTTCGGCCGTAGGGCGCCAGGAAGCGGAAGAACTCGTCGTGCCCTGCGCGGGCGCCCGCGAGCGCCTTCTCGTGCGTGTCGGCGATGTGCACATTGAGGACTGCCTGACGGTCCTCACCTGGCTGCAGCTCAACATTGTGAAAGCGCTGCACGAGCTCCGCGTACTGGTGCCAGCCTTTGCGCAAGTTCTGGCGGTTGCTGAACCAGAAGACCGCCTTGTGCCGCTGGCGGGCCACGTACTCGGCGGTCGGCGGACTCGTGACTGGCTGCCAGATCTCGACGGGAGTCGTCAGCGGCCTCGGAATCAGCGTCAGCGTCTGGACGCCCCGCCCGCGGTCGTCGATTTTTTGCGGTGGTAGTTGGTAGTGCTTGCCGTCGAACGAGAAGGTCTCGTTGTACCAGGCGCGTTTGATGATCTCGATCTGCTCCTCGAACACTTCGCGGTTGTAGGCATCGTCGGGATCATTGTTCCAGCCGACCCTGGTGCCCAGCGGCTCTGCCTCGCGGGGGACCGTGCCGCGGCCGATGCCGCACAGCATACGGCCGCCGGACATGATGTCGGCGAGCGCGTAATCCTCGGCAAAGCGGAGTGGGTGCCATTGCGGCACCACGTTGAACATCGCGCCGAACTTAATCTTGCGGGTGCGCTCCGCCAGGAAGGCGGACAGCAGGATGGTGTTGGGCACCACCTCGTAGCCCTCGAACTGGAAGTGGTGCTCGGCTAGCCAGAAGCTGTCGTACTGGAGCTCGTCCGCGGCCCGGGCGTACGCCTCCAGGTCTGCGTACACCTTGAGAACGTCTTGCTGGCCATAGCGGCGATCCTGCGGCGGCGTGCCGTCAAGACCCGCGTCGGGCATATCGACGCCGCAGAAGAAGAACACGCCGATCTGTAGTCGCTGGGTGCCGTTGCGTGTGTCGGTCAGGTTTGGGAGTGTACCCGCCGCGCTGGGCCTGGAGCCTGCTGTTGGGCGGGCGAGTCAAGCCGGAGCTCGAACGCACCAATTGTTACGGAACCTGATGAATAGTGTGTGAAAGTTTGACTGCTCCGTGTAGCAATGGCCGTTTTTCGTCTTGACTCCTATCTTGGAATCGATTCCAATTACGTCACTGCACCGGGGGCATGGGCAGCCCGCACTAACCATCTGCGACACCTGGGGTGTGTGCGCGGATCTCGCGCGATACGTGGGGGCACCTATCCCGCATACGGCGCTACGCCTGACTGCCCGTTTGGCGCGCGCACGCGACCTGAGTCCACGCCGTGGCGTGTGGCTGGGCTTTTTCCTCCAGCGGAGCGGGGCTCGTTCTGCTCGCGCTGGCGAGCGCACCTCTGCTTGGCGGTTCGTAACCGGCCAGCGGAATATGAAACTAGTGTGAATCTACGTAACAAACCGTCGATTTCGCTTGACGGTTCGTAACCTGGGTTGACACTATGGCCGCGCGGCGGGTGCCGACCAACGAGTGTTGGCACTTTGCCAAGCGATCCTTTCAACGCAAGAAGGAGGGATTTCTCTCTAGCGGTACCTGATGAGCGCATGTGTCCCGTGGAGGGATGGGTCACATGCCGCAATTGAAGAGGGTTTCGATCGATCCAATCACGTCGGGCGTTTGACACCCGTACCACCGCCCGTGGCGCGGCGTGAGGAGACCGACGAGTCGACGCCCCGTACACGATTGGGGGGCATGAATAACATGCACACCGACAGGTCATCAGGACCTGGCGGGTTGCGCTTGCCATCGATTTGGCCAGGCGCAGCTTCGCGTGAATTGACCGCTGGATTGAGTCGCCTGCACTGGCGGTGGTATGTCCGAATCGGCCTGGCGCTGCTGCTGGTGGGTAGCACCGCTGGTGTCGCGGTGGGTTTGACGCAGAGCCGCCTGCCAGACTCCGGCGAGCGCGCGTTGGTTGCGCGACTCCATCCGAGTGACATCGAGCATGCTGCACAAGATGGGAACGATTGCTTGCGCACCCGACCCCCGAATGGGAATTGCAGCGGTCCGCTGAACAACCTCTCGAACAACTTCGGAACTGGCGTCAATGGCGGCTCTTCGGCTCGCTTTGACGAAGCATTCGAGTTGGGCGACGAGCTGTTCTCGCACGTGTTCAGCGCCGCGGAGGGTGGTGGCGCGAACGTCGGCCGAGGCGAGCGCTACACACGCATGCCGCGCGCCGACCTGAATGGTTTTGGCGAGTGGGCCAACCACACGCCGTCGCGAGCCACGGGTCCGAACGCGGCAAGCTGCGACGCCTGCCACTTCGAAGGCGGCGCCGATGGCGCCGGTGTCGCAGCGAATAACGTGCACCGCGACCCGCGGCATTCCGGCGACCCGAAGCAGATGATCCAGCGCAGCACGCCACACCTGCTAGGACTGGCGGGTCTGCAGCTGACCGCGGAGGAAATCACTGAGGAGCTGTTCAGCGATCGCGACGGAGCCCGCAATGCGGCGTGCCAGGTTGGTGGTACCCAGACTCGCAATCTGACTGCCAAGGGCATCGGTTTCGGGTCCATCAGTGCCACTCGTACGGTCGCCAGTCCGTGCACAGTCACGTTCAATACCAGCGGGGTCCGGGGTGTTGCCGCTGACCTCGTCGTGCGGCCGTTCCAGTGGAAGGGCACCGTCAACACGGTGCGCGACTTCGTGCGCGGCGCGATGCACAACGAAAACGGTGTCCAGGCCGTGGAGATGGCCGGTGACGGCGTCGATGGTGACTTCGACGGTGTCGACGACGAGTTGACGATCGGCGACATCACAGCGCTCGCCGTTTACATGTCGTTCCAGCCGCGGCCGACGACCCTGCAAGAGTTGTCGGGGATCACGAATCCCGCCACTGGTCAGCCGTTCGTCACACTGAGCACGGCGCAGAACAATTCCATCAACAACGGTCGCACCGTGTTCGGGGATGTCGTCCACTGCGATTCATGCCACGTGCCGAGTGTGACGCTCAACGGGCGCATCTGGCAGGAACCGAGTGACAACCCGAACTATCGCGATGCAACGTTCCCGGCCGGGCAGAGCCCGACCTCGCGCGGCGTATCGCCGACCGGCGGCCCGACCGGTGGACCGATCAGGGTCGACATCACACGCAATGGTCCGGACAACCGCAACGTGATCCCCGGCACCAATGGGGATCTGCTCGGTTCGTTCCGCCGCAGTGGCAACGGTGCGACGGTCTCCGCGTTCACCGATTACCGCCGCCACAACCTCGGTTTCGAGGTCGCGGAGCAGATCGATGAGGAAGGCACCGGCGCCTCGACGTTCATGACGCGTGCGCTGTGGGGCGTCGGTTCGACCGGGCCGTACATGCACAACGGAGCGGCGACGACTCTGACTGAAGCGATCCTCCTCCACGGTGGTGAGGCGAGCAACAGTCGGAGCGCGTTCCTGGCCCTCAGCGGTTCGTCAACGGGGAGGCAGCAACAGGTTGACCTGATCGCCTACCTGAACGAACACGTCCTGTTAACGCAAGAAGAATAGACGTCATTCATTCACTCGCCACCGGCGAGCAAAAAAGCCCCCGACTCACCCTCGAGTCGGGGGCATTCTCCGGTGGTGGTTCGAACGGCGTTGAAGCTTCAAATTGCGTTAAGAATGCGCTGCTGGCGTGGCTGCATGAGACGCCCCCAGCGCCAGCGCCAGCGTGGACTGAAGGCACTCACGAAACCCTGCACCAATTCGCACAGCGGCGTATCGGCGCCGCGCTGGCGCAAGAACCACTGGTGCTCGATTAACCATAAATACAGGTCGGCTTCGGTGCGCCCAGGAAACTCCTTGAGAACCTCACTTTCGCGGACAACGTCGACCATCGGCTGATAGACGTTTTTGTACCAGCTGGTTGCGGCTTCGTGCCACGCGACATCTGCGTTGCGTTCGGTACCAAGGAACCAGCGGTGGACTTCGATGTGCTGAAGGAGTTTCTCGTACTGGCCGCACAGCGTGAGCTCGACATCGGTGAGCAGTGTCTGCGAGACGAAGTCGAGCGCGTCCTGCCGCCACACCCAGGTCTCGAGGTCCTGCAGCGAGTTAATGGGCACCGGCACGTGCAGCTGGATCACCCAGGCGTCGATGTAGTGTTGGCCCTGCTCGCGCGCGACTGAGACACGGTGGTTGCCGTCCTTCACGAAGTATGTTTCACCGAGCTGGTACAGCTCGATAGCGGGCAACGCCGTGTCTTCGTAGTAGGCGCGGTCGATGCTCTGCCACCGCTGGCGGGTCAGCGCATGCTTCGGCAGGAAGGCTTTGTCGAAATCGCGGTAACGGCTGACGCTGCCGACGATCTGGTCGATGGGGACGGTGCGGAAGCCACCGAAGTGCTGACCCTGGGCGCGCAGCCGCTGCCGAGTCTCCTCGAAGGCCAGCAAGCCGTTGCTGCGCCGCAGGACCCGCGCGGCGAGCTGCCGCCAGCGTGCCTTGCCCAGCGCCCGCCCGAAGTCGTCCGCAACTTTCTCCGCTATCAGCAGGGACATTTTGTCGTTAAGAACCCTAACGGCCGCCGCGGCGTTGCGTGACTGGACTGAAGTACTGAAAAGCCGTGGGGCTTTTCTACGTGCTAGACGAAGAGCGGCTCCATTTGCAGACGCTCGATCATGCCGTGCATGTCGCCGTCTGAGGGACGCTGAGAGAACCGCTCGGCAGCGTCGAGGATCCTGGGCAGCAGGCCGACGTCGCTGGCGGTGATCACGAAGATACCTTCGCGCCCCATCGCCCAGTGCACCGCGGTGTCAATGTCGCGCTGGTCCTCCAGCGGCTGGTACCACGTGGACGTCGAGCGGGGCCGACCTGACCACGGTCGATAGGCCAGCGATTTGATCGTCTGCACCGCGGTGTTGCGCTCCTTGCAGGTGGCCTGGAGCGCGTCGAAGTTCGAGCGGTAGTAGTCGCTCTGCAGCGTCAGGAAGTTGTACGGCAGCAGCACCGAATCGAAGTCGAAGCGCTGCAAGCTGCGACGATGCGTCGCGGCGATCTGGGCCCCGTGGCCGGTGACGCCGATGAACCTGATCAGGCCTTGCTCGCGCGCCTCGACCGCCGCGTCGATGGCGCCGCCCGGGCTCAACGCGCGGTCCCACTCGATCGGATCGGCGAGGTTGTGCAGTTGCCACAGGTCGATGCGATCAACCTTCATGCGATCGAGCGAGCGGTGCAATTCCTCGCGCGCTTCCTCAGCGGTGCGCTTGCCGGTCTTGGTGCCGAGAAAGAAGCGCTCGCGGTGGCGCGCCAGCCACGGCGCCACGCGCAGCTCGGCCTCGCCGTAGCTGGCCGCGACGTCGATGTGGTTGACACCATGCTCGAGTAGCACGTCGAGTGCGCGGTCGGCGACGTCCTGGCTCACCGAGCCGAGCGCGGCGCCACCAAAGATGATGCGGGTGCTGGTGTGGCCTGTGCGGCCGAACTCCATACGCGGCAGCGGCATGCCGCCAAGGATGCCACACCTCGCCGCCGTGGGCAGCGTCGGGTCGGCGAATGTACAGATACAGGCGCGTGCCGCGGATCTACATCTGCTATCGGCGCGATCAAGCGGGTACCCGAGAGAGCACCGCCATCGCCTGAGGCTGCCACGCCACCGCCCGAGGCTGCCATGCCACTGCTTGTGAGCGCTCCCGCGGTGCACCTGGCCCGCGAGCGGATCCTGGCGATCGACCTGGGCGCCACGAACGCGGTCATGGCGGTGATCCAGAACGGCAAGCCGACGGTGTTGGAGAACGCCAAAGGCAGTCGCCTTACGCCCTCGACACCCGGCGTGCTGAAGAAACTCAAGCGTGACGCTGAGGCGAGATTGGGCGGACCAATCGGCGGCGCCGTAGTAGCCGTACCCCGTACTTCGACAATCAGCAGCGCAAGACGGTAGCGCGGCCATGATGGCCGGTGTGCTCGAGGAGTCAGGCTGAGACGAGCTCGGTGAGCCGGCGGGCGTTGTCTATGGCGGGCGCGCGGCCGTCTTCGAGCGTGTCGTTGTTGAAGTACGCGTAGCTGTCTGTGCCATCGGCCAACCAGCCGCGGATGCGGCTGGCCCAGGGCTTCAGCTCGGCGTCGGTGAACGCGATGCTGTGTTCGCCGCCGTGGAACCGCACGTACGTCCAGTCTGCAGTGAGCTGTATGTCCAGCGGGATGCCCCAGCCGACGGGGAGGCACAGGGCCGCGCCATAGGTGCGCAGCAACGCGTAGACGTCAGGGCACAGCCAGGTCTTGTGGCGGAACTCGAACGCGTAGCGGTGCGGCGGATGCCGCTGCAGCGCCTCCAGAAAACCCGCCAGCCGCGACAGATTGACCCCCCACTGTTTGGGGAACTGGAACAGCACCGGCCCCATCTTCTTGCCGAGGCCACCCGCGTGCTCCAGCAACCGCTGCAGCGGCTCCTCGGGATCGTTGAGCTTTTTCATGTGGGTGAGGTAGCGACTCGCTTTAACGGCGAACACGAAGCCGCGCGGCGAGCGCCGCCGCCACAGCTCGAAGGTGCGCCGCGGTGGCAGCTGGTAGTAGGAGTAATTGATCTCCACCGTGGGAAACGACTGCGCGTAGAACGGTAGCCGCTCCGACACAGGCTGCCTGGGCGGGTAGAACATGCCGTTTTCCCAATGTTTGTAGGACCAGCCCGAGGTGCCGATCAGCGCCCGCGCGGACAGACGTCCTCCATGCTCGGTGCCGGCCCAGGCAACGGATGCAGCGACAGGAAATTCAGGGCGTCCAACAGCAGCCCCAGATAGCGATGCCGCAAGTGTTCAGCAGGCATGCTCCGCAACAGGTCGAATAGCAGCGCAATGTCCGCGACCTCGATCTCGGGCCGAATTTCGTGCGCAGCTCGCACCCGGTCCAACAACTGCGCCGTGAGGCCGCGCGCCTGTTCCTCCAGACCCTCGAAACGCAGTGACAACGGCGCACTGCCCGCGGCCACGGTGCGCTGCATCAGGCCACAGAGGGCGACCCACGGATCGCCGGGGGCCTCGAGCGCGACCGACAGATCGGCGATGTAGCGCTCCAGTCCTTCACGGGCGAGCTGTCGCAACAGGTCCTCTTTGCTGCGATAGCGACGGTACAGGGCGCTGATGCCAACACCCGCGTGCTCCGCGACGGCGGCGATCGGCGCCGCGGGGTCGGCGTTGAAGACGGCCCGCGCCGCGTCCAGGATCAGCTGATCGTTGCGGGCGGCTTGCGCGCGACGTCCACTCAACACTCCATCATTGCGACTTGACGGTGATCGAATTCCAGCCTGCCGCGCCGTCGGGCTGCGCGAGGCTGAACGGCTCGGGCTGTAAGGTGCCGGTGCCGTCGATGGCGCGCGCAACGAGCGTCGCTTCCTCGCCCGCGGCGAGCTCGAACGTGCCCTGCCAGCGGACCCAGGCGTCCGAGCCCTGTTGCGGCTCGATGAGGTCAGCCGGCTGCCATGACTCGCCACCATCGCTGCTGAACTCAATTGCCGAGACGCCGCGGTCGCCTGCGTAGGCGATGCCCGCGATTCGCTGCTGGCCCGGCGTGAGGCGTGCGTCGCGATTGGGAATGTCGATACGGGTCATGGTCTTGACGATTGCTTCGCGGCTCCAGCTGCGTTGGCCGTACCAGTCGACGAACTCGCGCCGCATCGGTCGCAGCGCCACCACCCACTTGGCGTTCTTCATGCCGTAGCGATTCGGGATCAGGATGCGAGCGGGGTAGCCGTGCTCGCGTGGCAGCACCTGTCCGTTCATCTCGTACACGAGCAGGGCGTCCGGCGACATCACCGCTTGGATGGGTAGCGCGGTCGTGTATTCGTCAGCTGAGATGGTTGCGACATAGCTCACACCCTGGTTGACCCCGCCGACCAGACCGAGGATGTCGCTCAAACGCGCGCCCTTCCAGCGCGCGGTGCTGATCAGGTCACAACCGAAAGGCGCCAGCTGGCACTCGGCGACCAGGTTGCTGACGCACTCCAGGGTCTTGGTGACTTCGACGGCCGGCAGCTTGCGCAGCGTTGCGTAGTCGAGCTCGAACGGTCGCGCCACTTCGCCGTCGACCACGAGCCGCCATTCATCGGGGTGCACGACCGGATCGCCACCGGCATTCTTGGTCACGATGTAGAAGTTGTCGTTGCTGGTGATCGGGTCCGACAACTGTCCGGGGCGGCGACCCGACGGCAGCACCGCGCCGTCCTGATCGCGATTGAGCGTGCGCACCGCGGCAGGCTCGGGCAGGGCCGAGACGCTTGTCGGCGCCGCGACGGTTGGCGAGGGCACACTCGGCGCGACGGGAACAACTGGCGAAGCCACCACGTTCGGATGCACGTTCGGTTCTTCCAGACCCCCTGAGGGCACTGGCTCCTGCGGGTCGGCGACGACGACGGTCGGCAGCCCCGTCCGGTGCGGCAGCAGCACTTCGGTGAGGTACGTGACCGCGAATGCAGCGACCGAGCTGCCCATGACGCCGAGTGCCCAGCGGCGAGGCGGCACGCCACCGCTCAGCACACCAGGTAGCTCAACCGCGGCTTCCGCCGAGGGCGCGGCCAGCACCTGCACCAGCGACAGCACACCCGCATACAGCAGACCGACTCCCAGATAGCCGAAGATGGTCTGGCGTTTGCCTTCCAGCAGCGACATCGCAAAGAAGCCGGCGCTGGTGAGCGGCATCACCACGACCATCGCGAAGAGCCACAGGCCCAGACCTACGCCCAGCAGCGCCAGGAGGGGCAGTCTGCGCTTGAGGACGAACCAGCTGAGCCAGGTGAGCACGCCGAGCATCACCGCGATGCCCACGAAGAGCGCGTAGCGTTTGGCACTGAAGCCGAAGCGCTGCAAGGCGGCTTCGAACACGTCGAGCGGTACGAACAGCAGGCCCCACTCGAGCACCCGTTCGGGGACGGAGCGCACCTGGAGAGTGGACCGCAGCAGCCACATCGCCGCGCCAGCGGCAACGGCAGCGCCGAATCCGCCGCCGAGGGTCACCCAGCGGGTCGGCTCGTCGGGCTCAAGGTACGAGCGCCAGTCACGCGTGGGGCGCGTGGTGGCGGTCATACGGCGTGGGCGGCGTGATTGAACGCGCGTCGCAGGCCAACGATGCCTGACTCGACGTGCCGTGATGGGTGCACGCAATTACTGAGCAACACGCTGTAGCGGCGATGCTCCAGGTCGATCCAGAGTCCCGTACCGGTGAATCCAGTATGGCCGATGCTGCGCGCGCTTATCAGGTCGCCGCCGCTCCAGCCCGGGTGCATCAGCACCCAGCCAAAGCCGCGACGCTCGAGGTCCGACGGCGCGGCGTGCGCGTGTTCCTGACTCAGATACTCCATCAGCGCCGGCGGATGCACACGGCATTCCAATAGCGCTCGCGCGTACGCCGACACCCCGCGCAGGGTCCCGAACAGACCGGCGTGTGGCGCGACGCCGCCCAGCGCCGCGGCGTTCTCGTCGTGCACCTCGCCGCGCAGCAAGCGCCCGCGCCACGGGCAGTGCTCGGTCGGCGCGACCGCCGCGTCCGCGGGCACCTCGTACGCGAGCTCCTCTGCCAGACTCAGACGGCTGAACAGGTCGTGCGCCAACTGATCGATGCGACAGCCGCTGAGCCGCTCCAGGATGTGCCCCAATACGATGATCCCCAGATCGCTGTACACGATGGCGCCGGGCTGTCCTGTGATGGCTGTGTACAGCACTCGTGCCAGGAGCGTGGCGCGGTCGAGGCCCAGGGTGTACAGCGGCTCCCACGCCGCGAGGCCGCTGGTGTGCGTCGCCAGTTGCAGGACGGTGGCATCGCCGAGGTTCGGCTGCCCTTGCAGCCACGCCACCTCGGGCAGCAGATCTCGCACGGCGGCCCGCGGGTCGAGTCGACCGCTGGCGATCCACTCCAGGCACAACGGCATGGTCACCAGCACCTTGGTGAGCGAGGCGAGGTCGTACCACGTGTCCTCGGTGACCCTGGCGCCACCAGGCTCGAGGACGCCGAAGCACGCTCGATCTTCGTGCTCGGCATCGCCGACCGCGGCCGCTGCGCCTGGGATCGGACCACGCGCGATGGCTTGCTCGGCAACGCCGAAAGCCGCGCTCATATGTTAATCCTAAGCAGAGTCGCCGCTGCTTCGTCGACATCCAACGCGACAATGTCGGGAAAGCACGTTTCCTCCGAGCCTTCCGGGTGGTAGCGGCGATAGCGCGATGCTTCCAGCACTTGTGCCAGATAGTCGGTGAAGCCAGGCGCGCGTGGCCGCGCTTCAGGCGCGTACAGGCGGAACGCTTCGGGCAGCTCCGGCTGCAGCCACACCGAGCACAAATCCGCCAGGTTCGCGCCGAGTACATCGTGCAGCAGGATGTCGCCCACGTGCGCCTTGATGCCCGGCACGGACTGGAAGATGCGCGGATCCGGCTTCGCGTAGCCGGCCTGGTCAGGCGTCACGACTCGCTCGAATAACGGCGCAACGCCCAATGCCTCGAGCACGGGCCACTGGTAGTCGTAGTAGCCGTTGCTGATGGCCACACTGCGCAACCCGGCGGCGCGGATGCGCTCGAGCCCGCTGCGGGCGCCTGGCAGCAGCGCGATCGTGTCGTCGAGCTGGCAGCATTCGCGGACGATCTGCGCCAACTCAGGTAGTGCCTGTCCCCCAAATGCCCGCGCAACCTCAGCGTAGATAGCGTCCCAGTTCCATGCCTGCACGGGGTCGCCGCGCGCCAGGCGCTGCTGGTGCGCCTCGAGCACGGCGTCGGTGACACGCTGCTCGCGCTCCTCCGCCGCCAGGTGGGCGACCGCCGGCGCAGCGCCCAGATGGGACCACACCCGCGGCCGCACGGCCCGCAGCCACGGCCCGCGCATGATCACGCCGTCCAGGTCGAAGCCGATCGCTGCGCTGTGCATGCCCGCTAGGGCAAAGAGCCTTCGACAATGCGATAGATAACACCGCCCTGCATGTCGCACACGTACAGCTCGCCCGCCGTATCCTCGCCAAACGAGCTGATCTTGATCGGTGAGTAGCTCAGCTCGAGCCGGGTGGACGTGCCGGGCCGAATTCCGAAGATGCCGCCGGTGCACAGATCGCCAAAGATGTACGTGCCCACCAACGCTGAGACTTCGCGGCCACGGTACACATAGCCGCCGGTTACCGAGCACGTCATGTCGTGGCCGAAGGTCACCACCGGCGCCACCAGTCCGTCAGCGCGGCACCGCTCGGGCTGCATGCACTCGGTGCCCTCATTCATCGGCCAACCGTAGTTTTCGCCGCCCGTGCTCGCCGCTGGCTGATAATCCACCTCTTCCCGGCGCGCATCGCCCACATCGGCGATCCACATATCGCCCGTGCCGCGGTCGAAGCTGAACCGCCACGGGTTGCGAAAGCCATATGACCAGATTTCGCCGCGCGCGCTTTCGACCTGCACGAACGGATTGTCTGCCGGGACGGCATACGGCTCCGCCAAGTCGACGTCGATGCGCAGAATCTTGCCGAATACGGTTCCCAGCAATTGCGCCTGGTCGGAGTCCTCGTCATCGCCAACAGCCACGTACAGGTAGCCGTCTGGCCCAAAAGCCAGCATGCCGCCGTTGTGGTATTTGCTCTTCTTGGCCAGCGAGAGCACGGTGAACGCGGAAGCTGGATCGATCCCATCGCCCGACCACGTGTAGCGGATGAACTGGTCGGAGGAGTCGGCGGCGCTGAACGCCACGTACAGATAGCCATTTTCCGCAAAGCGCGGGTGAAAGGCCAGGCTGAACAGGCCCTGCTCGGTGCTGGTCGAGACGTTGTCGCTGAGATCCAGCCGCGGCGTCGCCTCCAGCTGACCGTCGGCGGATGCCATGCGGACCAAACCCGCGCGCTCCAGGACCAGGAATCGCTTGCTCCCGTCGGGCAGCATGGCGACGTACGTCGGCTCCTTCAGGCCCTTGATCGTGGGCGCGAGCGTCAGGTTCTTGCCTTCGAGCCAATCGGCACGTGCCCTGGCACGGACGCGCGCCGCGACCACGCTGGTCAGCAGTGCTCCGATCACGACCAGCACCACCAGTCCCAGGATCAACAGCGGTGGTCGCGGAGCCCGTCTCACCGCAGGGCAGGGTAGCATCGACTCCCGCGATGAGGTCCTTCGACAAGCTCAGGATGAGCGCAGCCCGCTCATGGCGAGTTTAATCAGTCGAATCCCAGAGCGGGCTCCGCTCAATCCAGCCCGCGGGCCGCTGGCCGGACTGCGTGTGCTGGACATCGCCACCATGATCGCGGCGCCCTTCAGCGCGGCCCTCCTGGCTGACTGCGGCGCGGACGTCATCAAAGTGGAGCTGCCAGGGCAGGGCGATCCGCTGCGCAGCGTCGCGCCGATGGCCGAAGGGCGTTCCCTGTACTGGTCGGTGCTGGGCCGCAACAAGCATTCGGTCACCCTCGATCTGCGTGTGCCGCGCGGTCGCGAGCTGTTCCTCGAGCTGGTCAAACACAGCGACCTGGTGCTCGAAAACTTCCGCCCGGGCACGCTCGAACGTTGGCGGCTCGATTACGACACACTCAAAGCCACGAACCCGAACGTCGTGCTGGTTCGCGTGTCTGGCTACGGTCAAGACGGCCCGTACCGCGACAAGGCCGGGTTTGGAACACCCGCCGCCGCTATCGGCGGCCTGACCTACATCACCGGTTTCCCCGATCGACCGCCGCTCAGCGTACCGATTGCCCTGGCTGATTACCTGGCCGGTCTCTTCGGCGCGCTGGGCGCGCTCATGGCACTGCTCGACCGCGAGCGCAATGGCCGCGGCGGCCAGTGGGTCGACGTGTCACTCTACGAGTCAGTGTTCCGCCTGCTCGAAGCCGTGGTGCCCGCGTACGGCAAGAACGGCCAGGTACGCGAGCGTATGGGCAATCGCACCGGTCAGTCCTCGCCAATTGGCAGCTACCCGACCACCGATGGCCGCTACATGGTGCTAAGCGTGTCGACCGACCGCGTCTGGCTGCGCATGATCGATGCGATGGGCCATCCCGAGTGGGCTGCTGACCCACGCTTCGCAAGCAATCCGGCGCGTACCACGCACGCAGACGAGGTGGACGCCGCGGTCGGCGGATGGTTTGCGCAGCACTCCGCCGAGGAGGCGCAGCGCATCCTCGACGAAGCGGGAGTACCCGTATGCCCCATCTACTCGATCGCGGACATCTTCTCGGATGCTCATTTTCTGTCGCGCGCGGACATCGTTTCGGTCACAGATGAGTCAATCGGCGCGGTGCCGATGCCGGCGGTGCTGCCGCGGTTCTCGCGCACGCCCGGTGCGGTGCGCTTTCCAGGCCCGCCGCTCGGCGCGCACAACACGCTCATCTATGGCGACTTGCTTGGCCTGGCCGAGGAAGAGCTCGGAAAACTGCGTTCCGAGGGTGTCATCTAGCCCCTAACATGCGACGCGTGGGACCGCCGCGCCGCGGGCATCCATCGGCTCGACACAGTGCGCTCAGCTTACTCAGCCGCCCGCATCGCCGCCAGATCGCGCGTTTTTCGCGCCCGCACGTTCGGCTGCCAGCGCATGGCATTCCGGCGCAGCCGACGCCGCTGATCGGTCGCGAGCACGAGGTCCGCCTGGTGCGCGAGCAGCTGGCGCGCGACGACGTCCGACTGCTCACCCTGACCGGCCCGGCAGGCACGGGCAAGACCCGCCTCGCGCTGCAGGCTGCCGTGGAGCTGTCGCCGGCGGTGCGCGACGGCGCGGTCCTGGTGAACCTGGCACCGATCAGCGACCCGCGGCTGGTCACCTCGGAGATTGCTCGCGCCCTGGGCATACGCGAGGAGCGCGGGGGCATTGCGCTGCTCGACAGCCTCAAGCTGGCGCTGCGCGACAAACACCTGCTGCTGGTCCTGGACAACTTCGAGCAGGTCACGGACGCCGCGCCGCAAATCGCCGACCTGTTGTCGGCGTGCCCCACGCTCAAGGTGCTGTCGACCAGTCGTGCAACGCTGCGGCTGCGCTGGGAGCACGAGCTCGCGGTACCGCCGCTCCAGGTGCCCGACCCGCGGCGTTTGCCGCCCCTCGATGAGCTCGCCGCGGTGTCCTCGGTGGCGCTGTTCGTCGAACGCGCGCAGGCGGTCACCCCGGAGTTTCGACTGACCGAAGAGAACGCCGCGCCGGTGGCGGAAATTTGCGCGCGACTCGACGGGCTGCCGTTGGCGATCGAGCTCGCCGCCGCGCGGGTGAAGCTGTTTGCGCCGCCAGCCATTCTGGCGCGCCTCGAAAGCCGCTTCGACCTGCTCCGCGCGGACACCCAGGACCGCCCAGACCGTCACCAGACGTTGCGCGCCGCGCTCGATTGGAGCTACCAGCTGCTGCCCGCCGCTGAGCAGCGCTTGCTGCGCATCCTGGCCGTATTTGTGGGTGGCTGCTCGCTCGAGGCCGTGGCCGAAGTTGCCCAGCTGTCGCCGGTCGATGGGCTCGCCTCACTGCTCGACAAGAGCTTGTTGCGACAGGCTGCGCTCGCTGCTGGTGAGACCCGCTGCTACATGCTCGAAACGGTCCGCCAGTATGCGCTCGAACAGCTGGCCAGCAGCGGTGAGCTGGACGAGGTGCGCGTCCGTCATGCGGCCTTCTGCCTGCGGCTGGCGGAGACCGCCGAGCCGCAGCTGGTCGGGCCCGATCAGGTGCGTTGGCTCGAGCAGCTCGAACGCGAGCATGACAACCTCCGTGCTGCGTTGCGCTGGTGCATCGATCAGCGCGACATGGAGACCGCGGCGCGCCTCGGCGGCGCCGTGTGGCGCTTCTGGTCGATTCGCGGCTTTCCGCGCGAAGGCCGCGAGTGGATCGGGGAAATGCTGCGCGCGCTGACTGGAGCGCGCACCGAGATACGCGCCAGAGTGCTCTCTGGCGCTGGCCGCCTCGCCTTCGACCAGGGCGACTACAGCGCCGCGCGCACGCTCTATCAGGAGAGCCTGGACATCCGTCGCGAAGTGGGCGACGCTCGGCTGGTCGCGCGCTCGCTGGGCCACCTGGGCGAGGTTGCGCACCAGACCGGTGACTACCAGCAAGCGAAAGCGCTGTTCGAGGAGAGCCTCAGCATGCTGCGAGCACTCGGTGATGCCCAGGGCGTTGCCGAGGAGCTGGACAAGCTCGGGCTGACCGTTCGCTGCCTGGGCGATTTTCCTCGCGCCCGAAGCCTCTATTTAGAAGCGTTGGCGATCTGTCGCGAGTTGGGCGATCGCACGCATGAAGCGTTGGTCCTCAACAACCTCGGGCGCGTCGCGTATTACCTGACCGACCATGTCACGGCGCGGCGTCTGCACGAGGACAGTCTCGCCATCCGCAGGCAGGTCGGGGACCGACGCGGCATTGCCACCTCGCTGTCCGATCTGGGCGACGTGGCGCAACAGGAGGGTGCCTTCGCGGAGGCGCGTGTGCTTCGGACCGAAGCACTCGGGCTCTGGCAGCAGCTCGAAGACCCGTGGGGGTTCGCCTACATTCTCGAGAGCTTCGCCGAGTACGCCGCGGCGGTCGATCAGCCCGCGCTCGTCGTGCAGTTGGTGGCGGCCGCGACCGTGTTGCGCGACAGCATCCACGCACCGCGGTCGCCTGGCAGCGCCGAGCGGATCCAGCACCTGGTGACCGCCGCGACGCGGCGGCTGGGTCGGCAGGCCGCGGCCGATGCGTTTCGCACTGGTCAAGGGCTCACGAATGACGAAGCCGCCGCGCTGGCGAGCCGGTTGGGCAGCACGAGTGGCGCTGGTGAGGCGCGGACGCCGGCGCAGGCGCTGCTGAGCCCGCGGGAGCGCGAAGTGGTGACGTTGATCACGCGCGGGTTGACCAATCGGCAGATTGCCGATGCGCTGGTGATCGGTGAGCGGACGGTGCACACGCACGTGGCGAACGTCATGGCCAAGCTCGAGCTGAGCTCGCGGACACAGATCGCGACGTGGGGCGTCGAGCAGGGGCTCCGCTAAAGCTGCTCCCCTCTCCCTCTGGGAGAGGGGTCGGGGGTGAGGGCAGCCTGTCAGCCGAGAGCCTCGCCCTCACCCTAGCCCTCTCCCAGAGGGAGAGGGGAGTCAGCCACGGGTTGCTACTTCGTCAGGAACACCTGGCCGAGCAGGCTCCAGCCGGGGTAGTCATCCTTGCCGGTGATGACCATGTTCTGGACGTATGGCTTGACCAGCACCATGCGGCCGCGGAAGAACAGCGGCACGACCGGCAGGTCGGTGACCAGAGTCTGCTGCGCCTGCGCGTAGGACTGCAGCCGCTGATTCAGGTCGCTACCGGTGTCGCCACGAGCCGCTGCCTGGTCAAACTGCTGATTGCAGTAGTTGTATTTGTTGTTGCTCGCGTTAGACGAGAACAACCCGGTCATCCAGTTCTGCGGGTCTGGATAGTCAGCGCCCCAGCCGCCCCATGACAGGTCGTAGTCCTTGTTCTTGAACGCGGCCTGGAACGCCTTCGACTCCATCGACTCGAGGACGATGTCGATGCCCAGGTTCTGCTTGAGCTGCGCCTGGATGAACTCCGCGCGGGTCTGATTCGCCGTGGTGGTCCCGAAGCGGAAGTGCAACTGTGGGAACTGCGACGGATCGGCGAAGCCAGCCTGCTTCAGCAAGTCCTTGGCCGCCGCTGGATCGAAGTCGATGTCCTTCCCCAGGTCGCCCTGGTAGCCAGGCATCCCCGGCGGGATGAAGCTCGTGGCCGGCGTACCCACGCCCTGCGCGATGTCGCGGATCATCGCCTGGCGATCGATCGCCTTCGACAGCGCCTTGCGCACCAACGGGTTGTTCAGTGGCGCTTTGGCCTGGTTGATCTGCAGCCAGAACGTGGTCAGCTCGGTGTACTCGTGCGCTTGGTTCTTGAGTTGTGGATCGTTGCGTACCGATTGGACATCGGCGTCGGGGACCAGCGTCCAATCGCGCTCACCATTGCGATACGCGGCGTAGTCCGCGGCGGCGGACTCGACCATCAGCAGCGTGAGCTTGGTCAAGTGCGGCTTGGTGCCGGTGTAGTTCGGGTTTGGCACCAGCGTGATGTGGTCCTGGTGCACCCAGTCGCTCATCATGTACGGGCCATTGCCGATGTACGTGGCCGGGCTCTGGGCCCAACCATCCTTCTCGACGATGTCCGCGCGCAGCGGCGGCACTACCCACAGCGCAACGAGGTTCGGGAAGTAGCCACTCGGCTGTTCGAGCTGGAACTCCAGCGTCCGATCGTCCTTCGCGCGCACGCCGACGCTGTCGGCGTTGCCCTTGCCCGCGTTGTAGTCCTTCGCGCCGAGGATGCCGGCTTCCGAGAAGAACGACGCGTATTCGGCCGAGGTCTCGGGATTCAGAATCCGCTTGAAGCTGTACACGAAGTCCTTGGCCGTCACGGGCTGGCCATCGCTCCACTTCGCGTCTGGCCGCAGGTGGAACGTATAGGTCTTGCCGTCCGCCGAGACGTCGTAGCCCGTCGCCGCGGCGGGCGCCGACTTCAGATCCTTGTCGAACGTCAGCAGTGTCTCGAAGACCTCGCGAATCACTGCCGCTTCGGTGGCGAAGCTACTGCGATTCGGATCGAGGTTGTCCGGCTCGCCCTGCAGGGCATTGACCGTGATCTCCTGGGGTCCACTCGGCTGGACATTTGGTTTCGGCGCCGCGGCGGTCGTCGGCTGCGTGCCGCTGGTCGGCTACGCCGGCGGCGTGGCGACGGTGACGTTGCCAGCACCCGCTGTTGGACCGTCCGACTGTCCGGCCGGGCCGCAAGCGCTGGCGATCAGCGCCAGTACAGACACCAATGCGAAAAGTTGTGATCTCATCGACGGCGACTCCTGCCGCGAGCGAGCATCAAGAAACGTGCCTCAGGATCCTTCGGCTGCCGCCTCAGGAGATCGGGAAGCCTGGCACGGGCCGCCCGGCGAACCACAACCCGGCTACAGCGGCAACCACCACAGCGCTGAACGCCAGCGTCATGGCAAAGCCATGCTCGTGCAGCACCTCGTTTGGACCGTCGGCCAGCCAGGCCGCCAGCTCTCCCAGCTGACCTCGCTGCCGCACGGTCAGCGAGCGGCAGTACAGGCGGGTGGCGAGGACCGCCCCGATCACGGCGGCGACGTCACTCGCCAGCAGGTTCAGCACGGTGTTGGTGTTCGAGGGCTGCAGGTCGGTGCTGGCAACCCAGTCGAGGATGAACTCGACCAGCTCCCACACCATGCCGAAGGCAAGCCCGAACATCATCGTCAGCAACGCCGCCAGCGGATCGGGCAGATGCACGCCGCGCAGATCGCGATACCCGAGCAGCAGCACGCCCACCACGCCCACGACGATTAGCACGACGAATGGCTGAGCCAGGTTCACTGGACGTCCACCCGGGCATTCTGAAAGCACGTCGCCGCGGCGACCCGCGCCCACAAGCCGATGCCGCCCGCCGTGTCCGGGAGGCCGTCGACCGCGAAGGCTGGACGGCCGTCAACGCCCGCCTCGACGTGGCTGCCGCTCACACGCAGCTGCAGGGTGTGCCACTCGTCACCGTGCGCGCGCACCAGCTCCTCGCGCACGTCTCGTCGGCGGCCGTGGACGAAATGGTTCAGACGCAGGACGTCGTGCAGAGCACTTTCTTCGAGCAGATAGAAGTCGTCCTTGTCGCGGATGCCAAACGCCAGGCCGCCATCCATCTGGGTGCCCTCGCTGCGCGGCGGCCGCTCTTCGAAGACCTGCGCCTGCATGGTGAACGACTGCCCATCCTGGCCGTAGGCGGCGCCTGGCGCCAGCTGCAGGAGGCCCGGCTTCTCGCTGCCGGGCTTGGGATGCTCCAGGTTTTCGCGGCACGTGCCGCGCGGATCGGATACCCAGTCACCGCTCAGGACCTGCGCCGGCTGGCTCAAATCCAACCAGGTGAGGCTCGCGCCAGGCGGCTGCGCGGTCGCGACGGCTGGCACGCCTTGATCGATGGCTTGCGCTGCCCACAAGATTGCCGCCAGCGCTGCTGCCACAGCGGCGCCGATGACGCGACCGTGGTCTCCTAGCAAGCGGGTGGGCCCGTTCGACAGCCATTGTGCGAGATGGCCAGCTTCGCGGCGCTGCTGGCTTGACAGCCAGCGCGGGTAGAGCCGCAGCGCTAGCAGCGTGGCGACGAACGCACCAATGTCATTGGCGATCAGGTCGGTCATGGTGTCGGCATTCGACTTCTGCAGGTTGGCGTCGCCGAACCAGTCCGAAAGGAACTCGACGTATTCCCAGGACGCGCCGACGCTCACGCCGAGCAGCATGGCGATCGCTGCCACCAGGTGGATCGGCATGCGCTTGCCGAACGCCTCGGCGTAGCCGAGCAGGAGCCACGCGCCCAGCCACGCCGTCAGCGCGACCAGCATTGGGTGGACGATCTTGTCCCAGTAGGTGAACAGCTCAAAGAGCTTGGGCGACTCGGACGCGAACTGCAGCGTGATGCCGAGCACGAACAACAGCTCCATGGGCCTCGGCACGTGGATCTTGCTGAGCCGCTGAATGAGCGGCGGCAAGAGTGACACGAGCCAGCCCTCGCCGGCCACGAGCCCACCCGAGTAGTTCCCGGTCAGCACCTGGAAACCTGCCAGACCAGCCAACCCCAGCCTGAGCAGCCACGCTTCCCAGCGCATGCGAGCGGCCGCTGAGGTGCAGGCCGCGTGCCGCCAACGCTGGCGCAACGCGGAGCGTCTTTAGACTAGGGCAGCCTTCATGCGTCCCTTATTGAGCGGCCTGTGGCACGAGCGGGACTTTGTCCGGCTGTGGTCGGCGCACACCATCTCGCGCTTTGGCAGCGAGGTCAGCTTGCTGGCCATCCCGCTCACCGCGGCCCTCGTGCTGAACGCCAGCGCGAGCCAGATGGGCCTCCTGGCGGCGATCGAGTTCGCGCCGTTCCTGCTGCTCAGCCTGTTCGCGGGGGTCTGGGTCGACCGTTTGCCACGACGCTACATCCTGATCGTTGGCGACATCGGCCGCGCCCTCCTGCTGGGCTCGATTCCCGTGGCGGCAGTGTTGAACGTGCTGCACATCGAGCAGCTCTACGTGGTCGGCTTCGCCTCAGGCGTGCTGACGGTGTTCTTCGACGTCGCCGATCAAGCGTTTCTGCCGGCACTCATCAGCCGCGAGCACCTCGTCGAGGGCAACAGCAAACTCGAGGTCAGCCGCTCGGTCGCGCAGATCGCGGGCCCAGGACTCGGTGGCGCCCTCGTGCAGCTCTTTACAGCGCCACTCGCCGTGGCCGTGGACGCCCTCTCGTTCATCGCCTCAGTCGCGTTCCTGCTCGGCATCCGCACTCCCGAGCCGCCACGCACGCAGGCATCGAACGAGCAGGCCTCGATGCTGGAGGAGATCAAGGAGGGTCTCGGCGTGGTGCTCGGCAACCCTCTGCTGCGGTCGATCGCGGGCTGCACCGGCACTTCGAACCTGTTCAGCAATGCGATGTTCGCCCTGTTCGTGCTGTACGCGACCCGTGAGCTGCGCATCGAGCCGGCGCTGCTGGGTGTGATCTTCGCCGCCGCCGGCCAGGGCGGGCTTCTCGGCTCTTCGCCGAACGACTCGCGCGGACCTTTGGACTGGGTCGCACCATCGTCGCCTCAAGCTGGATCGGTGCTCTCTCGAGCTTGCTCGTGCCACTCGCGACGGGGCCAAAGCCGCTGGTCGTGGCGATGCTGATCGTGTCGCTGTTCGTCGTCGGCGTCTCCAACCCCGTCTACAACATCAACCAGGTCAGTCTGCGCCAGGCGATCACGCCGGATCGGCTACAGGGGCGCATGAACGCGAGCATGCGGTTTATCGTGTGGGGCACCATCCCCATCGGGGCGCTGCTTGGCGGCACGCTGGGCGACGCGATCGGGCTCTGGCCCACGCTGCTCGTGGCCGCGGTTGGCCAGTGTCTGGCTCCGTTGTTCGTCCTGGTGTCGCCGGTCGGTCGTCTGAAAGAACAGCCGGAGCCGGCCACGGCCGGTTAACTACGGCAGCGGGAATGGCCGATGCGGCAGACTTGTTGGATCAGCTGAGGAGTACATGCTCAATGGCAGTAACACGCGCGCAGTTTGAGTCGGGTTTGACCTACCAGGCCTACAAGGACCAGATGACTCGCAATCGCGAGCAGCTCGAGCAGAACGAGAAGGATCTGGCCTTGAAGTCCGAGGATCTGCAAGCGTTCAAAGGCATTTCCAGGCCAATCAACGTCATGGCCCTGGCCGAAGACTGGTGCGGCGACGTGGTCGCAAACCTACCCATCCTGGGACGCCTTGCCAGTGAGTCCGGCACGCTCAACGTCCGCATCCATCTGCGCGACCAGGAGCCCGGCACCCAGATCATGGACCAGTACCTCAATCGCGGCCAGTTCAAGTCGATCCCGACCTTCGTCTTCCTCGACGAAAACTTCAATGAGCTCGGCGTCTGGATCGAACGACCAGACTCGGTGACCAAACAGCGCGAGGAGCGGCGGCTGGCGTTGTACAAGCAGCATCCCGAGTGGGGCGATCCCAGCACACCCATCGCGGAGCTGCCCGAAGAGACCCGTACCCAGGTCCAACAGGCGACCGCGGCCATGCGCAATGAGACCAAGCCCTTCGCCAACAGCGAAGTGGTGCGCGAGCTGCGCGAGCTGGTCCAACGCGTCGGCTCCAAACAGCCCGTCTAGAGGGATTGTCCAAAGTGGCGGAACCGAAGCCTTTGAAGGTCACGATCACCTATTGTGCCGAATGCGGCTACGAGCCGCAGACGCTCGCGTTGACCGAGGCGCTGATGCGGGCGTTCACCCACCAGCTCACGGCCATCGAGCTTGTACCGTGGTACGAAGGCTCGTTCGACGTGGCCGTCGGCGGCACACTGGTGCACTCCATGTATCGCGACGGGGGATTCCCCGAGCACGAGAAGGTGATTCGCGCGGTGCGCGAGCAACTCGCCACCGACGGGCAAGCTTCGCGCCCGCAACAGGTGTCATAGGGGGCTCTGCCCCCTGATACCTCCGCGGGTGAGCTACCCGGGCCCTTTCGACGCTCGCTCCGAACGCGAGCACCATGTAGTCGAGATAGCGCGGCGGGCAGCCGAGATGGCTGCCCAGCACGCCGCGATCCACGACCGCGACGCAACCTTTCCCACTGAAGGCCTGGCGTCGCTCGCGCGTGATGGGTACCTGAGTCTGGTGCTGTCCGAGAGCCTCGGCGGTGGCGGAGCCTGCGTCACCGACCTCGTCCTGGGCAATCTCGAGCTCGCCAAAGGTGACGGCTCACTCGCGCTCGTCGTGGCGATGCATGGCGCCCTGCTCGGCCGGGTTCGTGATAGCCAGCTGTGGCCGCCGGCGATGTTCGCGCGCGTTGGCGAAGGCACGCTTGAAGGCGGCCTGATCAATTCCCTAGCGAGCGAGCCCGAGATGGGCAGCCCCAGCCGTGGCGGTCTGCCAGCGACCACCGCCACACGCACTCAGCATGGCTGGCGCATCACTGGTCGAAAGACGTTCTCTTCGGGCGCGCCGGTCCTCCGCTGGGGCGTGGTCTCGGCAGCCGACGGTGATCGACTGACCAGCTTCCTCATCCCGCTCGCATTGCCGGGGGTACATATCGAGCCCAGTTGGGACAGCATGGGCATGCGCGCGACGGGCTCGGACACGGTCGTGTTCGATGGGGTGGAGGTCAACGCTGACGATGAAGTACCGCGTAGCGATGCCTCCGCGGCTTCGGCGAGCCTGCCGCACGAACGCGCCTGGTCACTGACGGTGGCCGCGGTGTACCTCGGTATCGCGGAAGCCGCGCGCGACTTCGCCGTCAACTTTGCTCGGGAGCGCAAGCCAAGCGCGCTGGGTGGCAAGAGCATTGCCAGCGTGCCGCACATTCGCCGCCGCGCGGGTCGTCTGGATCTGGAGCTGTTCCAGGCGCGCGGGTTGCTGGTGAGCATGGCCCGCGAATGGGACGCCTATCCATCGGCCGATACGGACGCCGCCCTGGCTGCCGCCAAAGTCGTCGTGAGCAATACGGCGATCACCATCGCCGAAGAAGCCATGCGACTGGTCGGCGGCTCATCACTCGACCGCTCGATGCCGCTGGAGCGCTACTACCGCGACGTTCGTGGCGGACTGCATCACCCGCCCCAGGACGACGCCGCCCTGGAGCTCCTCGCGCGCCAGTCCCTCGACTGAGCGACCGCGGACGTCGAGGTCGTAGAACTGGGCGAAGTGATCCGCACGGGCCGTGCGAACCGGGCTTTCTCTCTCGCCGGAGCGACGACACCCAGTGCATACCGCGGATATAACGCACTTCTATTGCAGCTAGGCCCACCATTGATATCGCACCGTCAGCAGTTGAGGCCGCGACTGCCGACCGTGTATGGTTCGGGCCCACACAACTGAAGATATTGGCTGTGACGGGGAGTAGTACGGACCGTTCGCTTGCCTCCAGAGAGCCGGCTTCTAGCTGCAAGGCCGGTGCAGGTCGATGATCCCGAACTCGCCCCCGAGCCGCTTGGGTGAACCTGCGCTGCAGGCGTAATCCGAGCCGGGGTGGCGGGCGCTAGACCGCCGAGAGTGGGTTCTGATCCGTTGTCAATGGCGACCGCGGAATGCAGGGCCAAGCAGGGTGGTACCGCGGGATTTTCCAAGCTGTGACTTGAGAAGCCTCGCCTCTGTCAAGAGGCGGGGCTTTCTTATTGTTGCGCAACGATGCGCCCTATACCGGAAGACTGAGGACTCATCAATGCGCTTGAACGGTGCACGAGCAATCTGTCAATCACTGGTGGATCAGGGAGTGTCCACCATCTTCGGGCTGCCCGGCGGCGCGATCATGCCGCTGTACGACGTTCTGCCCGAGTTTTCTCAGCTGCGCCACATCCTCGTCCGCCACGAACAGTCGGCCGCGCACATGGCCGACGGGTACGCGCGGGCCGCGGGGGCGCTGAGAAAACCGCCCGAGCCGCGCACGGTCGGTGTGTGCTTCGGCACCAGCGGCCCGGGCGCGACCAACCTCGTAACGGGCATCTGCAACGCCCACATGGACTCGGTGCCTCTGGTGGCGATCACCGCCAACGTGCCCAACAGCATGATCGGCACCGATGCCTTCCAGGAAGCCGACATCACTGGCATCACGATCCCGATTACCAAGCAGAACTACTTCGTGCGCAACGCGCGCGACCTGCCGCGAGTGATGCGCGAGGCCTTCCACCTCGCCGGGACAGGCCGTCCTGGCCCCGTCCACGTGGACGTACCCAAAGACGTGTTACTCACCGAGCTGGAATACCCCGAGCAGCCGCCGGCGATCGATCTGCCCGGCTACCAGCCGACGCTCGAGCCGAACATCCGTCAGGTCCGCGAGGCAGCGCGGCTGATCGAGAAGGCGCAGCGGCCGGTGATCATCGCTGGCCAGGGTGTGCTGCTCTCCGGCGCCTGGAACGAGCTGCGCCGCTTTGCCGAAAAGACGCACATCCCGGTCATAACCACACTGCTCGGCATCAGTGGCTTCCCCGAGAGTAATGCCCTGTCGCTGGGCTTCCTGGGCATGCACGGCTGGGTGCACTGCAACTACGCCGTCCACAACTCCGACCTGGTGATCTCGATTGGCATGCGCATGGACGATCGCGCGTGTGGCAAGTTCGCCGGCTTCGCGCCGCAGGCACGCATCGTTCATATCGACATCGATCCAGCGGAGATTGGCAAGAACGTCCGCGTCGACGTGCCCATCGTAGGCGACGTCGCACGCGTGCTCGACAAGCTCGAGCCGGAGATCCAGGACGAGGCACTGCAGTCACACGCGGCGTGGATCGAACAGATCGAGGAATGGCGGGCGCAATACCCGCCCAAGCGCTACCCAGAGAACACGCCCGAGCTGTACCAGCCGCAGGTCATCCAGGCGCTGTACGAAGCAACCCGCGGCAAGGCTATCGTGGTCGCCGACGTGGGGCAGCACCAGATGTTCGCCGCGCAGCACTACCAGTACGACGAGCCGTACTCCTACATCACCTCGGGTGGCCTGGGGACGATGGGCTACTCGCTGCCAGCGGCGATTGGCGCGCAAATGGCGCGGCCCGACAAAGAGGTGTGGTGCGTGGTCGGCGACGGCTGCTTCCAGATGACGCTGCAGGAATTGGCGGTGGCGACGGTCTTCCGCGTGCCGGTCAAGATCGCGCTGCTCAACAACGAGTACCTGGGCATGGTCCGCCAGCAGCAGCAGGTGCAGTACAAGGGCAACCTGGTCGAGGTCGACCTGGCCGGCTCGCCCGACTACATCAAGCTGGCGCAGGCGTACGGCATTCCGGCGTGGCGGGTGACCGAGCCAGGCCAGCTGCACGAGGCGCTCGGCGCAGCCAGCGCGTACCCAGGCCCGGCCATTGTCGAGTTCCGCGTCGCCCGCACCGAAGACGTGTACCCGTGGGTGCTGGGCGGCACCGCTCTCGGAGAAGTGCTGCCCGACACGCCATACGCGGGGGACGGGGGCCAGGGGTCGGGTGTCAGGGACCGGACTCTGGCGTCCGCCGGGCCAAGCCCAAAGGACGCAAGCGACCGATGACCAACAAGCCGACACCCGACACCCGCCACCCGACCCCGCGAGCGGAGCGAGCCCATGAGTAAACACACCCTGGTTGCCACCGTGGAGGAAGGACCAGCCACGCTGAACCGCGTGCTCAGTCTGTTCCGCCAGCGCAGCTTTGCGATCGAAAGCCTGTCGATCGGCCGCACGAACGAGCCAGGCATTATGCGCCTCACCATGGTGGTCGATGGCGCCCGCTCGGCGATCGAACAAGTCACCAAACAGCTGTACAAGGTCGTCGAAGTGCGCAAGGTCAGCGACCTGAGTGAGGACGCACGTGTCGAACGCGAGCTGGCACTGGTCAAGGTGAGCTCCAAGTCTGCCGCGCAGCGCGCCGAGGTGATGCAGATCGCCGACATCTATCGCGCGCGCATCGTCGACGTCGCCAGTGGCTCGTTGATGGTCGAAGTCACTGGCCCCAGCGACAAAGTGGCCAGCTTGATCGAGCTGTTCCGCCCGTACGGGGTCAAAGAGCTGGTGCGCACAGGCGTGGTGGCGATGAGCCGCGGCGCCGCTGTCGGCAAGTCAGACCGTCTGAAGTTGGTGAGCTGAGCGATGGGCGCACATATCTACACCGAGGCTGACGCTCCGATCGAGCCACTGAAAGGCAAGCGCATCGCCGTGATCGGCTATGGCTCGCAAGGCCACGCGCATGCTTTGAATGCCCGCGACTCGGGGCTGGATGTCATCGTCGGCCTGTACGAGGGTTCGTCGTCCGCCGCGCGAGCGCGCGAAGCCGGCCTCACCGTGCTGGACACGGCCGAGGCTGCGCGACAGGCCGACGCGATCGTCATGCTCACGCCGGACGAGAAGCAGCGGCGCATATTTGAGGAAAACATCCGGCCGAACGTGCGACAGGGCACGTCGCTGGTCTGGGCGCACGGCTTCAACATCCACTTCAAGCAGATCCAGCCGCCTGAGGGAGTGGATGTGTGGATGGTCGCGCCGAAAGCGCCTGGCCATCGCATGCGTGAGCTCTTTGTCGAAGGCAAAGGTGTCCCATCACTGGTGGCCGTTGAGCAAGATGCCACGGGCAAGGCCTGGGAGCTTGCTTTCGCCTACGGCAATGCCGTCGGCAGCGCGAAGGCGGGCCTTATCAAGACCACCTTCAAAGAGGAGACGGAGACCGATCTCTTCGGCGAACAATCCGTCCTCTGCGGCGGTATTACCGCGCTGATTAAGGCCGGCTGGGAAGTGCTGGTCGAAGCCGGCTATCAGCCCGAAGTCGCCTACTACGAGTGTCTGAACGAGATGAAGCTGATCGTCGACCTGATGTTCGAAGGCGGCATGGCGCGCATGCGCTACTCCGTCAGCGATACCGCTGAGTTCGGCGACTACGTTTCGGGTCCTCGCATTGTCGACGAGTCGGTCAAGAACCGCATGCGGCAAGTGCTCAAGGAGATTCAGGACGGGACGTTTGCCCACCGCTGGCTCGACGAGAACGAATTGGGCAGACCCAACTTCAACAGGTACCGCGAACAAGCAGCCCGAGATCCGATGGAGCTCGTTGGACAAGAGCTGCGCTCACTCATGAACAAACAAGGTCTCACGACAACGACGGGGTAAGTGCACTATGGCTGAGTACGGCGCGTTCGTAAAATTCCTCGACACCACGCTGCGTGACGGCGAGCAATCGCCAGGCTTTTCGCTGACGTCCTCGCAGAAGCTGGCGTTGGCGCAGCAGCTCGCGCGGCTCGGCGTGGACGTCATCGAAGCCGGCTTCCCCGCCGCGAGCCCCGACGATTTCGCCGCGGTGCAAGCGGTTGCTCGTGAGGTACGCGGACCGATCGTCGCCGGCCTCGCCCGGGCAGTGCCCGCGGACATCGACCAGTGCTGGGAAGCGATTCGCGCCGCCGAGCGGCCGCGCATCCACACCTTCCTCTCGTCCTCCGACATTCACCTGGAGTCGCAATTCCGGTTGCGCCGCGAGGAGGCCAAGCACCGCGCCGTCGAGATGGTGAAGCGCGCGCGTGGCTATACCGAAGACGTCCAGTTCTCGCCGATGGACGCCACGCGGTCGGACTGGTCGTACGTATGCGAGGTGCTGGAAGCGGTCATCGAGGCGGGCGCGACAACCGTCAACATCGCCGACACGTGTGGCTTCGCCCAGCCCGACGAGTTCGGGATGATGATCACCTACATCCGTGAGCACGTCGCCAACGTCGAGCGCGCGACGATCTCCGTGCACTGCCACAACGATCTGGGGTTGGCCGTCGCGAACTCGTTGGCCGCGATCAAGGCTGGTGCGCGACAGGTCGAGTGCTGCGTCAACGGCATCGGTGAGCGCGCTGGCAATGCCGCCCTCGAAGAGCTGGTGATGGCGCTGACGGTGCGCCGCGATCACCACCGCATCCAGCACGGCATCAACCTCGAGGAGATCGTGCCGACGAGCGAGATGCTGCAGCGCTTCACCGGCGTCGCGGTCCAGCCCAACAAAGCCGTGGTTGGCGCCAACGCGTTCGCGCACGAGAGCGGCATCCATCAGGACGGCATGCTCAAGGACGCGCGCACGTACGAGATCATGTCGGCCGCGGCGGTCGGCGCCGAGGGCTCGCGATTCGTGTTGGGCAAGCACTCGGGTCGCCACGCGCTTCGGAATCGATTGGAAGAGCTGGGCCTGCTGCTGTCACACGAAGAGCTGAACCACGCGTTCGCGGGGTTCAAAGCCCTGGCTGACTACAAGAAGGAGGTCACCGACGAGGACCTCCTGCAGTTGGCGAACAACGGCCGCCGTGCCGCCGACGGTGTGATGGACGCGTTGGGACACGTCTACCGGTAGGTCTGCAGCCGCTTTGGCCCGCCCCTTCGGGGCGAAGGGTGGTTTTACGAACGCGCCGCCCCCCTTCATCCCTCGCCGCTTCGCGCAATGACCGTCTACCATCTTGCCGTACTCCCGGGCGATGGCATTGGTCCGGAGGTCATCGCCGAGGCAGTAAAGGTCCTGCATGCGCTCTCGCTCGACGTCGAGGTGCGCGATGACCTGGTGGGCGGCGCCGCGATCGACGCGTACGGCACTGCTTTGCGGCCCGAGACGATCGAACTGGCGCAGCAGTCGGATGCGGTGTTGTTTGGCGCCGTCGGCGGGCCGAAGTGGGATGACCCCAAGGCGCCTGTGCGGCCGGAGCAGGCGATCCTTGGCCTCAGAGCAGCGCTGGGGACGTTCGCGAATCTGCGGCCAGCGCGGATGCAGCCCGCTCTGGTACACCTCTCGCCGCTCAAGGCGGAAGTGGTGCAAGGCGCCGATGTCTTGTTCGTGCGCGAGCTGGTCGCGGGTACGTACTTCGCCGAACCCAAGCGCTACTGGCACGAGGACGGTCAATGGCGTGCCGTCGACACGACCGCGTACACCGAGCACGAGGTCGAGCGCACCGTGCGTATGGCCTTCGAGCTCGCGCGGGGCCGCCGCCGACGTGTGCACATGCTCGACAAGCAGAACGTGATGGCGACATCGCGGCTGTGGCGAGACGTTGCCGCCCGTGTCGCTCCTGACTACGCCGACGTGCAGTACGAGCCGATGCTCGCGGATGCCGCCGCCATGCGCCTGCTGTATCGCCCGAGCGACTTCGACGTCGTCGTGACCGACAATCTGTTCGGCGACATCCTCACGGATGAGGCGGCAGCGCTCGCAGGCTCTATGGGATTGATGCCGAGCGCGAGCCTCGGAGAAAGCCGCAATCGACACGGCGGCTACCTGGGCCTGTTCGAGCCGATCCACGGCACAGCTCCAGACATCGCGGGCCAGGGCAAAGCCAACCCCATCGCCGCCATTCAGAGCCTGGCTCTGCTGCTGCGCTACTCGCTGCGGCTCGAGAAGGAAGCGCGCGCGGTGGAAATGGCCGTCGACGACGCCATCGAGCTAGGCCTGCGCACCCCGGACATCGCCCGCGCCGGCGAGCGCACCGTCTCGACGTCCGAGATTGGCGACGCCATCGCCAGCGCGCTGCGCTCGCGATAGCATTTGCCCCCAAGTACAGGGGGTTCTATGACCGTCAGCCGTCGCGCCTTCGTTGCCCGCCTCGGTGGTTCGGTACTCACCAGTGCGCTGCTCGCCGCGTGCACCCAGCCGCCTGCTTCACCACCGACTAGTGCTCCCGCAGCGGGCACGACCGCGCCTGCCGCGCAGCCGACCACCCCTCCCGCCGCGGCGGGCGCTACGAGCGCACCGAAGCCGACCACGGCGCCAGCGCAGGCTGCGCCAGCCGCTACCCAGGCGGCGGTGGTGAGTCGCACTGGCCGCTTGCAACTGCCGACCTACATGGCGCCCAAGTCCGTCCCGCCCGACGTCGCAGGCACCAAGATCGTGCCCGGCGGCTATCTCCAGTACCCGAAGCAGCTGGTCAAGTCGGTCCCAGAGACGCCGGCCCGCGGCGGCGAGATCACGATCACCACGCAGACGCTGACCGTCTCGCCGGTGCCTATGGACCAGAACCGCTACTGGCAAGAATCCAACAAGCGCGTCGGCGCCAAGCTGAACTTCTCGATCACGCCGTTCGCCGACTATGGCGCGAAGGTCGCCACGATCATGGCTGGCAGCGAGCTGCCCGACATCATGTACCTGCCACAGGGCCAGCCGGTGCCGGGCTTCCCGCAATTCCTCGAATCGCGCGCGGCCGACCTGACGCCCCACCTCAGCGGCGATGCCGTCAAGGATTACCCCAACCTGGCGGCTCACCCGACCAGCGTCTGGAAGAGCACGATCATCAACAACAAGATCTTTGGCGTGGGCACGCCGCTGGCGCCGTTCTTCTGGGTGCACTGGATGCACCAGGAGCTGCTCGAGCAGATCGGCTCGAAGCCGCCCTCCAGCGCGGCCGACTTCAAACGAATCATGCAGGCCCTTACGAAGCCGCAAGAAGGCGTTTATGGCCTGGTCGCGGAAGCTGGCTATCAGTACGGCTACGGCACCGTCAATCAACTCCTGACCTCGATCTACGGCGGGCCCAATCAGTGGAGCCTCACCAACGGCAAACTGACCCGCCTGTTCGAGACCGATCAATTCAAGGCAGCCGTTTCCTTCGCGCGCGAGCTCTGGGACGGCGGGCTGTATGAGCCGGGCGCGGCTGGCTACAACACGCTGTCAGCGCGGACGGCATTCATCGCACGCAAGGGCATGTTCCGCTGGGACGGCAACACACCCGACCACTTCATTGCGCGCGGAGCGCCGCAGGGCCAGCAACCACCACCGAAGATCCGCCTCGTGCCACCGTTCGGCGCCGAATCCGGGGTGACGCCCAGCTATCCGCTGTACCACGGCAACTTCGGCACCGCGGTGTTGAAGAAGGCACCCGAGGACCGCATCAAGGAGCTGCTGCGAGTCATCAACTGGATGGCCGCGCCATTTGGGACGGAGGAGTACCACTTCCGCGCCTATGGCCTGGAGGGCGTGCACTTCGACTTCAACGAGCGCGGGAGCCCGGTCATCAATGAGACGCAGCGGGCTGAGGTGTTGCCGTGGAACGGGATTACCAACCCCGCGCCGGTCTATTTCGACCCCAATGGCACGACGGAGTACGTGCCGCACGTGGTCGAAACGTTCAAGTTGTACGAAGCGGTCGGTAAGGAAGACCCGACGGTCGGCTTCTACTCAGAGAGCAATGGCCGCGTGGGTGTGGTCGCCAACCAACGCTTCGGCGACGGCATCAACGACATCATCACGGGCCGCCGCCCGTCGAGTGACCTGGCAAGCCTGATCCAGCAATGGAAAGCCGACGGTGGCGATATGGTGCGCAAAGAATACGAAGAAGCGATGGCCGCCGCCGGATAAGCTCCCTTTCGTTGTGGGAGAGGGCTGCTATGCCTTGCAGTTAGCGCAGGTGCCGTAGAGGTCTAGCCGGTCGGTATCGAGCGCAAAGCCCGCGTCTTGCTGGGTGCGGTCGCGCAGCATGCCCACCAGATCGATGCAGCCCTCGAAATCAGTGATCCGACCGCACGCTGTGCAGATGAGGTTGGCGTGCGGCGAGACATTCGCATCAAAGCGCACCGCATCGGCAAACGGCAGCGGCCGAACCAATCCACAGCGGCTCATCGTGTTCAACGTGGCGTACACGGTGGCCAGGCCCATGGTCGGGAACTGCGCGTGCACGGCGTCATAGACCTCGGCCGCCGTCGGGTGCTGGCGATTCATCACCTCGCGCGCGACGGCTAATCGCTGCGGTGTGACCCGTAGACCGGCCTGTCGCAGGACACGCGCTGACTCACTTGTCGCGGCTTGCGGCATGCGTCTGCGCAGCGTTGTACAGAAAATTCTCGTCTAGCGCTAGTCGGGCGCTCTCATCGCCCCACAGGCCAACTAGCGCTCGAGGATATACAGCCCGCGATTGACATCGCCGAGCAGCACCAGGTTGCCCATGAGCGCGACGTTCCAGACGAATGGATCCCGCGGCGGCAACCACACGCTCACCTCCAGCGGTCGCGCGGCATCCGAGACGTCGAGCACCCGCAGCCCATCGGCATACCACGCCAGATAGGCCCGATTCGGATCACGATCGTCGGCCAGCGGGTTGTGAATCGAGTACGCGTACTGCTCACCAGATGTACCGGCGGCACTGTTGGCCGTCTCGAACACGCCAACCTGAGTCGGATCGGACGGGTTCTGGACGTCGACCATCCGCAGTCGGCCCCATGGCGCAGCGACGGTTTCATCGGCGACCAGCATGAGCGCGCCATCGTGCGCCAGCGCCACCGAGTGCGTATTGCCCTCGGCTGCAGCCGGTTCAGCAAACTGCCCCAACCAGGCAGGCGCGCTCGGCTCGGACACATCGAGCACGATCACCCCCAGGTCCCAGTAGGAGAGATACGCGATGCGCCCGTTTGGGCTCAGCGCCACGCTGTGCAGAAATGCCTGCGCGATCGCGCCTCGACAGGCGGGCGCACACTGCGCGCCCGAACCAACCGCCAGACCGGCGTCGCGGCGGGCGCCCCAGTCGGCGACTTCGACTGGCTGCCGCGGATCGGTCACGTCGACGATGCGCAAATCGCCCCGCCCGTCGGTCACCTCGGAGTTCGGGACGGCCAGGTACGTGTACCAGCGGTCCCCGCGCTGGCGCACCGTGAACTCGTGGACACCGCGACCGGCACGGCCAGTCGAGAAGAACGCGAGCTCGATGGGATTGGCCGGGTCGGTGACGTCCCAGACCGCCAGCCCACTCGGCGCGCCCCCGCCAGCAGCGCAGCGCTGAATGCCCGCGAACAGCACGTTGCCCACGAACGCGCCGTTGGCGATGTTTGCGGCTGCCAGGTGCTCGGCAGTGGTGCCCGAATAGCTGGCAGCGACAGCCACCTGGCGCGGCGCGCTCGGATCGTGAACGTCGATCACGCGCACACCCAGGCTCGGGCAGGAGCCCACGCCACCCCACGAGCCGAGATAGGCGATGCCGTCGAGCCCCACGGCACTGGCGTTGTAGCCAGGCGATCCCGGATCGAAGTTGCCGAGCAGATCGAGTGGCGCCGCGCTGACACCCCGGCTCGGGAACGCCAGGCCGAAGATCAGCGCAAGCGCAACAATCGCACGCCGCACGATGGCCAGTATGGCATGTGGCGGCTCCGCCGCCGGGTTAGATCAACTGCTCACACGGGAGCGCGAACATGTGCAGGCCGTACAGGCCGTGGCTGCGCGACTCCAGCTTTGCCGCTAGCGCGCGGAACGACGGCACCAGGGCCCGCTCGGCATCACCGACACCGACCACCGTGAACACGGCGCCCGTGGCGCCTGGCCAGACGGCGTTGTCGAAGTGCCGAATGCGCTGACCGCGGCCAACCATCTTGGGCATCTCGGTGTAGCCCGGCACGCCCGCGTCCTCGAGCGTCTGAATGACCTCGTCCTCGAGCTCCTTCGGATACAGGATCAGGTAAAGCTCCCGAGAGGCCGCGCGCGAGATCGTCGACCCCTCCATCCGTGGTTCGGCATGCAGCATGGGCGATCCCTTTCCCCCACCAGCCATTGTGTTGCGCCTACACGATCTCGTCCAGCCGCTTGTGGCTACCGAGTCGCAGGTGACTCAAGCGTTGCAATTCACCCGCACGGCCGAGGTACCCACCGAGCACATCGCGGAAGTCGTGAGCCTCCAGCGTCAGCAGCTCTGTTGCCTCACGTGCCACGACACTCGCGGTCCGCGACACGTCCAGCAGCAGCGCGATCTCGCCGAAGGCCTCGCCCGGGCCAAGCGTGGCGAGCAGCTCGCCAGCGCGCTCAACCGAGACGCTGCCCGAACGAATCACGTAGAACCGTTGCCCCGGCTCGCCCTGGCGGATGATGGCTTCACCCGAAGCTATAGAGACGAGGGTCATGCGGGCCAGGAGCACATCGAGCTCGGCCGGCGCCAGATCGCGGAACAGCGGCATCGCCGCCACCTCGGCGCGATACGCAAGCGCCGCCTCCAACCGCGCCCGAGTTGCCAGATCGGATGCCAGCAGCGCGTCGAACGCGGCGTGATCCAGCACGAAAACGCGACCCATGTCGACTGCCACCACCGTCGCCGAGCGCGGCGCCTCAAACAGCAGCGCGCGTTCGCCGAAGTAGTCGCCGCGATCGAGCCGTACCATCGGCTGGCCGTCGATCAAAACCTCGAACACGCCGCGATCGATCAGGTAGAAGCGGTTGCCGGTCTCGCCCTGGCGGACCACCTCCGTGCCGCGCACCACCTCGAGCGCATGCATCAACCGCGCGACCTCCAGCAAGCGCGCCTGCGGCAGCTCGCTCCAGAGCGGGACAGCCCGCAATGCCGCCAGTGCTTCTCGGTACCGATGCGCTCGAGCGCGACCGCCCAACCAGGCGAGCCAGCCGCCACTCAGTTGGCCGATGCGCCGCGCGATCACCATCAGCCACAGCCCAAGCGGGACAGCGATGGCTGCAACCAGTACGAGCACCCCCAGCCGCGGTAGCAGATCGCCGCTCTGCCACCCCGAGACGATCAGCGGCAGCGCGAGTGCCTCCCAGGCTCGCAGCGCGACCGTTACCGCAAGCACGCTGTACACGGCCGACGCGATGCCGAAGAGCGCGAACAGGCGCTCTTCACGAGTGAGCGGCTCGCGCCGCCGGAGCTTCCGCCACAGTGGTCCTCGCACGAAGCCGAGCGCGCGCGCACGGAGCAGCGGTTTGTCGATCAGGTCCACCAGGATGTAGTAGCCATCGAGCTCGAGTAGCGGATTGAAGTTGAAGATGTTGTCGACCAGGAACACGAAGGCGGCAGTGAACAGGAACGCGCCGACCGGGCCAGCGGGCGCCAGCTCGGCGCCGAGTGCGCACACAGCGCCGAGCATCAGTCCGGTCCATGGCCCCGCGAACGCGGTCAGCAGCCGGTGGCGTGGCGCAGCCATCCAGATGTCGGTCGTGTCGACGTACGCCGCTGGCAGTCCGAAATACAGCCGCAGTCCGGCCCGGTGCACGGTGCGTCCTGCGTGTTTGACGGCGAGCCCATGCCCGAGCTCATGCGCCGCCAGCGTCACCAGCGCCAGCATGATCAGCAGCACGATGGTGAGCAGCGCCGAGCCGCCAATTTCGTACAGCACGTACCGACCGCGCCCCAGCTCGGCCAGCACCAGCGCTGCGCCGAGGAATCCAGCCACTAGCCCGAGCCACAGCCAGGGGCGGTGAAAGAACACGTGGCCCCAGGTGCTGTACCAGCGACCGAGCACTGCATCGGTATTGGCCCAGCTGAGATCCGGCACCGTGCGCTCTCTGACAGGCCCATGTAGTTGTCGCGTGAGCCGACTATAGGCATCGGTCAGCCCGCCGCTCAGGAATCGTTCGGCCCGCAGCAGCTGCACCAGTCCCGCCACGCGCCCGAGCGCGAGCACTCCATGCCGCTGGTAGTAGGCGATCACGAGCTCCTTGACGGTGTGGCCTCCGTCCATCAGCTCGAGCAAGTCGAACTCACGCGGGTCGAGCCGCGCGTAGCTCTCGGCCGCCCGATTGTGGATCACGACGTACGGCGTCCCCGAGCGGGTCGTGTAATGGGCCGCTTCGATGTCCGCGACCGCACGCGGCCGCTCCTCGACCGGCGACAGCGCCCGCTGCAGCGCCTCCCAGACCGTTATCACGCCATCGCTATTGTGCGACTACTCCGAGTCTGCGTTTAGATTGCGTTGGCGTGGTTCGGCGGCTGGTTCTGACGGTCGTCCTCGCCGCGCTGAGCGTGGCGCCCAGAACGTTCGGCTAGGCGGCTCGAACTTCCTGGTCCCGCTCGTTGAGCCAGCGGCGCACGAGGCTGCCGATGCGCGCGAACTCGTGCGCTATTGGCCCGCGCGGATCACCCAGCACCAGCGGCACGCCCGTATCGGCAGCGGCTGACAGACGCGTATCGAACGGGATGCGACCAAGAATACGTACCCCTGCTTCCTCGAGACGGCTCGACTGCGCGTACAGATCGATGCCTTGCGCGCAGTGCGGACAGGTCAGCGAGGCCATGTTGTGCACCATGCCGATCACCGGCACGCCGTGGTTGCGCAGGTGGGCGAGCGTGCGTTCGGCGTCCATCTGCGCCAGGTCCTGCGGAGTTGTCACGAACAGCGCGCCCGTGAGCGGCAATTCGCGCACCATGACCTGGATCTCCTCACCAGTACCGGGCGGGGCATCGATGACGATGACATCGGCCTGCCAGGCGACGTCGAAGATCAGGTTGCGCAGCAGGGTGGATACGAGCCACCGCTCCGACAGGACCAGTGGCGCCTTCTCCGAAACGACGAAGCCAACCGACATGACCTCCAGCCCGAGCCGCTGATACGGCGCCCGACGCTCGCGCGGAGGTCTGATCGCGGCCGCTCGCCAATCGCCGCGAGGGCGCTCGCGTGGGTGAACGCCGAGCAGGTGCGGGATGTCGGGGCCATTCAGATCGCCATCGAGCACGCCGACCCGCACACCCATCGCCGAGAGCGTAAGCGCCAGACTGACGGTGACCGTTGACTTGCCGACACCGCCCTTGCCGCCGAGCACCGCGATCACGTGTCGGTTTGCACCCAGGCCCATCCCGCCGCGGTACACGGCGCCGCCCGCCCGAATCTCGACCTCAACGGCGGGGAACGCGCTGCTCAGGTGGGCGTGGAGGCGCGCCAACCGTTCGCGCGGCACGCGCTGCGCGCTCAGGAGCAAGGCCAGCCACGTGTCGGACTCGATCAGGATGTCGCTGACCTCGCCATCGGCCAGGGTCGGCGTTCCATCGGGCTCGCGGAGCTCGGCCAGCACGGCACGGACGTCGGCTTCGGTCACGCCGGACATACTAGTCCCACAATCGTTCGGGCACGGGTACGCCAATGAGCGCGCGCGCCCGGCCCACGAGGAGAAGCGAGCCAGTCACGCACACGAGCCCGGAGCCCTCTCGCGCCGCGCGCAACGCTGCACTCAGGTTGGGAAGGACCTCGGCCGCGTAGCCGAGCCGGCGGCACCAGCCAGCGAGCTCGGTCGCGGGCAACGCACGCGGGTTGTCACTGGTCTGTGTCACCCACACGCGGGCTGCGAGCGGGAGTAGTGGTTTCAGTACGGCACGCGCGTCCTTGTCGCGGTTGAGGCCCAACACGAGGTTGAGCGGTCGCCCCGCGGCGAAGTCGCTCAGGGCTTGAGCGAGGGCCTGAGCGGAGGCGTCGTTGTGGGCGCCGTCGAGGACCACGTCGTCGACCACCTCGAAGCGACCGGGCACGCGCAAGCGCTCGAGCCCGCGGCGCGCTTCGACGTCAGTCACTGGCGCCATGCACCGCGCGGCGGCAATGGCCAACGCCGCGTTCTGTGCTCGCCGCAATGCCCGCAGGGCGCTCGGCCGCTGCGCCGCGACCAGCGCTGGCCGGCCGTGGCGGAAAATGCCTGCCTTCTCCGAGGCGATCGCACGCAGCGTGCGGCCCAGGATCGCCGTATGGTCGTGGCTGATCGGGGTGATCAGCGACAGCTCGGGGTCGAGCGCGTTCGTTGCGTCCAGCCGGCCGCCGAGGCCCACCTCGACCACCGCGATGTCGCACCGCGCACGCTGGAACACGTCGATGGCGAGCGCGGTCGTGACCTCGAAGGTGGTCGGCTCGCCAGCTTCCTGGGGAATCCGCTCGACCAGTTGGCGCATCCGCTGCACTGCCTGCGAGAAGTCCCGTGGTGCGATTGCCTGGCCATCGACGCGTACGCGTTCGCGATAGCTCTGCAGGTGCGGTTTCGTGTACAGCCCAACGCGGACGCCGTGCGCGCCGAGGATGCTCGCCAGCATCGCGCACGTGCTGGATTTGCCCTTGGTGCCCGCCACCAGCACCACCCGCAGCTGTCGATCGGGGGCGCCAGCCAGATCGAGCAGCGCGCGCGTGCGACCGAGTTTCCACTGCTCGTCGGGACTGGAGCGCGGGTTCCAGCCAACGCCGCGCTCCTGGTCGGCGAGACTGAAAAGCCACCCGAGCGCCCGCTTCTCCGACATGCTGCTCAAGGTCGTACGGTACCCGCGTGCCGTAGACTTCGCGCGTTGGCATCCCTCGCAGACCTGCGACACATCATCCGCGGCTATGGCTCGGGCGTCACCGCCTTTTCGGCCGGCGTTGACTCGACGCTGGTGGCGGTCGTGGCGCAGCAGGAGCTCGGCGAGCGCGCGCTGGCCGCGACCGCCGTGTCGGCGAGTCTGGCGCCGTCGGAGCTCCAGGACGCGCGGCAGCTTGCCGAGCAGCTGGGGCTGCGGCATCGGCTTGTCGCCACCCGGGAGGTGCAGGACGAGCGGTACGCCAGCAACCCCATCGATCGCTGCTACTTTTGCAAGACCCATCTGTACACCGAGCTCGAAGCGGTCGCGGACGAGATCGACGCCCGGTACATCTTCAATGGCCTGAACGTGGATGACCTGGGCGACTGGCGGCCCGGGGCGCGCGCCGCGGCGGAACGCGCCGAGCGGGTGCGCAGTCCGCTCCACGAAGTTGGTTTTGGCAAGGCCGAGATCCGTGCCGCCGCGCGTGAGCTGAGCTTGCCGAATTGGGACAAGCCGGCGTTGGCGTGCCTGTCGTCTCGCGTGCCGTACGGCGACCGGGTCACGCCCGAGAAGCTCGCGCGCATCGGGCGCGCCGAACTAGCGCTGCGTGAGCTCGGCTTCCGGCAGCTGCGTGTGCGCCACTTCGCCGATCGAGCCCGCGTGGAAATCGCACCGGACGAACTGCCGCGCGTGGCTGCCGAAGGCCTGGCAGCACGTATCCAGTCGACACTGCTGGAGCTCGGCTTTCCCGCGGTTGAGATCGATCCGCGCGGGTATCGTTCGGGCAGCCTCAACGAGGGCGTTGTCCAGCTGCCGGTCGTCAGTGGCTGAGCTGGATCCCGCTCAACCAAACGCGCAAGCTCGGGGCGGGAGCGCGGGATGGGATCCCGCTCAACCAAACGCGCAAGCTCCGGGCGGGAGCGCGGGATGGGATCCGTTCGCGGGGCTGGCGGCGGTGCTCGGGACCCTGCCGGTACAGGTGGATGCGCATCGGCAAGCGCGCAAGGGCGTGCCCGAGGTGGTGTATGCCGCTGGTAAACCGCCGCACCTTACGGTAGCTGCCGTCCGCGGACTGCTCGAGCGGGTACCCAGCGGGCGGGTCCTGGTGAGCCGCGCCTCGGCCGATGTGGTGGCACTGCTCGAGACCGAGTTTGCGCACGTAGCGGTTGCGCCCAGTGGCGGCACGGTGCTGGTCACGTACGCAGGCGCCAGGCCGCCGCCTGACTCTGGTGGAGTTGTTGGGCTGCTCACCGCGGGCGCATCCGATGCGCCGAGCGCCGATGAGGCGGCGTGGGTCGCGCGCGAGATGGGCTGCCGGGTCGTGCGTGCCGATGACGTCGGCGTGGCCGGTCTGCATCGACTCGAAGCACCGCTGCACCAATTGCGCGAAGCGGGCGCGGACGCGATCGTGGTCGCCGCGGGGATGGACGGCGCGTTACCGTCGGTCGTCGCGGGTCTGGTCGACGTGCCGGTCATCGGCCTCCCGACGTCAGTCGGCTACGGTCTTGGCGGCGGTGGCGTGGCCGCCCTGCTGTCGATGCTCCAGACCTGCGCCCCTGGGCTGGTCGTGGTCAACATCGACAACGGCGTCGGCGCGGGCGCCACCGCGGCGCTCTTTGCGAACCGCGTCGCCGCGGCGCGTAAGCGCTAGGACGTGCTCTTGGAGTCGCGGCGGCCGTAGAAATTCACCGCTTCGACCTGCATCACGACGTCGCCCGACTGGTTCAACATCTCGCCGCGCGAGCGAACGATACCGCGCTCCGGCCGCGACTCGGACACCCGCGTTTCGAGAATCGTGATGCGCGCGGACAAGACGTCGCCCGGGCGCACCGGCTTGATCCAGCGCAGGTTGTCCAGCCCCGGTGACCCAAGACTCTCCGCTGCACCAAGCAGGCCAGTCACCAGGAGCCGCATGTAGACGCCAGCCGTCTGCCAGCCGCTCGCGATCAGCCCACCGTACGGCGACAGCCGCGCCCGCTCGGGATCGGTGTGCATGGGCTGCGGATCGTATTCTCGCGCGAACTCGATGATGTTCTCGGCCGTGAATTCGAATGTACCGAGCTCGATCGTGGCGCCGGTCGCGAAATCTTCGAAGTAGCGAATGGCCACAGGGTCGGCTACGCGGGCGATTGGCTCGGCCAGGTGTAGTTGTCCCAGACCCAGTCGAACAGCCGTATCGAATCGGTCACCAGGTCGGCGCTGTGCATGAGGCTGACGTAGACGCGGTGCCCTTCGCGCACCGCTGAGGCGACGATCGTCTTCTGCGCCAGGTCGGTGTAGCCGATCTTCACGCCGTCGGCGCCCGGATACAGATCGAGCAGACGGTTAAGGTTTTGCATGGGGAAGTTGTCGCCAACGTGACGCGAAGTGCCGGCCAGGGCGCGGAACGTCGGGTTGCGCATCGCATACCGCGCCAGCATGGCCATGTCGTACGCGCTCGAGTAGTGGCCGGCCGCGTCCATGCCGCTGGGGTTGACGAAGTGGGTATCGGCGAGGCCCAACGCGGCCGCCTCGTCGTTCATCCATCCGATGAACTGCTCGCGCGAGTCGGCGAGGCTGATGGCGACCTGCTCGGCGGCGTCGTTGCCACTCGGCAGCATCATCCCGTACAGGAGCGTGTCGAGGCCGACCGAGCGGCCCGGCTCGATGCCCAGTGTCGAGGAGCCATCACGGGCGGCCATCGCGCTGGCGCTGACGCTCACCTTGATTCTTCGGTTGAGATCCGGCGCGCGCTCGAGTGCGACCAACGTGGTGGCAATTTTCGTCGTGCTGGCCTGAGCGACGGCAACGTGGGGCTGCTCGGAGTACAGCAGTTGACCGGAGTCGTCGTCGACAACAGCCACGTACAGCGCCGAGACGTTCGGTGCCGCACCGTCGCTACTCTTCACGGGCGGCTCGGGCAGGGCGGCCGAGCTGAGCGCCTGCGCCGTCGCCACCCATGCGGGAATGCCACTTGGCTCGACCGCGGTGACGTCCACCCACCCCTGCTTGCCATCGCCCGGAACGTAGACGTCGATGCGATCGCCTTCCACACCACCGAGCGGTCTGAGGTAAGCCTGGCCAGCGGCGAGGGAGTCGAGCGGCTCGGACGTCGACAGGTCGGCGGCCGACCACAGCGAGGTTTGGCGGGTGGTGCGCAGCCAGCGCGGCAGGCCCTGGCGCGGGTTGAACGCGGCGGCAGTGGTCTGGTCGGCGCCCTGGGTGCGCGCGCCGGGCGTCGGGGCGATGTTCGCCGCCGGCGCGTTAATTGGCAACAGCGCTGGTGCCAGTGTGGGCTGCTCCGGCGGCTCCTGCGCCGAGGCGATGCGGAGATCTGCCCGCGGCTGCGCGGCGATGCCGCCGCCAATCACCAGCGCACCGATCACCGTGAGCACGAGCGCATGCGCAACGGCGCGACGTGCTGGGACTACGAACACTCGAGGGCCAAGCTTACCCGCCCAGGCGCGGCCAATGAGCGCCCTCGACGTTCCAAACCCGTCAATCTCGCCCGACTTGACGTCTGTGCGTAAAGACAGGGGCACGAAAGTGCCAGTCAGGTTACAGATTCTTGACTGAGACCGGCCCGTGACGCGGCGTGGCACGCTAGGTGCCTCTATACGTGCAACTCAGGAGGCACCGACAAAGGGCACAAGTTATGACAATGCAAGTTGTGTGGCACGGAAGCCAACAAGAGTCCTTCGATCTGGTCAACGCCATCGCTCGCAACTGCACATGCGAGTTTGGACTGATGGGCGTTCGGCTGGCGACGTGTGCCCCCCACCGCATGCTCACTGAGGATCAGCGGGCATTGAACGGACTCCTCTTCGCACGCCGTATGGCGGAACGCCTGCGCCGCGAGGAGTTCTCGCGCGCCAAAGCGCCGTCGAGCGGTAGCCGCACTCGCACGCTCTCCTCTGTCGCCTCCGACTGAAAAGTCGCGGATCCCGCGCTTTTCAATCCGTAGAATGGGCTAACCCGCATGCCCATTGACTGGCAGGAGCTGTACGCCGAGCGCACGGAGCGCATGCGCGCTTCGGACATCCGCGAGATCCTCAAGGTAACCGCCCAACCGGACGTGATCTCCCTGGCCGGCGGTCTCCCCGCGCCAGAGCTCTTCCCCGTCGACGAGTACCGCCGCGCCTTCGAGTGGGTCCTCGAGACCGATGGCCAACAGGCGCTGCAGTACGGCCCAAGTGAGGGTTACCGTCCACTACGAGAGCTGCTCGCGCAGCGCCTGACGGGCTTCGGCATGCGCTGCGCCGCCGACGACGTCCTGATCACCAACGGCTCGCAGCAGGCACTCGACCTCCTCGGCAAGGTCTTTCTGAATCCGGGCGATAGCGTACTCGTCGAGCGGCCCACGTACCTCGGTGCCCTCCAGGCGTTCAACCAGTACCAGCCGAGTTATGTCGCGGTCGGCATGGATGACGACGGCATGCGCGTCGACGAAGTCGAGCATGCGCTGGAGTCACGGCGCGGCCGCATCAAGCTCATCTACGCGTTGCCGAACTTCCAGAATCCCACCGGGCGTTCGATGAGCCTGGACCGACGGAGGCGCCTGGTCGAGCTAGCCGGCCGCTATGGCGTGCCCATTGTCGAGGACGATCCGTACGGCGAATTGCGTTACGAGGGCCAGCACCAGCCCACGCTCAAGAGCCTGGATCGCGAGGGCGTGGTGATCTACCTTGGCACGTTCTCGAAAATCCTGGCGCCCGGGTTCCGCCTGGGCTGGATCGTTGCCGGCTCCGAAGTGTCCGAGACACTCCTACACGCGAAGCAGCCGTCGGATCTGCACACGGGGATGGCGCCGCAGATGGCCACATACCGAGTCGCCAGCGACGGGTTCGTCGACCGCCACGTCGAGCGCATCAAAGCGTTCTACCGTGAGCGGCGCGATGTCATGCTGCGCGCGCTGGAGGAGCACTTTCCCTCCGATGCCCACTTCACGCGGCCGGCCGGCGGGCTGTTCGTGTGGGCGGAGCTGCCGAGCTTCATCAACACCCGCGAGCTGCTCGAGGACGCCGTCCAGGACAAGGTCGCGTTCGTCCCCGGCCAGGGATTTCACAGTGACCACAGCGGCACCAACACGATGCGGCTGAATTTCTCGAACGTTCCACCCGAGCTGCTGCGCGAAGGTGTACGACGACTCGGTCTGGCCGTTCAACGCCGTCTGGCGCGACCCACGCGCACGGAGCCGCGCGTCACGATCTAGGCTACGGGACGACGGCGACCCCGGGCGCCGCGGCCAGCCACGGCGGTGAGTGCGGCCAGGTCCGTGACGGTCCGCCGCGAAAGTCGAACGCCACTTGACCCTCCGCGGCCGCCGCACGCTGCGCGACCAGGTCCTGAATGCCGCGCATGTGTTTTGCCGCATTGCGCTTGCGCGTCGTCCCGCCCGACGGATCGTTCGCTTCGATCCGCGCGACTTCCGCCAGGACCGTCACGTCGCTGTTGCTGAACCACAGCTTGTACGGCGCTGAGCCACGACGCGCTTCGAAGATGGCTTCGACAATACCCCGGTCCGGGTTCTCGTGTTCGCCGTTAGCGCAGAACACGTACTGATTGGCGGTGATGCGATGGAAGAAGTCCAGGTTGGCGTTGAACTCGGCACCGTGGTGCGGAACCTTCATGACGTCGACATGCGCCCGACCGTTGGCGTCCAGCTTCTTGTGCACATTGAGCCCCTCGACGATGTCCGTGTGGTGGCCATCGCCGGTGAGCAGCAGTCGCTTGCGGCCCTCTTCGACCAGCAGCATCAGCGACGCGAGATTGGGCGCGGTCACGCGCGAGCGCTTGCCGAGCCTGTCCAGGTTCTCGAGCTGCGCACCCCGCGCCTCGAGTGCCGCGCCAAGCGCGTTCGCCTGCGCGGTCGACAGCCGCCGCAGCAGGTCGACTTGATTGCTGGCCAGCCGTTCCTCGTCCACCAGTGCCCGAGCGCGTATCTGCGCCAGCTCGTCAGTGCTCTTCCTCAGCCACTTGTCCCAGTCCTCGCGCAAGTTGTCCAGGTCCTTCTGAAACGGCCCGATCACTGACAGCCGAAGCTTGCCGACACGGATGGGCGGCGCCGCTTCCTGGACGGTCATCAAGCCGCCGTTGAACGGCTCGTTCAGGCGCAGCTTGAGCTGCCTGGTGCCGATCCGCCGCGAGACCCGGATCGCCTGTTCCACGCTCTCGATGAGCTCCTGATGCTCGATGGAAAACGCGACAAAGTCGGAGCTCGTGGTTCCCGACAGGAGCGCAAGCCCCGTCTCGAGCACCGACTGAATGGGGCCCACCGGGTCGGGCTGGTCCGCGCTGCGCACCTGCTCGCCGAAGGCGTTGTGCCAGATCGCCTCGACCTCCGGCGGACGCGGGACTGTCGGCGGCGCGACTGGTTGGGCACCCGCTTTCCGCACCCGGTGATCGTGCACCCGCCATTCCACGAGGTTGTCGAGTAGCTCGAGGATCCCGGAGATATGGTCCTCGTCGATATGCGACACGTACACCAGATCGAGTCGTTCAATACCGCGCTGGGTAAGGATCGGCGCGACCTGCTCGCGGTACGTATCGGCGACCCCGCCGTCGACCAGCACGCGTTTGCCGTCGGCGCTCTCCAACAGCAAGCAGTCGCCCTTGTCGGCCGGCAGTGCGGTGAGTTTCATCGCGGCGTCTTGTCGACACTAACGTTCGCTTGCGCAGCCTCCGCGAGACAGCGCTGCGGCGTGATTCGTCCGAAGCCAGCGTCCTTGACCCACGCGAAGCTGCCTCCGGGCAGTGGTCGCGACGTCCCCTGGACGATGCCTTCGATCTGTGTTGCGGTCAGCTTCGGCTGAATGGCCAGCATCAGCGCCGCGACGCCCGCCACGTACGGGCTGGCCATGCTCGTACCGGTCATCGCGGTCCACAGATCGTCGGGACCAGCGAATGCCTTGGCGGCAATGATGTCCGTGCCCGGGGCAGCGATATCGGGCTTGTTGCGCTTATCGCGCGATGGACCCTGGCTACTCGTGATGTGGATCCGCTCCTGGGCTTCGTCGAGGTTCGCCACCGACAGCACGCGATTGCCGCACGCCAGAGAGCTGACCGACGTGCTGTGGACGTTCGAGCGTTCGGTGAAAAACGACGGAAAACTCCATGCTTCGCGATTGCCGATGCGTCCGATCTGCCGAGGATCGTCGCGCTCGATCCAACCATCGAAGGACCCATCGCGTACTTCTTCGCCCAACAGCCGCACGGTCCAGACGCCGGCCGGCACGCCGACGATGGTGTCGCGTCGAAACTCGGGCGACAGGTAGATGGCGATGTAGTTGCCGCCGTTGCTGGGGTGATACAGCTCGTTGTAGATGCTGATGAAGCCCAAGCGATCCTGGGCGCTGTACCACAGCTCGAGCTCGTTCTCCGAAACGTCGTCGATGCCGTTGCCCACGACCACCCATTCGAGGTCGGTCTCCAGTGCGCGCGCGGCAATGCGGCCAGCGGTGTGGATGCGCCCCATCGTCCAGCCGAAGTCGCCATCGTGCTCGGCGACGTCCTGGCCGGCGTTGCCCGCGGCGATCGACACAATGCGCCCCGGCTCGGCCATGGCGCCGTCGATCCAGCGACTGGTCGCTGCACTGCCGTCGTGCGCGTGGCCGTTGGTTCCCAGACTGATGTTGATGGACACCGGGCACTGGTATTCCTCGCCCAGGCTGAGCAGGTACTCGACAGCGTGCACGACCCGGGTCGAGTCATAGAACGAGCGACGTCGCTGCTCATCGTCGTCGGTCAGCGCCAGCAGCACCCCCGCGATATAGGCGTGGCGGCAGATCCCGCCGTTGCCGGCAGCGATGCTGGCGACATGCGTGCCGTGCGAGCCAACTGACATCCGTGACTGCGGCTCCAGCGCTTGCGGCGGTACCGCCGCTTCGTCGGCCTCGGCGAGCGCCTGATTGAGCTCTTCCTGCCGAATCTCCGCGCCATACGCCGCGACGGCACGCCCGGCAAAGCGTCTGTCCTGATCGCGATCCCTGGGGCTGGGATGCCCCTTCCCTTCTTCCGCGCCCTGGTCCCAGATACGAACGAAGCGCGTCTTGCCGTCAGCGTCCAGGAAATCGGGATGGGCGAAATCGAAGCCGCCAACGTCGATGATGCCTACCAGAACGGGCTGCAGCTCCACCCCCTCTGGCAGCGGTAGCTCGCGCTGTTTGGAGGCTGCCTCGGCGGCAGCCTGCGTGACGGATTGCGCATTCTGCGCGGGACGAGGGGTGCTCAACGCCTGGCCGCGCTCGACGCGCAGGACGCTCGGGCTGCGGGCCAGCTCATCGAGCGCCGACAGTGGCACTTTCGCGGTGTAGACGCGCCCGCGATGACCTTCCAAGGTCGTACCGGCGGGCATGTCCGGCGGCACGTCTGGCGCGATCGTCTCGATGAAGACGCTGACCGAAAGGTTGTCGGGGATGCGCTGCTGATGCCCGCGATGGAACTCTTCAACGGGCTTCGGCGGGGCGACGCCCTGCATGAGCACCGGCTTGACGCTCTCAGCCAACTCGTTCGAGTCGATGACCAGGCTCGAGCACAGCTCGGCGCGGCGAGCGTTGACCGTCTCACTTCCGTTGGCCATCATGCGCAGCTTCGGATCGAGCCTGGACAAGCTCGCTTGCGAGAGCTGGTGGGAGGCGGGGCCCTCGGGCATGCCGCGCCCCAGCTTACGATCCCCACGCGGCACTGCGTCTGCGTATTAGTTCGCGCTAATGCCGGGCGTTCTATACTGGCGGCGATGAAGACCGCGTCAGCCAATGGCGGGGCGAAGACGATGAGCTCCGTCATCGAGGATTACCTGCAGATCTTGCATTACATGACACGCGACGGGGTAGCGGTCATCGCGGCTCGGCTGGCGGAGCGACTCGACGTGACGCCGCCAACGGTGACTGCCACGCTGCAGCGGATGGAGCGTGATGGTCTGGTCAAGCACGGGGAGCGCAAGGAGATCCTGTTCACGGACGCAGGTCGCCAGATCGCCGAGGACATCGTTCGACGGCATGCGCTGGCCGAGCGCTTGCTGACCGACCTGCTCAAGATGCCGTGGCACGAGTCGCACGAGGAGGCGCACGGCGTTGAGCACGCGATGACGCCGAAGCTCGAGGCGCAACTGCTGGCGGCACTGGGCAACCCGACCACATGCCCGCACGGCAACCCGATCCCTGGGCTGGGCGTGCTGGCGCCCGACGAGTTTCCCCTCGATCGCGCGCAGACCGGCGACTACGTCATCATCCAGCGCATCACCGAGGAAGCGGAAGTGGATCTGCAGCTCATGCGCTACCTGCAGGAGCACGGTGTCGCGCCAGGCGCGCGGATGCGTGTGCACGAGGCCTCAGGTGCGACCGGCCTGCTGGTCCTCGAGGGCGAGCTGGGCCAGGTGCCACTGGGTCTTCAGGTCGCGGCGAAGCTACGCGCGCGGCGCGCCTAACCTGTCGAGGATCCGCGCCGAGATCTGCGCGGCCGCGTCGGGTCGCGCTAGCGCGCTGCCCCGTTGCGCGAGCTCTGCGCGGCGCACGCGGTCGCCACACAGCTCGGCAACCAGCGGCGCGAGCTCGCTTGGTGAGCGCGCATATGCGACAGCATTCTGGGCGAGGGCGTAGGCGAGGTTGCCCTCCTCCTGCCCGGGCAGGATGTCATAGACGATTACCGGCACCGAGCAGCAGAACGCCTCGGCCACTGTCAGCCCACCCGCCTTGGTCACCAGCAGGTCGGCGCCACGCATCAGCTCGGCGATGTTTTCGACAAACCCGAGCGCCTGCACGGGCACACTCGCGGGCAGCCCCTGCACCTGTCGGAGAAGCTCCTCGTTTCGCCCACACACCACGATCACCTGGGCGTCGATCTGGAGACGCAGGAGCGCGCGCAGGTTGTGCAGCGCGCGCGGCGAGCCCTCGGCGCCGACCATCATCAACACGGTGAAGCGCTCGTGCTTTGGGCGCGTCGCAGGCTGTACGGCGAACGCCCGCCGCACCGGGATCCCGACGACGTCCACCGCGCTCAGTGATGCGCCAAAGCGAATGCAGTCGAGTCGGGCTGACTCCGTCGGCGCCGTATAGTGGTCGACCCCCTCTGCAACCCAGAAGCGATGCACGGAGTGCCAGTCGGTCAGGACGACTTCCGTACGCGGCGCGGCTTCAGCAACGAGCCCATTGATGACCGGCAGCACCGAAATGACCACATCGGGTGCCATCTCGGCAATGCATCTGCGCAGTCCGTCTCTGAGGAAGGGGCCGAGCACCCGCTTGGGATTGAGCCGCTGGTTCGAGCCATGGAACAGCATCGCCCACAGTCGCGGGTGATGTCGCGCCAGCTCGGCATAAGCCCTGGGGACGAGCGTGATCGGGAAGCGGCCGCACTCGAGGTATGCGTCGACGAGCCCGGTCTGGACAGTGCCCGTCGCTTCGAACGCTTCGGCCAGGGCGCGCGCCGCGCTCAAGTGGCCGCCGCCTACACGCGAGTAAATCAAGAGCGCGCGCAGTTGCGCGCGACTCACCTCGAAGTGGCTGCTTTCTCCGACTCCAGGACCTGCAGGCCCTCGCGCGCGCCGTCGAGCTCGGGGTTCTCTTCGAGCGCCTTGGTGAACTCTGTCTTGGCCTTCGCGTATTGCTTGGTGTTCAAGTAGATCCAGCCGAGTGCGTGGCGATAGGCGGCGTTCTTGCCAGGGTCCTTCTCCAGGTCGACCGCCTTCTCGAAGTTTGGCTGCGCCTTCTCGTACTCCTTCTGGACGTAGAACACCCAGCCCAGCTGGCCCCAGCCGGTAGCGTAGTTGGGATCGAGCTCCAGTGACCGCTCGAGGTGGCTACGCGCGGAGCTGTACTCCTCCATCGCGTAGTACGCCATGCCCATGCCGCCTTCGGAGCGGGCATCCTCAGGGAACAGGTCAGCTGCGCGCTGGTACGACTGGATGGCCTCGTCGTAGCGCTTGAGCGCGCGCAGCGCGTGCCCCAGGCTGAGGTGCAGATACGAGCGCTCAGGCGCTTTCTCGATCGCGCGGCGGTACATGTCCACCGCGCCGTTGTAGTCGGCGTTACTTTCCAGGTAGTACGCCTGCACGCGCAGCACTTCGGGGTTGTCGCGCCCACCAGCTGCGTTGGCTTTGTCGAGCGCGTCGCTGGCGTCCTTCAAGCGGAACTTGTCGGTGAATCCCTCGGCCAGGTAGGCATAGGCCTCGGGCAGCTTTGCGTCTAGCTCCGCGGCGCGGCGTGCGCTGGTGATCGCGCGATCGGCGTTGCCTGACCAGTCGAAGGACAGGGCCAGGAGCGCCTGGTACTCGGCCGAGCGAGGCTCGAGCTCCACCGCTTTTTGCGCGTGCGCCACCGCTTCGGCGGCCTTGTTGGCATACACCAGTGCGCGCGCCCAACCCGCATGCGCGGCAGCCAATGAAGGACTGCTGCGCGCGATGTCGCTGTAGATATCGGCGGCGGCACTCCAGTGACCGCCGGCCATCTGCTCACCGGCGTCGACCAGTCGGTTGGCGGGCGAGGTGGGAACTGGTGATGGCGCCGCGGCGACAGCCGGCGACGCGTCGCCACCCAGCGGCGGGACTGGCCGGGGGTTCAGGTACTGCGGTACGAAGTACGCAGCGGCGCCAACCACCAGGACCAGGGATAGGATGAGCCCCCAGTTCGGCCCAGAGCGGCGGCGTCGGTAGGTGTACCCCAACGCGCCTCCTTCTCCATGTATGCGGGGCGCGAGTCAGGGCCCCTGTGGAACCCGGCGAGGGTAGGTGTGCCGCAAACCGGTGTCAAACCGTGATGCCGGCAACATCCACCGGTTCGGCAATCGTCGTGATCGCCCGCAGCTCTGCCTCGCGCGCCGATTCCTCGTACGGGCCGACCCCAGCGGGCACCGCGAAGATCTTCAGAAAATCGGCGCGTGCAAAAGCCTGGGCAAACTGCTGCGCGTACATCGACACCAGACGCTGCACGTAGTACTCGGCGTCGGCTTCGGCGGGTGAGAGATCGTCGCCTTCCTGAAGCAGGCGCGGCTCACCGCCGCGCGCGCGAAAGTAGCGGATGCGCTGGCCCACGCGCCACGCGCGCACGCCAGCTGCCAGCAGTACCTCATACGGCTCCTCGTGCGTGCCGCCGCGGCGATATTGCGGCGGCGACTTGTGCAGCGTGACCTGCACACTGAGGTCCTCGAGCGACGGCTGTGCCGTGCGCAGCAGGTGCACCGTCTCTACAAATACCTGCCGCAGCCCGACAACGTCGCCGGTCAATGCCAGCGGCGCGGCGCGGCGAATGAAGTCCTCGCCGAAGCGCTCGAGCCTGCCCGTACGGAAGTTACTACCAACCAACGTCACGTTGCCGTCAAAGCTCAGCATGATCGCGTGGCGCCGCGCGGGGACAAAAAGCGCCTGGTAGTGGCCGGGGAACGCCAACCGCACATTCGCCGGCAGGTACGAGCGCGCGCCGACCATCACTGCCAGCTCGGTCTCTTCGTCCCACTTCGCTGGCGTCGCGAAGAGCACTTCTTCACCATCGGCTTCGACAATCTGACACCCGCGCGTTTGCAAGTCGTTCAGCACGTGCGCCACGAATCGGCTCGCGCGCTGCGTCACCTGCGATGCGCACCGCGGGTCCGACAGCAACGACTGACCCGCGAGGTACGGAAAGCTCGCCTGCCCCAGCGTCGCGCTTGCCTCACTCCCCTCGGCGGTGAGTAACGCGCTGAGTACCCTCGGCATGGCGTCCAGGTCGTCGTTCGCTGCGCGGAGACCCCCGTCGGCGAGCACGCATGGCAGCAAGGGCTGCATCGTCGCGCGCGCAGATGTGCCGACGACTCCGCGCAGCCGCAGGTCCGATCTCACTGCGTCGACCGGCCGCTGCAGCCGCGGCGCGGGCGCAACAATCGCGTGCGCTTCGTGTAGATAAGCCCGCACCAGCAGCGGCTCCCACAGCGCAATCGCCCCGGAGTCGGCGGCAACGCGCTCGTAGGACCGCGGTAGCATCTGCGCTAGACCAAACGCCACCGGCAGCAGGCGCCGCGACAGTCCATCGACCTCGTCCACGTCATCCGCCGCGTAACGCCGCACGCGCTCGGGGTCAGTCTGATAGGTGGGCCAGATCTCTGGCCCGGGCACATACTCACGATCGGTGCGGGCGAAGCCGAAGTAGCGCGCGGCGTCCTTCAGCCCATGGCGGCGCATATCTGGCGCAAGCAGCCCGTAGCGCCGCACGGCTTGCTGTGTGTCGACGACCTCGCGGCCCCGGACGCGCCAGCGGAGAAACGGCTCACTGCCGTCAAAAACGTCGGTCTCGAGCTCCGGCTCTGAGCCATCCCGGCCGAGCCGCAGCGGAACGTCCAGACGCGCGGCGCGACGGACCAGGAACGGCAGGTCGAAGGCGAAGATGTTGTGGTTCTCGAGCACGTCAGGGTCGCGGGCAGCTACCAGCTCCACGAACCGCTGGATCAGCATCGCCTCGCTCATGGCGCCGGTGTCGAGCGATTCGCTCCAGCCGGAGCTGTCGCGCAGGCTGACCATGAAGATGCGATCGCGCTCGTCGTTCAGGCCCGTCGTCTCCAGGTCGAACTGCAGGCGCCGCAGATCGGCGAACTCCATACCCTTGAAATAGGTACGGCCCGTCAGCATCAGGTATTGCTCGATCGGGTGCCACTGCAGCACCAGTCCGCGCAGATCGTCGAGCGATTGGGCATCGCTGCCGTCGCCCTTGTTGGCGGTCTCGACCATGGCGGTCTCGACCTCGTCAAGCTGATCGGTGAGCACCAGATAGCGGTACGCGTCAGCAGCGGCATCGGCGCCCGCGAGCTCGACGACCGCCAGGCCACCGCGCCAGTCAAGGCCGCCGTGCGCGGCGCGCAGGGTGCTCGCGGGCAGGTGTCGTCCTGGCAGGTGTGCCAGAAGGTCGAGGCTGGTCGTGAGGAACCAGTTGGGAAAGCGATGCTCGGTGACTTCGACACCCTGCGCATCCGAGCGGCGCCACACGCGGGCTCGACCCTGGCGATCCGCGTCGATGGACACGATGCCGGTGGTCGGGTCGCAGCCAGAGAGCCAGTGCGCGGTCATCGGCGCCGGCGTGCGGTCCAGGCCGCCGCGGGTCGGCGGCACCACGCGGCGCAGTCTACCACCAGGCTGAGCTCGCCTCCTGCACTGCCCTGACCCAAGCCCGGTCCCCCTCCCTTCGGGAAGTAAGACCGGTCCCCTTCCCTCGGGGACGCAAGACCGGTCTCTGTTCCTCCGGGGAGATAAGACCGGTCTCTGTTCCTCCGGGGAGATAAGACCGGTAGCTCGGCAAGGCCGCCGGCGGGGGCAAACGTCAGTGCGCTGCGCGTTGCACGGGTTTCGCGCAGTCCAGTGCCGGCCTGACACATTGCCCGTGACGTGCATAATTACCGGCACCAACTGTCGTGGCTGTTCCTGTCGCGTCGGGTGTGCCGGCCCCAGCACCCCACGAGCTGCGTCGCGAGCGGCTGCTCGAGCTGCTGCATCATCACCGCACGCGGCCGCTCATCCTGCTGGTCGCGCCGGCCGGTTTCGGCAAGAGCACACTTGCGGCCACCTACGCCCGCGATAGCGGCGCGGCGCTCGCCTGGCTGACGCTCCAGCCCTCCGACCGCGACTCGCAGCGCTTCTTCGCGCGCCTGCTCGATACCTTCGAAGCCGCGTTCGAAGAGCCGCTGAACGAGCTGCGCGAGTCACTCCGCGCAGGCGCCGAAGGCGTCGGCCTCGCGCGAGCGCTGCTCGCCGACCTGGGCCACGCACCGGACGGGTTCATCCTGGTCCTGGACGACTTCCACAGCGTCGACGACGCCTCGGAGATCGTGGAGTCGGTCGACACGATCGTGCGCGGCCTGCCCGAAGCCGGGCAGGTGGTGATCACCGCACGCGAGCCGCCCGCCCTGTCGATGACGCGCCTGCTGACCAGCGGTGCGGTGTTCCCGCTGGGCATCGAGGATCTGCGCTTCACCGCCGACGAGACGCGCGATCTGCGCGCTGCGCTCGGTGGTGACGCAACCCGTGATGGACAGGCCGAAGGGTGGGTCGCCGGGATCCTCCTGGGTGGCGCGCCGCATCAGCTCGGCGTGGCCGGCGGCACCCTGCTCGGCAGCTATGTCGAGCGCGAGGTGCTCGGTCGACTGCGACCTGCCGAACAACAGTGGCTGGAGACCCTCTCGGTACTGGACACGATCACGCCGGCGGCGGCCGAGCGACTGCTCGGCAGCGGACCCTGGCCGCATCGGCTGGTAGCGCTGTCCGGGCGGTGCGCGTTCCTGGTGCCCGGGCAAGATGGCAGCTACCGTCTGCACGGGCTGGTACGCGAAGCGCTGCTCAATCGGCTGCGCCGCACCGATCCCGAGCGGGCCAGCCAGGCGTGGACCGCGGCGCGCATGCTCGCCGAAGAAGCCTTCGACACGGTCGCGCTGGTGCGCGCGTGCCAGGAGCTCGGCCAGCTCGACGGCGCCGTCGAGCTGATTCGGCGCACGGTCTTCGAAGCATTGGAAACCGGTCGCTCCGCGGCGGCGCTGGTCACGCTGGAGCTGCTGCCCGTCGCGGTGCGGCGCTCCTATCCCGATCTGTCGCTTTCAGAGGCGCGCTCGCTGCAGACCGTCGGTCGCGTGCGTGAAGCGATGGAGGCAGCTGAGGCGGCGCTGCAGCACGGTGGTCGGACCGGCGACGTGTTCGTGCAAATCTGGTCGCTGGTCGAGCTGGCCACGATCACGTTCATGGCGGGCGAGGTCGCCGAGGCTGAAGATTGGCTCTCAGCCGCCGATCACCTGCTGCGCAACGGCGATCTTAAGCCCGAGCAGCGGCGGTCCCTCGACGGTAGGGCGCTCGGGGTACGCGGGATGTGTCTGGCAACGCGCGGCAGCGCTGACGAGGCCCGCCAGGCATTCGAAAACGGTGAGCACCTGCTGTCGGCGCTCGGGCCCTCGCGCGAGCTGGCCATCATCCAGCAGAACTTCGGCAGCTTCTGCAACCGCATCGGCGATTTCCATGCCGCGCAGGGGGCGCTAGCGCTCGCGGCCAGCCACTGGCGTGTTGTCGGCGACCGCGGTCGATTGGCGGCGACCCACACGATTCTCGCCGACATGTATCTGCGGCTGGGCAACCTCGACAGCGCGGGCGAGTCGCTTGCGAGCGCCCAGCAGGCGGCACGGCACGTCGGCGCTTCGCGCCTCGAACCGTGGATCATCCTCTCGCTCGGCCAATGGCACCGTGCCTGCGGCCGAATCCTCGACGCGGTCGAAGCCACCGAGGAAGCGTTGCGGCTCGGCACGGAGATCGTGGACCGCGAGCTGCTCGTGCTGGCCCTGGTGATGCGCGCCGAGCTGGCGATCCTCCAGGAGGATCTGCTCAAAGCACGCGAGCTGCTCGCGCGAGCGCAAGCCGAGGCGCAGCGCCTCGGGGCTGACTCGGCTCTCGCCGCCACCGACCGCGCACTCGGGCGTCTGCACCTGGCCGACGGCGCAAGTGAGCGCGCCGTATCCCACCTCGAAGCCGCTGTGCGGCGTGGTAGCGAGGTCTGGAGCACGGACGAACAAGCCGACGCCCTGTACTGGCTCGGCTCGGCGTACTTGCAGCTCAAGCGGCCACAGCCGGCGTTACGTTGTCTCGAGCAAGCGCTCGAAATCATCGAAGAGGCCGAACGCCCTGCATTGCTCGCTGGCGCGGCCGCCGAGGACCCGCGCCTGGTCCAGCATGGCCTCGAGATCGGGTTGCGGCCGGTCATGCTCGGCGATGTGGAACGGATAGCGGCGACACGCCGCCCATGGACCGGTGTCAAGCAGCCTGTCCCGATCCGACTTGTCGCGGTGAATGCGCTGCCGCGGCTCGAGGTGCAGCTGTTCGCCTCGTTCGTGTTCCATCGCGACGGCGAGCTGGTCGAGAACCGCGGGCGCAAGAAGGATCCGCCGCGCGAACTGCTGGCGCTGCTGGTGTTGAACCGCAATGGCCTGCCTGATGAAGTCATCGCCGAGCACATGTGGCCCGAGATGACTCCGGAGCGGGCGCTGCACAACCTGCAGGCGGCGGCGTATTCGCTGCGCCATCAGCTCGACAGCAAGGCAGCGGTGCGCTTCAGCGCCAAGACCTATCAGCTGAATCCGCAGATGAGAGTGCACGCGGATGTGCGCGAGTTCGAGGACGCGCTCTCGAAGGCCCGCGGCTCCACCGGTGAACAGCTCGTCCAGGCGCTGTCGCGGGCGGTCGAGCTGTATCGAGACCCGCTGCTGCCGGATGTCGCGTGGCACTGGGTCGAGCCCATGCGGGCCGATCACCGGGCCAACTTCGTCAGGGCTGCGCTACAGCTGTCCGACCTCCTGGCGCGGACCAACTCCGAGCGCTCGGATGCGCTCGCCGAGCGTGTCCTGGCCGTGGCGCCGGATTCGGACGTCGCGTACGAGCGACTGATCCACAACGCGCGCACACGGGGCGATGCCTCGGGACTGCGGCGCGCTTCGCGGCGCTACGAGCAAGCAGCCGCGCGGTTTGGCTTCAACGCCAATCCGCGTCTGCTCAACGCTACCGGCCGCTAGTCAAGCCCAGTCAATCGCTGTCACTCAATTGAGCAGAATTGAGTGGATTCCGGCCCCACCTATCACACTTGTGCCTCAGGAGAGTTAGTCTGTTTTAAGAGCTTCGTGCTCGAAACGTTACTCCACCGTGAGGTACGCAGATGCGTATACGAGAGTGGTTAGCCGCCAACGGGCCTCGGCTGTTCGCCTTTGGGTTCATGATCACGCTGGCTGCGCACACGATGGCCAGCCCCTGGACGAGTTAGGCATGGCAATGACGACGGCGCCGAATCTCATTCTGGACAGTGAGCGCGATCTCCGACTACAGATTGACCGCTCGCTCTCGCGAGCCATGTTCGACAAGGACTTTGAATGCATGCTGCTGGCGGATCCGGCAGTTGTGCTCGGCGACAACGGCTGCACACCGCAGCAGCAGATCGATCTGCTGAACATTCGGGCGAACAGTCTGCTCGACTTTGCTCGACAGGCCCAGGCGTTGTTCTGGCCGGAGCAGCACTACCTTGAGGAGGTTTCTCTGGCGGCGGCCGCGATCTAGGTTCCGCGCTGCTCCTACGCGAGACTGGCCAACCGTCCGCCTCATAGGCTCATGAACCAGGCTGACGCGGCTTCCACCCGCGCCGGACGGGTGGTCGTGCTCGACGATCACGACCAGGTCCGGCAGATGTTGTGCACGGCCCTGCAAGTGGTCGGCTTCGAAACGCTCGAGGCGGCCACGCCGACCGAGGCGTATGGCTATCTCGCCAGCACGAGTGTCCCCCGCGCGCTGGTGATTAGCGTGCAGCAGGCCTCGACCATGGGGTTGGAGGTGTTGCGCTACCTCCGCGCACACGAACAGTTGAACGACATGCCCATCGTGTTCCTGGCCGCCGAGTCCGTCGAAGACCTGCGGTGGCAAGCGCTCAAGTCAGGCGCGGACTGGTACGCCAGCAAACCGCTGAGCCTGCGCGAGTTCCAGCAACGGGTACGGGACCTGGTGCGCACAGGCCGGCCCCGGCTCCGCGCGCTGGCAGCGCTGAGGCGCGAGCAGCACCGCCTGGCGGGCTAGCCCGGCCGCCGGCGAACCCTCACCCCAGCCCTCTCCCAGAGGGAGAGGGAGCAGTTCCTACCGAGCGACGATATTGGCCAGCTTGCCTGGCACCACGATCACCTTCTGGATCGTCGCGCCGGCGATGTGCTGCTGCACCTTGGGCAGCGCCAGGACGACCTCGCGCAAGCGGGCTTCATCGCGGCCTATCTCAGCATCGACCACGACCTGATCGCGGACGCGGCCGTTGACCTGCACCACGATCGTGAGCTGCGACTGCGCCAGAAGCGCCTCGTCGAACACAGGCCACGGCTGCTGATGCACGCTGTACGGCCAACCGCGCGCCTGCGTCCAGAGCTCTTCAGCAACGTGTGGAAACACGGGTGCCGCGAGCAGCACGAACGAGCGGATCGCCTCCTCCCAGGCCGCGCTACCAACCGCACCAGCAGCCTGCGCATGCTTGAGCTCATTGCGCAGGATCATCAGCTTGGAGATGACCGTGTTGAAGCGGAATCCTTCGAGGTCCTGGGTGATGCCCTTGATCGCGGTATGCACCGCCCGTCGCACCTCGGTGTCACTCGCACCTGAAGCTTGCGCAGGCGGCGGCGAGGACGACAGCGCGAATAGATCCCGCAGCAGGTCCTGAATAGCTCCGAGCGCGGACGTGTTGATCGGCCCGCCCTGGTCCCACGGACCCAGGAACGCAAGCCAGCCGCGCACGGCGTCCGCACCCGAGCGCTCCACGTGCTCGTCCGGATTGACGACGTTGCCGTGGCTCTTGGACATCCGCTTGCCGTCCGGCCCGAGAACCTCGCCCTGGTTGTAAAGGCGAGTGAACGGCTCTCGGAACGACACCAGCCCCAGGTCACGCAGCACGCGCACGAAAAAGCGGCTGTACAGCAAGTGCATGACCGCGTGCTCGCTCCCACCCATGTACTGGTCGACCGGCAGCCAATACTGGACGGCGTCGCGGTCGAACGGAGCATCCGACAAGCCAGGTGAGACGTAGCGCAGGAAGTACCACGACGAATCCATGAAGGTATCCATCGTGTCGGTCTCGCGCTGCGCCGGCCCACCGCAGGTCGGGCACGTGGTGTTGACGAAGCTGCTGCTGGTGGCCAGAGGGTTGCCTTCCGCGGCAGCCGAGCTCTGGAACTCGACATCTTCAGGCAGCAGTACGGGCAGCTGCTCCTCGGGCACCGGTACGACACCGTCGGTCGGGCAGTAGATCATCGGGATGGGCGTGCCCCAGTAGCGCTGGCGCGAGACGAGCCAATCGCGCATGCGGTAGTTGACCCGCCGCTTGCCGACGCCCTGCTCTTCGAACCAGTCGGCGATCTTCTCCCAGGCCTCCTCGTTGTCGAGCCCGTTGAACTGGCCCGAGTTGACCATCACGCCCGGGTCGATGTACGCCGCGTTGCCAGGCAGCTGCTCCGGGATGACGTCGTCCGGCGCATCAGGCGGCCGTACGACCACCCGGATCGGCAAGCCAAACTTGCCGGCGAACTCCCAGTCGCGCTCGTCCGAAGCAGGCACGGCCATGATCGCGCCCGTGCCGTACTGAGCCAGGACGTAATCCGCGATCCAGATCGGCAGGCGCTCACCGTTGGCCGGGTTGATGGCGTAGCTGCCAATCGGCACACCCGTTTTCGGTCGATCCGTGGACATCCGCTCGATCTCGGTCGCGAGCCGCGATTGTTCGACGTACTCGCGTACTTGCGCGCGATGCTCGGGCGTGGTTAGTTGCTCGACCAGCGGATGCTCGGGCGCCAGCACCACATAGGTCATGCCAAAGACCGTGTCCACGCGGGTGGTGAAGACGCTGATTTTCAGATCCGCGTGACCATCGACCGGCAGGTCGAATTCAACGCCCTCGGAGCGACCGATCCAGTTGGTCTGCATCGCCCGGATGCGCTCAGGCCAATCGATCTCGCTGAAGTCGAGCAGATCGTCCGCGTACTTCGTGATACGGAAGAACCACTGCTCGAGGTCGCGCTTGGACACCGGCGCATCGCACCGCCAGCAGCGGCCGTTATGTACCTGCTCGTTCGCGAGAACGCCGTGGTTGGGGCACCAGTTCACCGGCGCCTTGTTTCGATACGCCAGACCGTGTTTGTAGAACCGCAGGAAGAACCACTGGTTCCACTTGTAGTACTCAGGCGTGCAGGTCGCGGCCTCTTTGGACCAGTCGTACGAGCCGCCCATGGTGCGCCACTGGCGCTCCATGCGGCGGATGTTCTCCAGCGTCCAGACGTAGGGGTGGGTGCCGCTCTTGATCGCGGCGCCTTCCGCGGGCAGTCCAAACGCATCGAAGCCTGGTGGAAAGATGACGTTGAATCCCTGCATGCGCTTGTAGCGGGCGTGGACGTCGGCCAGCGCAAAGTTCCACCAGTGACCGAGATGCAGGTCGCCACTGGTGTACGGGAACATCACCAGCGCGTAGTGCTTGGGCCGCGAGGCGTCGACCTGCGCTTCGTAGAGCTGGTCGGCTTCCCAGCGCGCCTGCCAACGCGCCTCGATCGCCTGATGATCGAACGCGCGCGTGCGCTGCGGTGCTGGTTGCGGGGCGGCGGTCGCCTGGCCGTTGGCAGCGGACTGCGCACCCGTCTCTAGTGCTCGGGCCATAATCGGGAATTGTATGGAACGCCGCATCGTGTACGACTCAGATACTGTCCAGCCAGGCCGTTGTCCCACGTGCGGCAAGCGACTCGACCGCTGCTCGTGCGAGCAGCAACGGCGGATTTCTGCCAGCCCGACGTCGGCTGTGCAGAACCTCCCGCGTGATGGAGTCGTGCGCATCTTGCGCGACCGGAAGGGCCGCGGCGGCAAGACGGTGACCGTGATCGTCGGCCTGAGCGGCTCGCCGACGGCTCTGGCGCAGCTCACCAGCGAGCTGAAGCGGATGTGCGGGACGGGCGGGACGGTGCGTCCTTCGACAGGCTCAGGACAAGCTGCGATCGAGATCCAGGGCGACCACCGCGAGCGACTGCGCGACGAGCTGGTGCGGCGCGGCTACACCGTCAAGCTAGCGGGCGGCTGACGCTACGTGCCCCAGCTGAGGATGAAGCGGGTCCAACGCTGATCGATCGCTGTCTCGTGCGCGAGCGGCTTGGTCGCCGTCGGGCGCCTGAGAGCGCGGATACTGAGTGAGGCGTCGCTGGGGCGGCCGGCGGCCGCCCACTTCTGCACGTGCTCGATCAGGTGTTCGGCCAGGGCGCCGTGGGCGCACAGCTCGGAGCCCTCGTCGGTCTTGCGTCCCCACGCCAGCAACGCCAGACCATCCGGCTCAAGGAGGCCGATCGTGGCGCGGACTCGCTCGGATCGTCCGAGCAGCACGGGGACCACGCCGATGCTCCCCTCGGCCCAGATCGAGCACACCCGCGGATCGTGCGCTGCGAGCCACAGCTGTAGGGAATTGCGGACGTGTTCCGGCCTGGCCGTGATGCCCGACGGGTGCGCGTCACCGAGATCGACCAGCCACTGCAGGACTCGCTCGGGCTGCATGGCCGTGGTGTCATCTGGCAGCCCCACCATGACCGCCCCGCGACTATCGAGCGGCACGCGGGCCGAGTCCATCGACAGGGCGCCGCGCAGTGGGATGAAGCTGCACGGCCCGGTTGACACACTCTCGAGCTCATCGCCCGCGCGTTCGAAGGCGATGCAGCGCTGGACGCCTCGAATGCCCAGCGGCAGGAGCAGGCGACCGTGGGGAGCGAGCTGTTCGCGCCAGGCGGGTGCGATGTCGCGGCTGGCGGCGGTCAGGATGATGCGGTCGTACGGCGCGGCCTGATCGAACCCCAGGGCGCCATCGGCCTGCACAACGCGCACTCTCTCGTATCCCGCTGACGCGAGGTGGACCCGCGCGGCGGTGACGAGGTCGGCGTCGATGTCCAGGCTCACGACCGAGCCTTCGGGACCGACCAGATGGGCCAGGAGGGCGGCGTTGTAGCCGGTGCCGGCGCCAATCTCGAGCACCCGGTGGCCGGGCAGCGGCTGCAATTGCTCCAGCATGCACGCCATCACGTCGGGCGCCGACGCCGAGCTGACGCCAACGCCGCCGATCCTCTTGATGAGAATGGCCTCGCTGCTGCGGTACACCTCGTCGAGTGCTACGCCCGGGACGAACAGCTCGCGCGGCACGGCCTCGACCGCCTGAGCGATGCTGTCCGTCTTGAGCTGCCCCCCGGCCCGCAGTTGCTCAACCAGCCGGAGGCGATACGCGCGGCTCTCCGCCACGCCCGCACCGTAGCAGACCCGTTGCTAGCCTCTCAGCAGGCGACATGAACCGCGGCGTGTGGGTGCTGCTGGCTGACCAGGTGCTGATGAACACCGGGTTCTTCATGCTGTTCCCGCTGCTCACCGTGCACCTCACCCGCGACCTCGGCTTCGATGCCATGGGCGTCGGCAATAGCACCGGCGGCGCGCTGCTCGACCTCAGCCGAGGGATCAGCGCAGACTGGCTGCCGTGGGTCGGCATGGCCTTCGTGGCCCTGCTGACCGCCGCCGGGTTCACGCTGCTGCAGCGCGACACCCGCTTCACCAGCCGCATTCAGCCGAAGGGCGGCATGGGTCGTGCGCCTGGTGAGGTGGCAGAGAAGCCGCCGGGAGGCCGAACTCGTGATCGTGACTCACTCCCACTCCCAGTTGCTGGACGAGGTGCAGCAGAAGCGCGCGACTAAGCTCACGCTGATCTCGATCTTCGTCGGCGTGCTGGGCACCTTCGCGAGCCGCGTCGTGCGACGCGAGACCGATGTGACGTTGCGGCCGTTCGACCTGTTGCTGCTCGGGCTGTCATGCTTCCGCATCGGCCGTTTGATTGCGTTCGAGGGCGTGGGGGCCCCGCTGCGCGAGCCGTTTACGGAAACACGGGTCGACTCGAGTGGCGCCGGCCAGACCGTGGTCGCGGCCGGTCACGGTCCGCGGCGAGTGATAGGTGAGCTGATGTCGTGCCCGATCTGCCTCGGGACCTGGGTCGCGGCTGCCCTCGTCTACGGCCTGCACCTGTTGCCGCGCCCCACGCGCGTATTGCTGGCGATCATGGGCACGACCGGCGCGGCCGAGCTGTGCTACTCCGCCACCGAAGCGCTGGACTGGAACGCCCGCGCCGCCCGCCGCGCCTGCCGCGACTAGTCCTCCCGCAGCGGGCCGCAGGCACGCGGAGCGGGTAGTGATGAGCGGGTATCCTGCGCCGGGTGCGCGGGTATGTGCGGGGCAGTGGGCTGCCGGATAAGGGTGAGCTGCTGAGCCTGCTGGTGCTGGCGATCATCGCGGTCTGGGGCGTGTGGTTCGGCGTCCAGTCCGTGCTCGCGCTGTGGTGGCCGCTGAACGTGCTCTACCTGCTGGCGGGCCTGGCGGTGGCTGGTATTTCGGCGGCCGTGGGGCGGGCGATCCTCAGCCGCTAAACGGCCTAGGTCCAGGCAGCGGTCGAGGCGAACTGCATCAGCTCCAGGTGGCGGGCTACAGCTTGTGAGGCGAGGTTGTCCCGCGAGGTGCCGTAGAGGGGAATGCGACCGGTGTCCCGAACCGCGGCGCCCCAGGCAGCGGTGACAGCGCTGGCGTAGCCACGACCGCGAAACTCGGCGAGCGTTTCGACGCCGGCGGCACAAGCGCGGGCGCCGATACGTGAGCTGAAGCAGATCGAGACGGCCTGCCCATCGCGCAGCACGGCGAAGCACGGCTGCCAGTCGGCGACCTCGTCGTACAGCCACGGAAAAGTCTCGCGGGCTGCATCGCGGTTCGACTCGGTGATGGCGATTGCATCAGGCGCGAGCGCGATTGACTCGGGGAATCGGTACTCGGGGCCGCTGCTCTCACTCTCGATCGGCGCGTCTTGTGCCAGCAGCACTCGTAAGGCCGAGTCGTCGTCGGCCAGCGAGGTCAGGCGGCGCGCGAGCGCGTCGGGGATATCGGCGCGAAAGCGGATGACGTTGCCGAGCGCGGTGCGGCCCAACCACAGGCGCGGCGCCGGCCGGCGGGCGGATGCCAGCGGCTCGTTGGAGAGCAGCATGCGGCCGCGGGCGTCGTACGTGAACGTGATGTCCACGTTCAGTTGCAGCAGCGACAGGTCATCCACTGGTGCCGCGCTCCCGCTCGCGGTCTGACCCGTTCGCACCAGCGGCACGCAGGGGTTTGTGGTACAGGGCCTCGTCGAGATCGGGCCACACCAGGCCGGGAAGATCGCCGACGTGGCGGTAGCCGTGGCGTTCATAGAAACGTCGCGCCGAGAGATTGTCTGTGGTGACCAGCAGGTACAGGTGCCGCGCCTGCACTTGCGCGCGCGCTTCCGCGGCTTCGAGCAGTGCCGCGCCAGTGCCGTGGCCGGGGGCGGCGACCAGCAGCAGCCGCAGATAGGCGGCGCCGTTGAGCATCCGCGGCGCGAACGTCAGCCAGGCAAAACCCGCAGGCGGTTCGCCGTGCACGAGCACGAGGTCATCACTGGCAACCGCTTTGCGCAGCGAGGCAAGTGCGCCGTCGTAGGTGGTGCGATAGCGCTCCAGGAGCGGCGAGGAAGCCATCAACTGTGCGAGCGACGGCAGGTCACGCGAGGCGGCAACGCGGATCATCGCCGCAAGCGTGGATCGAGTACGTCGCGCAGTCCATCCCCGAGCAAGTTGAAACCAAGAACGGCAAGCATGATCGCCAGGCCCGGGAAGATCGCCAGATGGGGCGCCAGCTCGAGATTCTGGCGGCCCTCGTTGAGCATCACCCCCCATGACGCCGCAGGCGGCTGCGCCGATAGCCCGAGAAAGGACAGCGAGGCCTCGGTCAGGACCGCCCACGAGAGCGCGATGCTGGTCTGCACGATCAGCACGGACAGCAAGTTGGGCAGCACGTGCACGACGATGATCCGCGACGCGCGCGCGCCCAACGCCCGCGCCGCTTCGACAAACTCACGCTCCTTGATCGCCAGCACCGGGCCGCGCACCACGCGGGCAAAGATCGGCGTGTAGACGATCGCGATCGCGATCACCACGTTGTTCGCGCTGGGCCCCAGAGCAGCCACGACGCCTAGCGCGAGCAGGACCGCTGGGAACGCGAACAGTACGTCCATGCAGCGCATGATCAACTGATCGAGCCAGCTGCCGGCGTAGCCCGCGACCAGCCCGAGCACCGAGCCGGCCAGCAGCGCTACGGCTACGGACAACACCGCGACGCGCAGCGACAGTTGCGCGCCGAACACGATCCGGCTCAGCAGGTCGCGGCCGAAGGTATCGGCCCCGAGCGGCAGCGACCAGCTCGGACCGGCCATTCGGTCGCTGCCAACGATCTGGACGGGGCTGCGCAGCGGCAGCCAGTCGGCGGTGAGCGCCAGCAAGATGTAGACAGCGACGATGGTCAGTCCGATGGCAGCGGCCTGGTTGCCGAGCAGCCGACGCGGGAACGCGGGAGCATGCCGCCGCTCCGCAGCACGTGCGCTGCTACGCGAAGCGAATGCGGGGATCGAGGAAGCCATACAGCATGTCGACCAGCGTGTTGGTCGCCACGAACAGCGTCGCGATCACCAGGACGCCGGCCTGTACCAGCGCGTAGTCGCGCTGATTGATCGCGTTGAGCAGCATGCGGCCCAGCCCTGGCAGCGAAAAGACCTCCTCCACGACTACCGCGCCGCCCAGCAGGTAACCGACCTGGATGCCGAGGATGGTCACGACCACGATCAGGCCATTCTTGAGCGCGTGGCGTTCGATCACGCGCTGCGCGGCCAGCCCTTTGGCGTGGGCGGTGCGGATGTAGTCGGCGCCAAGCACGTCGAGCATGGCCGAGCGCGTAGTTCGCATGACGACCGCGGCCATCGCCACGCCCAGGGTGATCGACGGGAAGATCAGGAATTTGAGATTGCCGAGCGGATCCTGGAACAGGTCGATGTAGCCGCCGGTATTGGGCATCCATCTGAGGTAGCGGGCGAACAGGAGTATGGCCAGGGTTCCGAGCCAGAAGTTCGGCAGCGCCAGGCCGATCAAGCCAAAGCCTCTGGCCGTCAGATCCCAACCCGATTGGGGCCGCAGCGCCGAGACGAGGCCAAGCGGAACGCCGAGCAGCAGGGCGATCACGGCAGCGGCTATCGCAAGCTCGATGGTGACCGGCAGCCGCGTTGCAATCTCAGACGTGACCGGCTGGCCCGACCGAATGGAGAAACCCGCGTCGCCGCGCAGGAGCGAGCCGAGCCAGTTCAGGTACTGCAGGTGCAGCGGCTGATCGAGGCCGAACAGGGCACGCATCCGCGCGGTCTGCTCCGCGGTGAGAGCAGTTGACGTCCCGAGGCGGGCCGTGATGGCATCGCCCGGGATCAGCCGCAGAAACAGGAACGTGACCACAGAGACGCCCAGGAGCGTAAGTGGAAGGCTTAACGCCCGCTTGAGCAGATACCCGGTCACGGCTTACGGGCGGAGCGCCGCGGCAGCCCGGGGGTGAAGGGGGCCGCGCCCCCTCGCCGCGGAGCGGCGTCCCAAAGCGCACGAAGAGCGCCGCGGAGCGGCGTCCCAAAGCACGTACAAGCCCTACTTATCGAGCCAGGTCTGGCGGAGGAAGGTGATGTTCCCCGTCGGGATATGCGCGAAGTCCTTGGTGGTGTTCTGGTAGGCGACGTAGTCGCGGCCCACCCACAGCCACAGGAACGGTGCTTCGTCGACCAGCGTGCGCTGCACCTGGTCATACAGCGGCTTCCTTTGCGCCGGGTCGGCAAGCGTGCGCGCTCGCTTGATGGCGTCGCTGACCGTGGGGTTCTGGTAGGAGGTGACGAAGTTCAAGTTTCCGTCGGTCGTGAAGTAGCGGAAGATGTAGTAGTCGGGGTCAGCGTTGCCACCATTGAGCCCGGGTGACATGTCGAAGTCCGCCTTCAGCCAGCGATCGACCCACTGGTTGAACTCGAGCAGCTCGATATTCATCTTGATGCCGACTTCCGACAACTGCTGCTGCACCAGCTGCGCGACGTCTTTGGCATAGGCCGGCTCGCTGGTCTGGGTCAGCATCGTGAACTCGATCGGCCCCACATTCGCTTCCTGGAGTAGCTGCTTCGCCTTGTCGACATCGCGCTTGTAGCTGGGATACTCGCTCGTATTCAGCGCGAACTGCGTCAGCGCGGGCGCAATCGGACCAGTAATCTGGCCCTCACCCAGCGCGACGGCGTCGATGATCTGCTGGCGGTCCACCGCGTACGAGATCGCCTGGCGAACCTTGACGTTGTCGAACGGTTTCCGCTTGGTATTGATGAACACCAGGTTGTAGTTGGGGCTGGGTTTGGCGTCGAGGGTGATGCCCTGCTCCTGGCGCAGGCTCTGCGCTGTCCTGGCATCCTCGATGAGCGCCATATCAGCGGCCTTCGTTCGTAGCGCCGCCACGAGTCCTGCCTGGTCGGGGACCACGTTGATGCGCACGGCGTCGAGATAGGGCAGGCCAGACAAGTAGTAGTCCTTGTTGGCGTCCAGCAGCATGTAGTTGTCGGGGACCCACTCGGACAGCTTGAAGGGTCCCGAGCCAATCGCGGCTTCCTTCTTCGAGAGGTCGTTGTTGTTGGCCTGCGCGACCTTCTGGGACACGATCGACGCATTCGGAGTGGCCATGTACGGCAGGATGGTGACGTTCGACTGCTTCAGGTTGAAGACCACCGTGCGATCGTCGGTCGTGGTCACGCTGTCGATGTCGGCGAACAGGCTTTTGGCCACCGAGCCGTCGACGGTCAGGATGCGGTCGAAGGTGAACTTGACGTCGGCCGCCGTCACCGGATCACCGTTGTGGAACTTGGCCTGGCGCAGTTTGAAGGTGAACGTCTTGCCATCGCCCGAGACCGTCCACGACTCGGCCAGATCGGGCTGAACCGCCAGGTCGGGCGTGAGCGACGTGAGGCGGCTGTAGACCAACTCGAACACGCGATGGCTGGTGAACGCAGGCACTTTCTGCGGATCCAGATTGGTGACCTCACCGGCGCGAGCCAGGATCAGCGTGCCACCACGCTTGCCCGCTTGTGGGGCGGGCGTCAGCGTCGGACTGACCGAGGCCGCCGCGGGACTGGGTGACGCGGCCGCGACTGGTGAGGCGGCTGGCTTGACCGCCGGCGACGGTGACGCCGCGGCGACTGGGCTGGCGGCAGGTGAGGCCGCAATGGCTGGTGAGGCGGCAGGTTTGGCCGCGGCCGTAGTCGGCGCGGGTGCGGGCGGAGTAGTCGGCGAGGGCGCGGCAGCCGGTTGGCAGGCGCTCAGCACGAGGACGAGGGCCGGCAACACGCCGCGCAGCAAGTAACTCAACAGTCGGCTCACGAGGTGGGGGCTCCTTCTGCTCAGCATCAGAGCATATCTGCCGATACTCGAACGACGATGGACCTGCCCGCGACCCCTGCCTCCGCGCTGCCCGACGATCACGACTCCGCCGCCGTTCTGGCCCGCGCCATGCTGCGCTGGGCGGGTGGCACAGAGAGCTCGGCGGTGCTCCTGCACGCCGCCACCAGCATGCTCGTGCTGGAAGGTACGGATGCGCAGCAGGCGCTGCCGCCACTCGGGACAGCCGTTGAGGTGGACACCGATCAGCGCCAGGTGTCAGGTCGGCTGGCCGAGCACGGCCGCGGTGGCCGCTTCCTGGTGTCGCTGGGCGAGCGCCCGGTGCGGCGCTCATCGCGACTGCGGGTCAGCCTGCCGGCGACGCTGCGCAGCCCCGCGCTGCCGGAATCGCTGGCGGTCGAGATTTCCGACCTCACCACGGGCGGTGCACGCATTCGCGGCGTCGAGCTGCCGGTGGGAAGCCAGGTCACGCTCGATTTTGTACCGCCCGGGCGCGAGCAGCCGGTCACGGTCCGCGCCAGCGTGGCGCACGGTACGCACAACGGCACGCGGCCATGGATCGGCGTCACCTTCCGCCTGGTGGCGATGCGCGGCGGCCGCTAGTCGTTCGACTGATAAAACTCAGGATGAGCGGGCGCGGATCCGCTCCACGATCGCCTGTTGTTTGGCGCTCAGTTGGCGCCCTGAGCGCAGCAGATTGGAAATCGACTTCAGAAAGTTGCGCTCCCAATCGTCGTGCGCCACCAGACCGCTGAGCAGCGCAGGTGTCGCGGGCGCTGGTCTGCCGAGTGAGTCCGCGGCGGCGACGTCGCCGTTGGTCGCACCCAGGCGGGACAGGTAATCAGCGCGCTCGTTGCCCGCGATCCCGGCGTGGCCCGGCACCCATTCCGCCTTGAGTGTGAGCGCCTTGGCGGCGAGCACGCGGTTGATTTCGAGCCAGATGTCTGCGTTCGCGCGCGCCTTCATGGTGCGGTCGAGGATGCCTAGCGTGATGCGTGAATCGGAGCGGATCAGCAGCGTGGCGCCGCCGGGCACCCACTCGAGAGCGCCCAGCACCGCCAGCGCTTCGGCACGGTTGTTGGTAGTGGCGGCCAGATGGCCCCACAGGTCCCACTGGTGGTCGCCGTCAAGGAAGGTGCCCCAGCCACCCGGGCCAGGGTTGCCGATGCATGCGCCATCGGCATACGCGATGTACGGACCAGCGCCATCGTGCGCAGGCAGCTGCAAACGCAGGGCCGCGAGGCGGTCTTGAAATTCGGCCAGGTTGTCCTCAGGCTTTGCCACTGGGCAACCCCAAGACGCGACGCGCGTTCCCCAGCAGGATCTTCTGATGTACCTCGTCGCGGAAACCCGCCGCCGGGAAATCGTCCAGCCACCGCTCGGGCGTGATGAACGGGTAGTCGCTGCCAAACAGCATCTGATCCTGGAGCAGGGTGTTGGCGAACTGGACGTACTGTGGCGGGATGTATTTCGGCGAGTAGCCGCTGAGATCGAGGAAGACGTTGCTCTTGTGGCGGGCAACGGCCAAGCCCTCGTCAGCCCACGGCCACGATGGGTGAGCGGCGATGATGGTGAGATTCGGAAAGTCGGCGGCCAGATGATCGAGGTAAATCGGTCGGGTAAAGTCGAGCCGTTGACCGCGACCCCCCGGTGTGCCCGCACCCGCGGCCATCATGCCCGTGTGAAACAGCACTGGCACCCGTAACTCGGCAGCGGCTGCGAACAGCGGCGCAAAGCGCGGGTCGTTGGGGTAGAACGCCTGCCTGCCCGGGTGCAGCTTCATCCCGCGCAGCCCCAGCTCGCGCACGGACCGCTGCAGCTCGCGCACTGCTAACTCGCCTTTCCACGGGTCGATGCCCGCGAAGCCGACAAACACGTCCGAATGCTTCTGGCAGGCAGCCGCCAGCTCATCGTTGGGATACGCGGGTACGCCAGTGGTCGTCTCGGCGTCGGCGCCGAGCAGCACCGCGAACACGTCGAGCTTGCGATAGCGCTCGGCGGTCGCATCCAGATCCTCGTCTGGCCGCTTGCCGCGGAAGAAGCGCGCCGCGTCTGCTGGATCGCCTGCCCATGCCCGCGCGACCCGCTCGTCGCACGGGTGGACGTGAAAATCGATAGCCCGCACTACTTCAGGCTACGTCGGGGCGGGCTGAGGCGAGCTCGGTGCTCACGAGCGGACGATGCAGGTTGCCAATCGCGTGCGGCACCGGCACTCGGAGCACGAAGCGAGCACCGCTGCCGCGCGGACTCTCGGCGGTCAGCTCTCCGCCATGCGCCAGCACGACCGCGCGGGCAATGGCCAGTCCCAAGCCCATGCCGCCCGGACCACCGCTGGCACGGCCTTCGACGCGGAAGTAGCGCTCGAACACTCGGGGCAGGACTTCGAGTGGAATGCCTGGCCCCGAGTCAGTCACGGCCACTTCATAACTCCCCAGGAGCGGCGGCGCGACGTCCACGCGCACCCAACCGTTGCTGCCCGCGTACTTGAGCGCATTCTCGACGAGGTTGCCGAGCGCTTGGGTCAGCCGAATCGGGTCCCCGTACAGCGGCAGCGGACCGACTGGCAGGCGGACTTGCAGGCTGATACCGCGGCGCCGCGCCTCGGGCGTCCACTCGTCGAGGGTGCCGCGCACCAGCTCCGCGAGATCCATGTCCTGGGCATCGACGCGCAGCCGACCACCCTCCCAACGGGCGAGCTCCAGCAGGTCGTCAGCCAGCCGAGTGAGACGCCGCGTGTGCCCGACCAGCCCGCCAATCAACCGCTCCGCCAGCGCAGGATTCGCTTCGGCGGCGCCGAGCTCAAGCGCTTCGGCCGCGGTTTGCATCGCGGACGCCAGCGAGTGCAGCTCGTGCGAGACATCCGAGGCGAACTCGCGTCGGGCTTGCTCGTGCACCCGCAGCTGATCGGCCAGGCCGTTGAACGCCTGGACAAGGGTGCGGATCTCGTCGGTGCTGCCGCGCGGCTCTGGCAAGCGGGCAGGAAACGCACTCGTGGCTTGCGGGCCGAAGGGCAGGCCCGCGGGCCGCCGATTCGCCAGGTGCAGCGCCGCCTGAGCTACCTGACCAGCGGGGCGGGCCACCGAGGTTGCCAGCAGGAAGGCTGAAAATGCGGCGACCAGCGTGGCGCCGACCGCCACGAGCAGCGTCGTCGCATTCAGTCGACCGGCGATGGCCTGCAGCTCGTCCAGGGTGGATGTCGCTTCCAGCGCGCCAACGATCTCGTCGTTGGCGGTGACAGGCACCGTCACACGCACCGTGTCGTAGCCACCGATCAACTGCCCGCTCGGGTCGATGACCATGCTCGCGCGACCGCCAAGGGCATCGCGCAGCGTGACCCCGTCCGTCGGGACACCCGCATCGGTCGTAACCACCATCGCTCCCTGCAAGTCGACGACGGCGAACCGCACGTGGGTCATCGTCGCGCTGGCCCCGACATAGTTCTCGATCGCCGGGCGGTCCCCGTGCGCGAGTGGCTCGCTCACCGCTGCCGAGAGCAGGCGCGCCTGATCAGCCAGGTCGAGGCCCACCCGGTCACGCAAGCCGCTCCGCAGCGTGTTGGCGGTGTACACCGCCGACGCGGCGACGCCAATCAACGCCAGGCAGGCGTAGGTCGTCGCCAGCCGGCCACGCAACGTGCGGAACGGGTTCCTGACCATAGCTTCAGCACTCTTCCGACGATCGTTCCTCGGCCAGGCGGTAGCCTACTCCGCGCACGGTGTGCAGGTACATCGGTCGGCTCGGGTCCGGCTCGATCTTCTTGCGGATCATGCGGACATAGACGTCCAGCGCGCGTTCATCGCCATAGAAAGACGGGCCCCAGACGCTGGCGAACAACTGCTGGCGCTCGACAACACGACCCGCGGCCTCGGCGAGCAACCGCAGGATGTCGAACTCGCGCGCGGACACCTCGATCACACGACCATCACGGGTGAGGCGGCGCATGCCCGTGTCGACACGCAACGCGCCAACCAAAAACACGCCGTGGCTGGCGTCGCTTGGCCCGGTGCCGGTCGGGCTGCGCCGAATCTGTGCCCGAATCCGCGCCAGTAGCTCGCCGTGGCTGAACGGCTTGGTGAGATAGTCATCAGCGCCGGCGTCCAGCCCAGTGATCTTGTCGATCTCGTTGCGCCGCGCGGTGAGCATGATGATCGGCACGTTTGAACCGGCGCGAAGGCGGCGAGCGACCTCGACGCCACTCAGATCGGGCAGCGCTACGTCGAGCAACACGGTGTCGGGCGCTGGCTGGCTGCGGGCAACGGCGAGCGCTTCGGCCCCCGTCGAGGCCAACTCGACGACGTAGCCCTCCTGGCGCAGGATGAACGCCAGCGACTCGGCCTGGAGTGGATCGTCTTCGACAACAACGACTCTGCCCGAGGCTGGAGCCGTATCATGTAGCTCACTCATGGGCGCACTTCAGCCGTATCACCTGATCGTCATCCTGGTCATCGTTCTCATCATCTTTGGGCCTGGCAAAATTGCCGATCTGGGGAAATCCGTAGGCGAGGGCCTGCGCGAGCTGAGGAAGGCCTCCGACCCCGGCGCCGGTCATAGCGGGGCCGATCATAGCGGGTCAGCGACCTCCTCGGTTGCGGCGGCGCGAACCTGTCCCAGCTGCCACGGCGCGGTGGCTACCAGCGACAAGTTCTGCGGCCACTGCGGCACTAGCGTTCCCGCCTAGCAAGCATCGCCCGCGGCGAACTCAAAACCGCTCGTATGCGGTGCATCGCGCCTCCAGACATGGAATCTTAGCGTCAGACCGTTACCGCACCTTCACCTGGGCTTAACTTAGCTTTAAGATAGCTTTCACCTGACGTACTGTCCGGCTGAGGACAATCCCGGTGGCTGCTCGGGGATGACCCGAACGGTCAGTGTCAGCGCGGGGGTGAATGCCTCCAACTCCCCTAAGCCCCAGCGCTGGCTGATGAGGCTGGAGTTGCACCGTGCGGGGGTGCTTCTCCAGCCTTACGTCGTTAATGGGCGACCGTAACGCAAGCGCCGCTAACGCTGGACGCTATTGCTCAGCCTCCGGCGGGCGGGTACCGTTGATAGCAGGAGGCACTTCGCCGCCGCGATTTGTGAAGGGGGAACCGTAACCGCCTTGGCCACCATGTCTACTACCGCTGGCATGGCCCGCACGAGCACAGGAGATGTGTCCATTCCGTTCGTCATCGGCGCCTCGTCAGCAGGCACCGTCATCGAGTGGTACGACTTTTACCTGTACGCCTTACTCACGCCATTCCTCGCCCCGCTGTTCTTTCCCGCGGATAACCCGACCACCTCATTGCTGAGCGGGTTCGCGGTCTACGGCGCGGGCTTCGCCGTACGTCCCTTCGGCGCGCTCGTCTTCGGTCGCATCGGCGACGTCATCGGTCGCAAATATGCGTTCCTGTTGACCGTCAGCATCATGGGTGGCGCGACCTTCATCGTCGGACTCTTGCCCACGTACGCGCAGATCGGCGTGCTGGCACCGGCGATTCTGGTGCTCCTGCGACTGCTGCAGGGCCTGGCGCTGGGTGGCGAGTACGGCGGCGCCGCGATTTATGTGGCTGAGCATGCGCCGGATGGCAAACGCGGCCTCTACACATCCTGGATCCAGACCACGGCCACGGTGGGCATGTTCGCCGCACTCGGCCTCATCTTGATCGCCCGCCTTTCGGTAGACGCGAACACGTTCGCGGTGTGGGGCTGGCGCGTGCCGTTCCTGATCTCGTTCATCCTGGTCGGCGGTGCGCTGTACATCCGTATGAAACTGCAGGAAACGCCGCTGTTCCAGCTACTGAAGGATCGTGGCCGCACCACGACGAGCACCTCGACATGGGCTAAGGAAAGCTTCAGCGGCAACAAGGTCGGCATCATCCTGCTGGTCCTCATCGGCATGACTGCTGGCCAGGCCGTGGTGTGGTACCAGGGTCAGTTCCAGGCGTTGTTCTTCCTGACCACCCTGATGAAGGTCTCTTTCGTCCAGGCCTATACGATCCTGCTGATCTCGATCGCACTGGCCACGCCGTTCTTCATCTTCTTCGGCTGGTTGTCGGACCGCATCGGCCGCAAGGTCATCATCCTGGGCGGCTGTTTGATCGCGGCGGTCACGTACGTGCCGATCTATCAAGCGATGGTCGCCAGTGCCAACGTGACGCTCGACGCCGCGGGCAAGATCGCCAGCGCGAACCCGAACATGCCAGTCATGATTGCGCTGGTATGGATTCAGATCGTCTACGTGACGATGGTCTACGGACCGATCGCGGCGTTCCTGGTCGAGTTCTTCCCGGCCAACATCCGCTACACCTCGCTGTCGATTCCCTATCACCTGGGCAATGGCGAGTTCGGTGGCTGGCTGCCGTTCATCCAGACGGGCATCGTGGCGTCCACCGTCGCCGGCGCGGGGTTCGTGCCGTGGTTCGGCGTGTTCGACCTGCGTTTCCTCAATCCCACGGGCGATCCGAATGGGCAGTTGTATGCGGGCCTGATCTACACGATCACGGTGGCGGTGATCACGGTCATCGTCGGGGGGTTGTTCATTCCCGAGACGAAGGACCGCAAGATCTGGGAGGAGGTCCACGAGCAGGAGGTGATTGGCACGGCGAGCGCGCCAGCTATTCCCTAGGTTCTCCGTTTTCTTCTCACGAACGGCCTCGTGGATGCCGCTGATGCCAAGCAGCGCATTCGCGAGGCCGTTTGGCGCCGCCTCGACTCGGAAGGCATCTCGACGTTCCCGCGGCCCGTGCGCGGCCGAATCCCGAATGTGCGCCTGGCTGACCGCGCGGCCGAGATGCTGGCTTCAACGCCCGAATGGGCCCGTGCTCGCATCGTCAAAGTAAATCCGGATGCGCCTCAACGCGCGGTCCGAACACTTGGCCGCGTGCCCGACGACGTCGTGATCGCTACGACCGTCCACGATGCGCAGCTCGTCGAAGCGATTCCGCACGAGGCATTCGACGTGACGCTCGACCTGATCTGCACACCCACTGGGGTGATCCGCGCCGCGAAGCGTGGCGCACGCCCAGGTGGCGTCCTGTGGGACGTCCTGCCCGCCGAACGCGCAAGGACATGCCGATCCTGGAAGAGCTCTATCGAAGACGTGAGCGCGCTTAGACTTTTGAGGACAGGATGATTTCGGCCGACCTCGTTTCTCGCGTGCTGCAGATCATCCTGATCGACCTGGTGCTCAGCGGCGACAACGCGGTCGTCATCGGCATGGCGGCGCATCCGTTGCCGCGCAAGCAACGGCGTATCGCGATCCTCGTCGGCGGTGGCGCTGCCATCGTGCTGCGCATCACTTTGACCAGTGTGGCGGCGATGCTGCTGGGATTACCGGCGCTCAAGGCCGTTGGCGGCCTGGTGCTCTTGTGGATCGCCTTCAAGCTGCTCGAGGAAAACGAGCCGGGCGGCGGGACCAAACAGGCCACGACGTTGTTCGGCGCGATCGGCACCATCTTGCTGGCCGACTTCATCATGAGCCTCGACAACGTGCTCGGAGTGGCCGCCGCGTCACACGGTGACGTGGTGCTGCTGATCTTCGGCCTCGTGTTCAGCATGGCCATCCTGATGGTCGGCGGCAGTGTGTTCGCGGAGCTCGTCGATCGGCTGTGGTGGCTGGCCTACCTGGGCGCCGCCGTCATTGCCTGGACCGGCATCGACATGCTGCAGGAGGACGCGCTGGTCCTGCCGTTCGTCGCGCTGCCCGATCTCGCGCGGGTGCTCGTCGATGCGGTTGGAGCCGCGGTGCTCGTGGTAGTCGCGCACCGCGCGCATGGCCGCACGCTGGCACCGACGCTCAGCGGTCAGCCTGAAGGAAGTCCACGATGATGCGTGCCGCCTCCGCGATCGCCGTCTCGATCGGCTCCCGCTGTTCGGGACGAAAGCTCGCCAGAACGTAGTCCGCCGCGTCCTGCGAGCCCGGCGGTCGGCCGATGCCGATGCGCAGCCTGCGGAAATCGCTGGAGCCAATGTGGTTGATGACGTCGCGCAAGCCGTTGTGGCCACCGTGGCCACCGCCCTGCTTGTCGTTAACTTCGCCCAGCGGAAGGTCCAATTCATCGTGCACCACGAGCAGGTGGTCCGCGGTGGGCCGCCAGCGCTCGACCGCCTTGAAGACGGTGGTGCCGCTGTCGTTCATGTAGCCTTCTGGCAGGACCATGCCCGAGCGGGACATCGGGATGGGAATGAGCCCGGGCGCCTCGCGCAGGCTGAGCTGTCGGATCGCCTCTCGGACCGCCTGCGCGCCGACGTTGTGGCGCGTGCGCCAATACTGCCGCTCGGCATTCCCCAGCCCCACGACAACGCGGCTGGTCGGGTTGCCTGTGGCAAGACGGTTCCGCGCGGGCACTGCTACTGAGTGTGCCGCTTAAATGAAAAGGGCCGGGCCCTCCACGCCAGCGTGGAGGGTCCCCCGGCGCCTCTTCGCGGTTTTGTGAGCGGCTTACTTCTTGCCGTTGCCGTTGCTGGCCAGGGTCGGGGTGCCGACCTGTACCTGGATCTGGCGCGGCTTGGCGTGCTCCGCCTTCGGCATGGTCAACAGCAGCAGGCCGTTCTTGTACATGGCCTCGACCCGCGCCGGATCCACCGCGGCGCCCAGTCGCAGCGAGCGGCGAAACTTGCTGGGACCTGGATTAAACTCCTGCCAGATCGGCTTGGTGCCCTCGGGCACCTGGAAAGTCAGTTCGCCCTCGATGGACAGCATGTCATCGTGGACGGTGACGTTGATGCTCTGCTCGTCCAAGCCTGGTGCCATCAACGCGGCCTGGTAGCCCTCGTTGGTCTCCCAGACATTGACCGGCAGCGTCTGGAACCCAGCCGAGCCGTCGCCATTGCTGGCCGCGTACTGCGGGCCAAAGGCCTCATCAAACACGCGATCCACCCACTGGCGGATTGGGGCATTCGTGGTATACGGGCGAGTGCGCCACAGATCGATAGCCATATCCTTGCAACCTCCCTCGATCAGTAACTGATCTTGCCCACATGATGCGCAGTCGTTTGTTAGAGACGAATTGACGCCATATAAGAGGGCCGCAAGCGGTCTGTTAGAAGCGCGTTAGCGGGTACTCTTGAGGGCGGTGATACCCGCGGAGCTGCTCGGCATCGATCTCGGGACGTCATCGGTCAAAGTCGGGCTCTTTGCTCGCGACGGTCGGTTGCTGAGCTTCGCCCGCCGCGGCCACGACCTGGTGAACACGGGCGCTGAGGCCGATCCCGAGCAGTGGTGGTCCGCGACCGCGGACGCCATCCGCGAAGCCGCCAGCGACCTCGATCTTCGCGAAGTGCAGGCTGTGTGCGTCGGCGGCCAGGGCCCGACGCTCGTGCTGGTCGATGCCGACGGGCGAGCGGTCAGGCCAGCCCTGACCTGGATGGACACGCGCTCCACCGCACAGAGCGCCCGCCTGGCTGAACGCCTGGGCAACGATCGCGCCGCCTTTTCGCTTGTGCCGCGGCTGCTGTGGATGCAGGAGCATGAGCCTCAGGCGCTGGAAAAGGCGCGTTGGGCGCTCCAGGCGTGGGACTTCGTCGCCGCGCGTCTGGCAGGCGGTCGAACCGCCGCCGCGTCGACCTTCGCGGGTGACGAGGTATGGCGTCAGGATTGGCTGGCGGCAGCTGGACTGGACGGGAGCCCGCTCATCCCACCTGCGGTCGACGCCGGCCAGACATATGCCGAGACTGGCGGCGAGTGGGCCGAAGAGGCAGGCGTCCCGCGCGGCGTGCCCATCGTGGGCGGCATGAACGACGGTGTGGGCAGCATCGTCGGCGCGGATGGCAGCGTGGTCGGCCGCGCGACCGACCCGGGCGGTGCAGCAGGCGGGCTGGCGCTGTGTTGGCCGGAGCGACTGTCGGGGCCAGGCGTGGACTGCTGGGCAGGCCTCGTTCCCGGCACGTACATCATCGGCGGCGCCTTTGTCGCGGGTGGCCGTGCCATGGACTGGTGGGCCTCAATTGCCGCTGAGGGCGACATGCTGCGCACCCTCCAGCTGGCCGAGATCGCGCCGCCGGGCGCAGGCGGCCTGGTATGTCTGCCCTTTCTGGCCGGTGAGCGCTCCCCCATCTGGGACCCGACCGCGAGCGGCGCCATCCTCGGCCTGCGCTTCGAGCACGGCTCCAGCCACCTTGCCCGCGCAGTCCTCGAAGGGACCGCGTACGAGCTGCGGCTGCTCGCCGAAGCCGTGCTCGATACGGGCGCGCGCATTGACGAGCTGCGGGTGTGCGGCGGGCAAGCCCAGAGTCGACTGTGGAACCAGATCAAAGCCGACGTGCTCGGCCTGCCCGCGAGCGTGCCGCGGCTGCCGGAGGTCGCGCTGATGGGCAACGCCATCTGCGCCGCGCTCGGCGCGGGCTTCTACGACGATCTGCAGAGCGCGGCGGCGGCGATGGTCCAGGTGGGAGAGGTTCTCGAGCCCAATTCGGCGACCCGCGCGACCTACGACGAGTTGTTCGGGGTCTACCGCCAGGCGTATTCGGCGTTGAAGCCGTTCTTCACGCCACTGCGGCGGGTCACGTGATCTCGATCTGGCTCACCCACTTCACCCACTGGTAGCCGCGCCGCCCAGGAACCACCAGCCGCACCGGGAATCCGTGCCCTGGGGATAGTGGCGCCTCACCCACATGGGTCGCCAGCAGCAGTTGATCCAGGACATCCGGGGGGAGGACGATGCGGTGTCCCGTTGTGGACTGCACGGTGATCTGGCTGACTGCCGAAGCGAGACCGGCAAGCTCCAGCACGCTCAGCAACGGCACACCAGTCCACACCTGCTCGGTCCACCAGCCACTCGTGCAATCGAGGACCTCCTGCATCGTGCGCGTCGGGAATGCCGCCAGATCGTCCAGAGTCAGGGTCGCGGACACCAGGCCGCTGAGCTGCAAGCGCCAGACGGCAGCGTCAATGAGAGGTACGGCATCGAACAGCCAGATCTCGGCGGGAAAGGGACTGCCCACCACCGGGCTCACGGGCTTCGAGCCGGTGAAGCGGCGATCTCCCAATCGTGTAGCCTGCCAGCCCACCACGGACGCGAGGGAGAGAACCGCGACGCGGACGGCCGCGCGGCGGGACCACACGGGCGCGCTGACGCGATTGGCGCGCCGCCGGCGCAGCGCGTGGAGGGCCACGAACGGCAGGAGCCCGATGCCGACGAAGACGTGGATATTCAGCGGCGAGTAACCCCACAGCAGGTCCCACGAGATCAGCCCCAGGGTCCAGGCCACGCCGATCGTGACGCCGAGGACCAGGCCAATGGCGCCGAGCGCGCCCCACAGGACCGATCGGTCCCACGGTTTCTTGCGCAGTCGCCTGGTCAAGGAAGCGCGGATCACGGCTTGCTTCCAGACCAGGAGCATGAGCAGGACGGCCACGCCCATGACGCGGTGCAGGTCGTACAGTGGCGCCGCGGCCGCGACCGGCAGGGCCCAGCCGAACACGCCGGTCAGGACCAGCGTCAGGATGAGCCCGAGAAGGAGATCGTTGGTCAGTCTCCGGGGCATGTCCTACTGGAGTCTCAGGAGGTAGGCGCCGATCAGAGCGAAGCATGCCGCGCTCCACGTGAAGGTCAACGCGGCAGCGATGATGGCGCCCTGCAGCGTGGCCGTGAATCCTCTAGATCGCAGCCAGACGCCGAACGGCAGGAGATAGACCAGCTGGATAAGTCCGATCAGGACCGCTGCCGCGGTCGCGTAGCGGAACGGCATGAACGCGAGAGCTACTGCGACCACTACGTTGACAAGGAGCACCACGCCACAGCCAGCCAGCACGTCGCCCTTTTGCGGAACCTCCCGTCGCTCCGATGCCGCCGCTGCCTCCTCTTCGAAGATCCCGCGAATCAGCTCATCATCGGCGTCGGTCGCCGGGCGGCCAGTGCGCTGAGCTTGCTCGTGCCACTTCTCCACCAACTGGTCAGGCGTGAGCGATGCGTCGCGGCGCAGAGACCGCCGCACAAACTTCAGCAGAAGCGGATCCCGCTCAACCAAACGCGCAAGCTCGGGGCGGGAGCGCGGGATGGGATCCACGGGCTGGGTCACGGGGCTGCGCTCGCGGCTTCCTCCCGCCGCCGCAAGGGCGCCAGCACCTCCTCCTCCAGATGGTCGCGGTAGAAGAGGTTGTAGGTATCGAAGGGGATCAGTCGGCCGTCGGGGTGGACGATGTGGACGCAGGTCTTCTTTACCGAGCGGACGTCAAACGAATAGGCGTCGATGAACTGCACGATCAGCACGCGGAACACGTTTTCGTAGGACAACCCGGCGGGCACCGCCACCTGGGGCAAGCAGCACAGCAAGTCCCGCAGGCTCCCCGCTTGCGTTTGCGGCGAGTGGTTCGTCGCGAACAGCGTGAACACCGCGTCGCGGAGCACCGCGTCCTGCTCGTACAGAACGGTGTTGCGGCCGCCGTTGATCAAGACCTCAGGCGGGATCAGGCCACTCAGGAAGCACCCGATGCGGCCGATCCCGATGCCCACCGCCATCGGCACGACGAACAGATCGCCCGTTGGCGTGGTGATGCCCAGGCGGCGCTTCGCGTACTCGACCGCGGCGATCGCACCGACCAGTCCACCAACGATGCTCTTGCCGCCCACCAGAAACTGCGGATCCAGTGCGTGCTCAAGCATAAGCGCCGGCTCGGACAGCCAGTACACGATCTTGCTGCCGACCGCGGCGCCGACGAACGCGGCCGCAACCACCCACCAGCGCTCGTCGACCGACAGCGGATCGCCCGAGCGCCGCTTGAGCACGGCGTACAGGCGAGCGCCAGCGAGATACGCAAGCGTCTCGAAGAGCCAGTGCGGATGGATCAGCACCGGCCCGAGCCGCAGGTAGAGCGGCAGATCAAGCGACATCCGCGGCGCATCCGCTCATCGCGGAAGCGCCGCCAGTGTAGCCGCTACGCGCGAGCGTCGATATGGATGCCCTGGCCGGGCAGGTTCACGCTGCCAGCCGGTGGTGCGCTGGCCAGCAGTGCAGCGACCACGTCGGCCCCCTGCGCTTTCGCCTGCGAGAGCACCAGGCCCTTAACCGCCAGTTGGACGGCGGGACCGAGTTGCGAAGGAGCCATGTCCATAGCCAACTATCGGCCGCTCACCCGCCTGACCTGAGCCAGGAGCGGCTCCCGTGGTCCAACAGCTCCTGCTCGGTCACCCACCGAGCCAGCTGCGCGCGCGACTGAATCTCCAGTCTGGCGAAGATGCGCTCGAGATGCGTTTCGACCGTTCGCTCGGTCACCACCAGCCGTTCGCCGATCTGACGATTGCTCAGTCCCGCGGCGACCAGGTCGGCGACCTCGAGCTGGCGCGGCGACAGCGGACTCCCCTGTGCGAGCGGCACGGCTTGCAGATGCTTTCCGTTGGCACCCGGGAGCAGCCGCAGCGTGCTTTCCGCCGCTGCTCGCAGCTGCGCCGCCTCGTGCGTGAGCGCCGCGGCCCGCGACGCCAGAGCCGCGGCTCGAGCGCACAGCGCCTCGATCTGCGCGACCAGCCGCGGATCGACCTCTCCGGAAGGCTCGCGGGTGGGCTGCCTATAGAGCTGCACGACAGTCGCGACCGTACAGGCGTCTCGCGCTGTCGACCATGAGGTTCCACAGAACCAATCCACAGACTCGCAAGTCAGCGCCCGTCGACTCGCAAGAAGCGCCGACAAAACTCGCAAACCCGGTGGGCCCTTGACGATGGGTGTACTCTGCGCGTTGTCTTGGGGGGAGAGCGGGGGTGAGCTCTCACAGATCTGACGCACAGAACTTCGAGCCGGTTACTGCCGATTCGCGATCATTTGGCGCAAAAATCCGCGAATACCGGGTTGCCGCTGCGTTCACACAGGAAGAGCTGGCCGAGCTCGCTGGGATCAGCACCCGCTCGGTGAGCGATCTGGAGCGTGGCCTGTATCAGGCACCCCACCGCGACACCGTCGCCCGCCTGGCGATAGCACTGCGACTGTCTGCCGAAGCTGCCGAGCAGCTCGAGGCGCTTGTCCCGCGTCAACGCGGGCCCGGTGCGTTGGCCCAGCAGCCAACCGCGGGCGCGGTTTCCCTGCCGACCGGCATCGTGACCTTCCTCGCCGCGAGCTCGTACGTGAGCGAGCACTCCGCACAGGCTCTGCTCGGGCAAGTGCAACTAGCGCTCGACGAACAGGCGCGGGTCGTGGAGCGGTGCGTCGCCCGCAACGGAGGAACCCTCGTACCCATCCAGGGAGCCGTGGAGGGCTTGTTGGCGGTGTTTCGCACGGCGTCCGACGCCGTCAGCGCGGCGATCGATATCCAACACGTGCTGTCCGAGGCATCGCCTTCCGAGCCAATGGTCAAGCTGCGCCTGGGACTTCACACCGGCGAAGCCGATGTGCGTGACGGCAACTATTACGGCAGCGCGCTCACCCGCTGCTTGCGCCTGGGCTCGCTCGCCTTAGGCGGACAGACGCTGGTCTCCGAAGCCACGACACAGTTGGTCGCGCATGCGCTCCCCCAGGGCGGCAGCCTGCAGGACGTCGGGGAACACCATTTTGGCGGCGTGCTGCGTCCGGAACGGGTGTACCAGCTCCTCACACCGGGCACCTCCAGCGATACGCCACTGGCCCAGCGGCTTACGCCGCTGGCGCGCCACTGCGACATCGTTATCCACGCAGCCATCGACCAGCGACTGGTGTTCTTCCTCGGCCAGGACACCATTGACGATGAGCTCGCGCATGGATTGGCCACCAGTTTCGGCTATCCCGCGGGAGCGCCACACGAGCTCGCGCGCGTGGCGCAGTACGTATCGACGATGGCCGGCCCCGGCCCGCTGTACGAAAGTCTGCACTCGCTGCTCGATCGGAACTACCAGCCGAACTGTCTGCTGGCGTTCCTGGCCGGGCTGCCGCGCATGCTGGCCGACAGCGGGTTCGCGGAACGCTACCCGCTCATCGTGACAACCCGCTACGACGACTCGCTCGAGCAGGCATTCGAGGCCGCGGGGGAGCCATTCGACCTGGTCACCTACATCGCCGACGGCGAGCAGCGCGGGCAGTTCGTGCACCGCACACCCGACGGACGGCCGCGCGTGATCGATCGCCCGAACAAGTATCCGAGGCTGTCCGAAAAGCAAACGATCATCCTGAAGGTGCACGGCGCGATCGACCGCGCCAACCCTGAGCAGGATTCGTTCGCGGTGACCGAGGACGACTTCCTCGATTACATGCCCGGTGACCTGTCGAGCCTGATCCCAGTGATGGTCGCCGCGCGCTTGCGCAAGAGCCACTTCCTGTTCCTCGGGTACGACGTGCGGGAGTGGAACCTGCGCGTCATCCTGCGCCGCCTGTGGGGCGAGCAACGGCTGCGGTACAAGTCGTGGGCGATCCACTCCGCGTCACCCGAAGCGCTGGAACGCGAGCTGTGGCGCACGCGCGATGTCGATGTCATCGGTGTCGCGATCGACGAGTACGTGGCGGAGCTCGAGGCACGCTTGGCAACCCTCAGACCAGGCGGCCAGCCGGATGGCTAGCCTGAACGGCGCCGGGCGACGCAGCGACGCGCTGCTCACGCCCTACAAGGGACTCATTCCGTATGCGGAAGAGGACGCTGCGTTCTTCTTCGGGCGCGATGCGGAGCGCGATCTCATCGTCGCCAACCTCGGCGCTTCGCGCCTGACGTTGCTGTATGGACCGAGCGGCGTTGGCAAGAGCTCGCTACTGAACGCCGGCGTTGCCTCCCACTTGCGCAGCCAACAGCAAGAGCAGGTGCGCGAGCTAGGCAATCCCGAAGCAGTCGTCGTGGTCTTCAACTCCTGGCGCGACGATCCGATCCGTGGCCTGGGGGAAACGATCCAGTCCACGGTGCGCCACGCATGGGACGCCATGTATAGCCCGGGCATGGCGCAGGTCTCGCCGGCTGAGTCGAGCGCTGGCCCCGCGCGACCGCTGGTGGATGCCCTTCGAGCGGGTGCGGACTTGATCGATGGCGAGCTGATTCTGATCCTGGATCAGTTCGAGGAATACTTCCTGTACCACGGCCACGAAGAGGGCGCCGGGACGTTCGCGGTCGAGTTCCCCCGAGCGGTCAACAGCCCCGCCGTTCGCGCGAGCTTCCTCATCTCGATTCGCGAAGACGCCCTCGCGAAGCTGGATCGGTTCGAGGGTCGCATCCCGCACCTGTTCAACAACTACCTGCGCATCGAGCACCTCGACCGCACCTCAGCGCGCGATGCGATCGAGCAGCCAATCCAGCGCTACAACCAGATCGTCGCGAACGGCCGCGAGAACGGCACGGTCACGATCGAGCCCGCGGTTGTCGAGGCTGTGCTGGATCAAATCGAGACCGGCCGCGTGCTGCTGGGTGAAGCGGGTCACGGTGTGTTCGCGGAGCGGGACGACGATCGGCCCGCGCGAGGCGAGCACGTGGAAACGCCCTATCTGCAGCTCGTGATGCGCCGCCTCTGGTCTGAGGACGTCGAGGCGACAAGCGGTGACGGATCAGCGACCGTTCGCCTCGCGACCCTGGAACGGCTGGGCGGCGCCGAGCGCATCGTGCGTACCCACCTCGATGCCACGATGGAGGCACTCTCGGAGCATCAGCGCGACGTCGCGGCGGGCATCTTCCACTATCTGGTGACGCCATCCGGGAGCAAGATCGCTCATTCCGCGGCGGACCTGGCGGAATACGCCCGACTCACCGAGGCCGAGGTGCGCCCCGTGTTGGAGACCATGGCCGGCTCGACCGCCCGCGTCCTGCAGCCAGTGGCGCCTCCCCTCGATCAGCCGGAGGTCGTGCGCTACGAAATCTTCCACGATGTTCTTGCGCCGGCCATTCTCGATTGGCGCACGCGCTATGCGCAGGGTCAGGAGCGCGCGGCGACCGAGCGGCAGCTGGCGACGGAGCGACGCCGCGTGTGGCGCCTGCGGGTGGGTCTCCTTGGAGTATCCGTGCTCCTGTTCGCGTTCGTGGGGCTGGCGTTGTTCGCGATCCAGCAGCGCGATGCCGCGCAGACGGCGGAACAGGTTGCCTTTTCACGCGGCCTGGCGGCGACCGCCCTCGCACAATTGCCGACCCAGCCAGAGCTCAGCCTGTTGCTGGCCATCGAGGCCGCCGGTGTGGCGCGGTCGCGCCAGACCGAAGATTCCTTGCGCACGCTCTTGCTCGATCACAGTCGGCTGGTGCTGCGCGGCCACGCTGGGCGGGTGAACAGCGCCACGTTCAGTCCAGACGGGGCATACATCGCCACGGCTGGTCAGGATGGCACGGCACGCCTGTGGGATAGCCGTGCTGGTGCCCAGCTGAAGCTGCTCGAAGGTCACACGCGCGCGGTGACCGGCGTGGCCTTCAGTCCTGACAGCCGGCTGATCGTCACCGCCAGCGACGACAACACCACCCGCGTGTGGGACGTAGCCAGCGGTTCGGTCGTGGCGACCCTGACCGGGCACGGCATCGCGACGCACGGCGGCGCGTTCACTAGCGATGGCTCACGCCTCGTCACGACGAGCGATACGACCGCGCACGTATGGGAGGTGCCGACGGGGCGGTTGGTGGCAGATCTTCGCGGGCACATCGGATTGGTCACCGACGCGACCTTCGGTCCAGCGGGGCACCAGGTGGTGACCGCCAGCCGCGACGGCACCGCGCGCGTGTGGGCCGCGGC